>Ga0105047_10001508_pt1 | contig 41721 bp, 36 predicted proteins | sample MAT04_FD_78384 | JGI IMG/M metagenome (GOLD analysis project Ga0105047, IMG submission 78384) | Freshwater microbial communities from Lake Fryxell liftoff mats and glacier meltwater in Antarctica - MAT-04 (megahit assembly) | ecosystem: Environmental > Aquatic > Freshwater > Ice > Liftoff... | reverse complement strand
CTTCGCCGTCGAATTGCCGAAGGAGATTGCGATTGACCATAAGAAGTAAGGGAACCTCGGTTCACCGCACGTCGACGCGACGGGCGGCGGGACCACTGTAGAAGTTGGTGATGTGGCTCCGGCCGACGCAACGGCGACGGCGAAGGCGAAGGCACATTCGTTCACTGAGTATTCTATCGCCGCGCGGGAATCCCCTCCAGAGCAACCGGGGAAAATCCGGCGCGGCGTCAGTCCGGATCCGGCGACTCGTCGGGCAGCGGCTTGGCTCCATGAACGACGGCAACGATGTCCACTTGCTTTTCGGACACGCGATAAACGATGCGATGAGAACGATGAATCAATTCGAAGATGACGTTGGGCCGTCGTCGTCCAGACGACCTTCATTCGGTCAGCCCGAACGAACGGCGTACCTCGTCGATGCTGGTTTCCAGTCCGGCTTTCGCATCCGCGATGCCGGCGGTGATCGCACGGTGCACATAGTCCTCGTAGTCCCGGGTCGAGTCCAGCGTATCGTCCGGCGGCTTCGCGGAGATGACCGGGTTGTCGGTCGTGGTCTGCATCATGTACGGCCTCGTTCGGATTCAGCCCACACCGAAAATTCTACACGATCCCTGTTGGCCGGGTCCATTCGGATTCGTTTTCTCACGGCGCGAAGTTCGCTGCGTTCCGACTCGCGCCGAATCGGGGCGGCTTCGTACAATTCTCTCTATTGTCCCCGTCCCCGGTTCATTGGAGTGGTTTGTCCGTGGAAAAGAAGAACATGCTGCAGGTGCTCATTCCGGGCCTGGCCGTAGCCGCGGTGGTCGGGCTGATTGCCCTGCTGATCCTTTCGAGCGACTGGAACGCTGGCGGTGCGAACAAGGGCGATCCGAGCAAGGCCAAGGTCGCCCCGGCACCCGCCGGCGGCTTCGGCAAGAAGGGGGAAGTCGAGTCGAAGGACTTCAACGACGACGGCATGGTGGACGCCGTGCCGAAGATCGACGGACCCGAGTGGGTGTCGCTCGACGGCGGGCTGAAGTATTGGGACGTCAAGGAAGGCACCGGCGAGGCCTGCGCACCCTCCGCAAATGTCGTGATCCACTACACCGGCTGGCGGTTGGACGGCTTCAAGTTCGACTCATCCCGCAAGGGAGTGGGTGCACGGCCCGCGGACTTCCCGCTGGACAACCTCGTCAAGGGTTGGCAACTCGGCATCCCCGGCATGAAGCCCGGCGGCATCCGCCGGCTCCTCATTCCGCCGGCGCTCGGCTACGGCGCAGGCGGCTCGCCGCCGAACATCCCGGGCAACGCCACGCTGGTCTTCGAAATCAAATTGTTGTCCTTCACCTCGTAAGCAAGGAATGTGATGCCATGACACAATGGAGTATCGCCCTCGTTCTCGTCTTGGGACTGCTCGGCATGAGCCAGGCCCAGGAGTCCAAGACCGATCAGCCCAAGCCCAAAGACCCCCCGAAGGAGGTTCCCAAAGTGGACCCATACAAACTGCCCGACCCGGATGCCAAGGAGTGGAAGAAGCAGGCCGACGGCCTGGAGACGTGGGACGTGAAGGTCGGCGAAGGCGACGAAATCAAGAAGAGCGAGACCGTCAACATCCACTACACCGGCTGGCTGTTGGACGGCACGATCTTCGACAGTTCCCGTAAACGCGACAAGATCGCGTCCTTCCCGCTGGATCGTCTCATCAAGGGCTGGCAGGTCGGCATTCCCGGCATGAAGCCGGGCGGCGTGCGTCGGCTCAAGATTCCGTACCAACTCGCCTACGGCGAAGACGGCAAGCCGCCGACCATCCCGGCCAAGGCCATGCTGATCTTTGAGATCGAACTCTTCGGTGACCCCTTCAAGATGCCGGATGTCAAGCACAAGGACTGGAAGAAGCTGGACAACGGCATCCGCACGTGGGACGTGAAACTCGGCGACGGCGAAGTCGTCAAGCCGGGGGCCACAGTCACCATTCACTACACCGGCTGGAACCAGAAGGGCGTCGTCTTCGACAGCTCCAAGAAGGGTCGCGGTGAGCCGATCACCTTCCCGCTCGGCAATCTGATCAAGGGTTGGCAGCTCGCCGTCCCCGGCATGAAGATCGGCGGCATTCGCCGGCTGGAGTTGCCGCCCGAGTTCGCCTACGGCCCTCAGGGCGCGGGTGCGGACATCCCGCCGAACGCGACGCTGATCTTCGAGATCGAAGTGAAGGGCACGAAGTAGGACGGGCAAAGCACGTATGACTTAAAGGAGCCACGCACAAAGTCAGTGGTCGAGAACCAACCGCTTGCTTCGTGCGCGGCTACTTTGAGGGTCACACACATGAAACTGCCATTATAGTGTGCAGTTCATTCCGTTCCCGTTCAATCGATCAACTTCGACAGCGGAAATTCGACGATACCCGTGGCACCCGCACGTTTGAGTTGCGGGATGATCGACCGTACGGTTTGCTCCTCGAGCACGGTGATCACGGCGGCCCAATCGGGGTCGCTGAGAGCCGAGATCGTCGGCTTCTGCAACGCGGGCAGCACTGCCAGCACCGCGTTCAGGTCCGAGTTGCGGATGTTCATCATCAGGACGACCTTGTTCTCCGCGTTCATAGCTCCGTGCAGCATCAGGAGCAGGTCATCCATCTTCCGCCGCTTCCAGGTTTCTGCAGCCGCGGCCGCGTTGCTGATGAAGCGGGTGGTGCTCTCCAGCAGATCGCACACGATCCTCAGGTTGTTGGCCCGCAGCGAACTGCCCGTCTCGGTCACTTCCACGATCGCGTCCGCCAACTTCGGCGGCTTGACCTCGGTCGCCCCCCAACTGAACTCGACGTGGGCCGTCACCCCGTGGCTTGCGAGCCAACGCTTGGTGATGTTCACCACCTCGGTGGCGATGACCTTGCCTTCCAAGTCCTTGGGTTCGTGAATCGGCGAATCGTTGGGCACCGCCAGCACCCACCGCACCGGCCTGCGGCTGACCTTGCTGAAGACGAGTTCCGCCAACTCCTCGACCTTGGCGTCGTTCTCGACGATCCAATCCTTGCCCGTCAGCCCGCAATCGAGCGACCCGTTCTCGACGTACCGCGCCATCTCCTGGGCGCGGATCAGCGTGCACTGAATCTCCGGGTCGTCGATGGTCGGGTAGTAACTCCGCGACGCAAACGACAACTTATACCCCGCCTTGCGGAACAGTTCCGCGGTCGCCTCCTGCAGCGACCCGGCGGGAATCCCCAACTTCAAAACGCGCTCGCCCATCGGTCATCGATCCTGAAAGTAGTGTGCGGACGGGGGTAGTTTAGGGACGACCGTCGCAACCGTGCCGAAAACGGCTTTCGGGAACCTTTCGGAATTTCGTTTCGTTGACATGCTTCGCCGAGCTTCGATAACCTGTAATTTATGGACAGTGGCACGCCAATCTTGACTGGCGTGCAAAAGGTCCGTGAAGCGGCCGCGCGGTTTCCTGTCATAACAACCTCAAACAACTGGCATTAAGTCTGCATCAGCATCACGATGCCATCGGCATTTTGCCGCCGGGGCCGGAGACGGGCGGAGACCGCGCGGACGATTCTACGACCGCGGATGCCCTTAACGGGCTGGCATCTCCGCATCACCCCATACATCCGTTTTCGCCTGTCCGGCGGACGATCGCTATCGGAGTCTGCAGGTCGAGTACAACAGCGGCAAGAAGTTGGCCTATACCAGCTGCTTGGGTGCGTCCGGCACGAATCTGAAAACGTTCGATGGCGTGCTGTATGCAGATTCGGCGATCAGGTTTACACAGTTAAGTGACGGCCTGACGCAAACGCTGCTGATCGGTGGACGGCCGACGCACAGCCGCTTCCATTTCGGCAATTGGTATGCCGCCTAGGGAGAACTCGGAGGTGGGTGCGGGGACATATTACCTCGGCACCCGGGAAGCCGCCTTGTTTACCTTAACGATGACGTGTCGGGTTGGGCCTTACCGCTTCGGACCTGGCGATCTGAACAACCCTTGCGACGATTTTCACTTCTGTTCCCAACACTCCGGGGGCGGCAATTTCGCGTTTGCGGATGGTTCAGTTCGTTTCTTGACCTACGCAGCGGACTCCGTTCTTCCTGCTCTGGGAACGCGTTCCGGCGTTGAAGTGATCCCGGACTGAAATCCGCATTCCGCCCACAACTCGGCCGGCACCTGTCGTCGGCCGCAGCTACCATGAGAATGACCTTGTGTTCATCATGGAAGACGCATGTCCGCACCCGAAGTGACGACGGTTTGGACCAACAAGGCCCTGATCGACTGGACCACGAAGTTTCTGCACGGCAAGGGGATCGAAGCGCCCTTGCGCGAGGCCCGGATTCTGTTGGGGCACGTGCTGCAGTGCAAACCGATCGACGTGGTCGCCCGTTCGGCCGAGGAGCCGACGGCGGACGAAAAGGCACGCTATCGCGAATTGATCCGCCGCCGCGTCGAGGGCTGCCCGACGGCGTACCTTACCGGCACGCGCGAATTCTACTTGCTGGCGTTCGACGTCTCGCCGGCGGTGCTGATTCCGCGGCCGGACACTGAGACGTTGGTGATGCAGGCCATCGACTTCCTGAAGGTCAAACCCGATGCCGTCGGCTTGGACCTCGGCACCGGTTCGGGCTGCATTGTCGTGAGTCTCGCCCATCAGGCTCCGCATGCGCGGTTCATCGCGTTGGACCTGTCCCCGGATGCGTTGGAAGTGGCGGAGCGAAACGCCGCCAAACACGGGGTCTCCGGCCGCATCGAGTTCCGCCGCGGCGACCTTTTTGGGGTGTTGGCCGAGACGGACCGCTTCGATCTGATCGTCAGCAATCCGCCCTACATTCCGCCGACCGAGATCGCGGAGCTTGCGGTGGAAGTCCGCGACCACGAGCCGCGGATCGCTCTCGACGGCGGTCCCGACGGGCTGGCGTTCTATCGCCGCATCGCCGCCGACGCGGGCCGCCACCTCAACCCCGGCGGCCGGGTCTTGGTCGAGATCGGCCACACGCAGGCGGATGCGGTGACGTCGCTGTTCCTCCAAGCCGGCTGGGCCGCAGCCGCGCTGACCAAGGACTTGGCCGGCCGGCCGCGGGTGGTGACGGCTTCTCGGTAGTGTTCAGATTTCAGTCCGTCACCACATCCATAGATGGCTGCCTGCCGCAGGCTTCCGTCGAGAGAACACAGGCCTTGCCATGCCCACACGCGACGACGGCCTGAAGACGAAACCGTGCTTCCGCTGCGCGAAGCCCGCAGAAGTCGCATATCGCGTACGGCTCGACGCAACCAAGGCATGGGTCTTCATTTGCGGCCGATGTGTCGTGCCGGCCAAAACCAACAACCCCCACTACGCCTACGGCGGCACATGGAAAGGATCGCGGCATTAGCGGCCGTTTTCAGAGTTTATGTTCAGTTATTGGTTATCAGTTCGCTCCATGGATTTGCCCGTTAAAGCGAAGCACGGAAAACCGAAAGCTGAAAGCTGCCCAAACTGCCCGACTTATCCCTTTCCCTAAAAGTGACCCGTAAACCGGGAAATCCTCAACCCCCCAACCCCCCGCGTCGATAAACTGACCATTCGCAGGGTGTCCGTTTCGGCGGACCCCGTTTGGGAGGTTGTTGATGTTGAACATCGTGATCCCGATGGCCGGTCGCGGCAGTCGGTTTGCTCAGGTCGGTTATCAGCTTCCCAAACCGCTCATCCCGGTTCACGGCATTCCGATGACGCAGCTCGTCATCGAGAATCTCAAGCCGAGTCGCCAGCATCAATTCACCTTCATCTGTCAGCAGATTCACCTTGCCGAGTACGGCCTGGAAGACCACCTGAAACACTGGTCCCCCGGCTGTCATGTGATCGCCATCGACCGCGTCACCGAAGGAGCTGCCTGCACGGTACTTCTCGCCAAGGACCTGATCGACTCGGACGACGCCCTGATGATCGCCAATTGCGATCAGTACATCGACGTCTCGATCGACGATTACCTCTCGGACATGGATCGTCGCGATCTCGACGGCCTGATCATGACCATGAAGGCAAACGATCCGAAGTGGTCGTTCGTCGGGTTTGATGCGACCGGCCGGGTGTCGACCGTCGTCGAGAAGAAAGTGATCTCGGACGAGGCCACCGTGGGCATCTACAACTATCGCCACGGCAGGGACTTCGTCGCCGCGGCCGAGGAGATGATCGCGAAGAACCTGCGGGTGAACAACGAGTTCTACGTGGCACCGGCCTACAACCAAATGATCGAGAAAGGCGCTACCTTGGGCGTCTACTCCATCGGCACCGAAGGTGCAGGCATGTACGGCCTCGGGATTCCCGAAGATCTGACCAAGTTCGAAGGCCTGTCGCTGTCCCGCAAGGTCACGCAGGGGATCGCGGCCTGATGATCGTGCTCAGTCATCGCGGTTACTGGAAAACCGCCGACGAAAAGAACACCGAAATCGCCTTCCGGCGCTCGTTCGATCTCGGCTTCGGCACCGAGACCGATGTGCGCGACCGGCTCGGCGTGTTGGTGATCTCGCACGACCCGCCGACGGCGGACTCGATGAGTTTCGACGACTTCCTGGAGATCGTGGGCGACCGCGATCTGCCGCTGGCGTTGAACATCAAGGCGGATGGCTTGGCCGCGAAAGTCGCTGCTGCCATGGCGAAGACGAAGCTGACGAAGTGGTTCGTCTTCGACATGTCGATTCCGGACACGATTCAACAATTGAAGGCCGGCAACCCGGTCTTCAGCCGGGCGAGCGAACACGAAGCGGCTCCCGCATTTGCGGACGAGGCCGCGGGAATCTGGCTGGATGCCTTCAATGGGGAGTGGTGGAGCCCCGAAATGATTTCCACCTGGACAAACTCGGGGAAGACGGTTTGCATCGTTTCCCCCGACCTCCACAAACGCGACCCGCTGCCCCTATGGCGGATATTGCAAACTTGCTCATTCCCGCAATCTGACCGCGTTCTCCTCTGCACGGATCGCCCCGAGGAAGCCCGCGGACTGTTTGGAGGTGGCCCGTGATTCGTGCGGTGATCTTCGATATGGACGGCGTTCTCATCGATGCCAAGGAATGGCATTACGACGCGCTGAACCAATCGCTCGCCCTGTTCGGCTACGCCATCAGTCGTCGCGACCACGAGACGACCTATGACGGCCTACCGACCAAGAAGAAGCTCGAAATGCTGACCGAGCACCAAGGCCTACCCCGACGGCTGCACCATTTCCTCAACGAAATGAAGCAGCAGTACACCATGGACCTCGTGCACCAGCGCTGTAAGCCGAGCTTCACGCACGAGTACGCCCTGGCGGAACTCAAGCGACTGGGCTTCCGCCTTGCGGTCGCCTCGAACTCGATTCGGCAGACGGTGGAAGTCATGATGGATCGCGCTCACCTGGCGCGTCATCTCGACCTGTTGCTCAGCAATCAGGACGTGAAAGAGCCTAAGCCGAGTCCCGAGATCTACACGGCCGCGATTCGGCACTTCGGCCTGAAGCCGTCGAATTGCGTGATCGTCGAGGACAACGAAAACGGCATCCGTGCTGCGCGGGCCTCCGGTGCCCATGTTCTCGTGGTGCGGGACGTCCACGACGTCACGCTTGAAAACATACTTGGCAAGGTGCGCGAAGCGAACCTCGTCAACACCGGCAACAAACGGAGCGTGGCGTGAATATCCTCCTGATCGACGAACTCGGCAAGCCCTCGGCCGAGGACGTCTTCCACCGCGTCTCGAAGCTGATCACCGCCGACCACATCGGCTTGGCCCGCAGCGACGACGACGGCGTCCCCTCGATCCTGTTCGACTCGGGCGAAGGCGTGTTCCCCTCGGCGCCGAGCGAAGGCCCGCTGCCGCTGGTCATGCTCACCTGCGACCAGTTCGATTGGGATGCGGAACTGGTCATCCTCGCGGACTTCCCCACCATGTGGGCGGCCCACCTCGATCGCCTCGCCGATCAGGACCAGAGCGAACTGGACGCCTTCTTCGCCTTCAACAGCGAATGCGAAGTAGGCGCCCCCACCAATCTGGCTCCGCTGCTGGATATCTCCGCGGCCGTGGCCCCGAACCTGGTCTGGTTCCGCGAAACGAGCCGCTTCTACAGCCTCGCCCAGAAAGCGATCCGCAAGGACGCCCGCGTCGGCGGGCACTTCACCTTCGGCAGCATGGTCCGCGAGTTGTACCTCAACCACGCCAACGTCGGCTACCAGTGCGCCGACCGCCGACCGCTGCGGGCGTTGACCCGCGTGCTCGAGCCGATACTGGACTGATTCCGGGAATGCGGAATGTGGATTTCGGAATGAGGAATGAAGAGACGCAACCGGTTACACCTGCAATCCCACTCGACAAGCCGTTCCTCGCCCGCTATGCCGCAGGCGGGGGACGGCTTATTTCGTTTGGGCGATGGGGTGCGTCATGCGTCGAGTGCTTGCGGTTTGCTGCGCCGGATTACTGGTCGCCTCGCTCGGCTGCGCGAATACCCGGCAGGTCAGCCGGAATGCGGACGAGGGGATTGTGGCCTTGGCGGACAACTCCGATTCCTGGCCCAGCTATCATCGCACCAAGGGCCGCAAGCTGATCGAGGAACACGTCGGCGCGGAGTATGAGATCGTCGAGGAGAAGGAAGTCACGGTCGGATATACGACCACGCAGAACCAGCAGGTCACCAGCGAACCGACCTTCGGCACGATTCCGTTTCTGCCGGCCGAGAAGCAGACGACCGTCACCAACAGCACGCAGACGCCGCATAAGGAGTGGCAAATCCACTACCGCCGGCGGGCGGCACCCAGCGGCACCGCCGGCACGGGTATCCCCACAACCACGACGGTGCAGACGCAGTATCCGTCGCGATAGCGACCCTCACTTCGCCGGCTTCAAGCGAAGCTGCTGCAGGTCCATGACGGCAACGCCGGGTTTTGTGAGTGCCTGGACCCGAAGTTTGCGTCGGCCTTCGGGAAGCGTCAACGAGCCGAGCTTGCGCACCACGAAAGCCTGAAAGCCGCCGGTGTCCTCCACGATGAAGCGGAAGCCCTCCTTACCGGCGACGATTTCGACCTCGGCACCGCCACTGCCCTTACCGCAGCCATAGGTCGCTTCCACTTCGAATGGACCGCCAGTCGTGACGGTGCATTCGAACTCGGCATAATCCTTCGCGTTGGTCCAGAAACCCAGCGTGTTCTTGTGCGGCAGCGGCTCGAAGCGGAGCTGAGTACCGAAGACCTTGGCCGTGCGGGCGTGCATCGCGATGCTGCCGTCCGCAGCCTGCGGATTCGGCAGATGGTTCGGGTTCCCGGTCGGCATGACGGCGTTGACGTTGGTCCGCCATGCCTCCAGTTTGGCCGCGAGTTCGGCGACCATGTTCGGCTTCTCCTCGGCGAGGTTGCGGCTTTCACTCACGTCCTTGGCGACGTGGAACAGTTCGCGGCGAAGTCTCGGTTCGAGTTCATAATGCGGCTCGTAAAACTCGATCAGCTTATACTCGCCGGATCGGATCGCACCGCCGGGCTTGCCGCCTTGATTGGCGTAGTGCGGGTAATGCCAGAACAGATCGCGCGGCGGCAACGCCCCACCGGTCATCAGCGGTTTCAGGGTGACGCCGTCGAGGTCCTTGGGGCCGGCAACGCCGCACAGGTCGAGAATCGTGGGCATCACGTCGATCCCGTTCACGGGGCCTGCCACAGTGCTGAAGGTGGATATTCCAGGTCCGCGGATCAACAAAGGCACACGCAGGCCGCCTTCATAGAGGTAGCCCTTGCCTTCGCGGAACGGTCCGTTGTAGGTCGGTGCCGCAGGCAGCCCTTCGAGTGTGGCTAAGCCGCCGTTGTCCGAGGTGAAGACGACGATGGTGCTCTCCCACTGCTTCGCTTCCACGAGTGCCTTGCGCAGGTCCCGAATGCTCTCGTCGATGCTCGCGAGCATCGCGGCATACGCGGGGTTGCCTTGGCTGCCGGGCTTGCCCGCTGCGAATGCTTTCTGCAGTTCCGGCTTCGCCTGCAAGGGCGTGTGCGGGGCATAGTGAGCGAGGTGGAGGAAAAACGGTTTCGTACGTTCCTTCCTCATCCAAGCGACCGCTTCCGCGGTCAGCCGATCGGTGAGATACTCGCCCGGCTCGGCCTTTTCCAAGCCCGGCAACGGCGGCTGCTTCTTCTCGTATGGGGCGAAGTAGCTCGGCGGATGGCCGCGATGATCGCCGCCGATGTTGACGTCGAAGCCCTGCCGCGTCGGCTCGAAGCCGGCACCACCCAAGTGCCACTTGCCGATGTGGGCCGTGTCGTACCCCGCCGCCCTCAAGGCCTCCGCCAACGTGACCGCCTCCAGCGGCAACCCCGCAGGCAGTTTCGGGCGCGCCAGCGCCATTGTCGGCCGATCCGGCTGCCCCGGCAGCCAATCGGTGATGCCGAACCGCTGCGGATACTTCCCCGTCATCAGGGCCGCCCGGGACGGCGAACAGACGGGACACGCCGACGTCGCCTCGGTGAACTTCACACTCTCCTTCGCCAAGGAGTCGATGTGCGGCGTCTTGTGGTAGGTGCTGCCGCAGCAGCCGAAATCCCGCTGCCCGGCATCATCGAGCACGATCAGAACCACATTCGGCTTCTCCGCCGCCGACAACGACCCAACGACGAACAAGGCAAGCAACGACCAACGCATGACGGAGCACTCCGGGAGGGGAAGAACTGCGACAAGTGTACCGACCGAACTGCCATCGATACACTTTCTTCACCTCTTCATGGTCCATGACCCCCGGAAGGAACTCGGCCGATGAAACACTTCGTGTGGTCCACACTCATCCTCGGAGCCTGCGTTGCGATGGCGGACGATGCATACGCGCAGGCCAAACGGCCGATGGTTGTGGCCGATCTCTTCAAGTTCGAGCGGGTCGCCGAGCCGCAGGTCGCGCCGGACGGTAAACTCGTTGTCTATCAGGTGACGACCGTCAGCCTGGAAGAGAACAAATCGACGACCGCGCTTTGGCTGGCGGCGACCGACGGCAAGACGCCGCCGAAGCAACTCAGCGACCCGGCCGGCAAGAAGGACATGCACCCGCGCTGGTCGCCGAACGGCACGACGATTCTGTTCGAGTCGACCCGCCCCGGTGCATCGCAACTGTTTACGATCGCCGTCGGCGGCGGCGACGTGAAGCAACTCACCACCATCAGCACCGGCGCAGGCACGGGGACGTGGGCGCCGGACGGCAAACACATCGCCTTTGAAAGTGCGGTGCACCCCGAGTTCAGCGAACTGCCGTTTGCGGAGGCCGACGCGAAGAATGCCGCCAAGGACAAGGCGGCCGAGGAGAACCCGGTGAAGGCGAAGACTTTCACGCGGCTGTTCTATCGCCATTGGGACAGCTACGTCGAGGACAAACGCCGGCACCTGTTCGTCATCGACGCGGACGGCAAGAACCCGCGCAACGTGACCCCCGGCAATCGGGACGCCTATCCGACGAGCACGACCTTTTCCGTCGGCGACGACTTCACCTTCACGCCGGACTCGAAGCATCTCATCTTCACCGCCGTGCCCGAGAAGGGCGAAGCGTGGAGCACCAACTGCGATCTGTGCCGCGTCACTTCGGACAACAAGTCCACGAAGTGGGAAGCCCTGACGGCGAGCAACAAGGCAGCGGACAACAGCCCGCGCTTCAGCCCGGACGGCACAAAACTGGCATGGCGCGCCCAAGCCAAGCCGGGCTACGAGGCGGACAAGTGGGACATCCTCGTGGCCGGCGTGAAACCCGACGGTACGTTGGAAGGCAAGTCGGTAAACGTCACCGCGCACCGCGATCTGTCGGTGAACGAATTCGCCTGGAAGGGCAACGACGCCATCGACTTCGCGGCGGACGAAAGGGGCCAAACGTTCCTTTTCCACGCGAATTCGACGGCCGACGGCACGATCGCCAAGGAACCGCTGAACTACGGCTCCGCCTCCGGCCTAAGCTACACGAAGGACGGCGCGGTTTCGGCGTTCCTGTTCGTCTCGATGCGGGCGCCCGCGGAAGTCTGGTCCACGACGACCACGGCCGGCAAGACGACCGAAGTGAAGCTGAGCGACGCCAACAAAACGCTGCTCACTGAACTCGACCTCCCCAGGCCCGAGTCGGTGCAGGTGAAGATCGAAGACGGCGAGATGCAGATGTGGCTGCTGAAGCCGCCGGGGTTCGACGACAAGAAGAAATACCCGGTCGTCTACCTCATCCACGGTGGGCCGCAGGGGGCGTGGGAGGACGGCTGGAGCTTCCGCTGGAATGCCCAGATTTGGGCGGCCCAAGGGTACGTGATCGCCATGCCGAACCCGCGCGGGAGCACCGGCTTCGGCCAGAAGTTCGTCGATCAGATCTCCGGCGACTGGGGCGGCAAGTGCTACCGCGACCTCGTCGCCGGGTTGGACAAGGTCGAAGCCTTGCCCTACGTGGACAAGGATCGCATCGCCTCCGCGGGTGCCTCATTCGGCGGGTACATGCAGAACTGGTTTGCCGTCAACGACATCGCCAAGCGCTTCAAGTGCCTGATCACTCATTGCAGCGTCTGGAACTTCGAGAGCATGTGGGGAACGACGGACGAACTCTGGTTCGACGAGTACGAACACGGCGGCCTGCCGTGGGATCTGCCGCAGAAGTACCGCGAGTTCAGCCCGCACGCCCGCGCCAAGGAACTCGGCAAGCACAAAACACCCATGCTGATCGTCCACAACGATCTCGACTTCCGCTGCCCCATCGGACAGGGGCACGAGCTGTTCAGTGCCCTGCAACGCCTCGGCGTGCCGAGTCGCTTCGTGAACTTCCCGGATGAAGGCCACTGGGTGCTGAAGCCCAAAAACAGCCTGCATTGGCACAACGAGGTTTTCGCGTTCCTGAAGCAGTACAACCCGCCGGGCGGGAAGTGACCTGACGATGACGAGCCTCCGGGTTCATCCCGAAGGCTCGTCATCGTGCTCCCGCTGGTCAGGTCCTTTCCTCCGGGGCAAGCCCGTGAGGCTCGTTGTTTCGCCCGAAATCGCTTTCCAAACTTCCGTCGCCGGTTTACATTCGGATGCCGGCGACCGTTGCCCGATTCCGCAGGCACGAGGGGGGACTTCCGTGGACAATCACGACCTGCAGCCGCCCGGCGCAGATGCGCCCACGAATGTCCTCGTCGACCGCATCGACCCGGAAATCGACCGTCCGACGGCGACCGGAGTCGGCGCTGCGGCGGGAGAAACGACAACGATTGTGGATCGTCTGCCGGAGCTTCCGGGCTACGAACTCGGCGAACTTCTCGGCGAAGGCGGCATGGGCATCGTCCATCGGGCCAAGGAGATGGCGTTCGGGCGGGATGTGGCGGTGAAGTTTCTGAAGCAGCGGTTCGTCTCCAGCGAGGTCGCCGTGCAGCGCTTCCAGGAAGAAGCGCGAATCACGGGCCAACTTCAGCATCCCGGCATTCCCCCGGTGCACGTGCTCGGGACGATCCGAGGTCGTCCCTACCTCGTCATGAAGCTGATCCGCGGCGAAACACTTCACAAGCTGATCGAAGACGGCCGCGGCCGCGAGCCGGCCATCTTCGAGGCCGTCTGTCAGGCGTTGGCCTACGCTCATGCCCGCAACCTGCTGCACCGGGACCTGAAGCCGTCGAACATCATGGTCGGAGCGTTCGGGCAGGTTCAGGTGATGGACTGGGGCTTGGCCAAGGTCATCCGCGACCGCGAACCCACCGACCCGCCCGCGAGTGGCAACGGAACCACGTCCGTCCACAGCCCGCAGGAACCGCGAGCGTCGTGCACTCAGGAAGGCAGCGCCATCGGAACGCCGGCGTACATGCCGCCCGAGCAGGCCGCGGGCGATCTCGAACTCATCGACCGCCGGTCGGACGTCTTCGGCTTGGGTGCCGTACTCTGCGCTATGCTCACGGGTAAGCCGCCCTACACCGGATCGAGTTCGGACGCCATTCGCTCGGCAGCCATCGCTGGGCGCTTGGCTCCGGCGTTCCGGCGCCTCGACGAATGCCGCGGCGATCCGGAATTGATTGCCCTCTGCAAGCACTGCCTGAGCTTCGCTCAATCGGCGCGGCCGGCCAATGCCGGCGTCGTCGCCGACGAAGTCGCCCGGATCCGCATCGGCGGCACGCAACGACTCACGAATCTGGAAATCGAGAAGCAGACCAGCGAAGTCCGTTCGCTGGAGCAGCAGAAGCGCCGCAAGGTCATGCTTCGCGCCGGCTGTCTGATTGCCGCGGTGCTCGTGATCGGCCTGATCGGGACGACGGGTTCCCTGTTGTCGGCCCGTCAGGAAGCCTCGGCGGCCCGTGAGGCTGAAACCAAGGAGCGCGACTCGCGGCAAGTGGCCGAAGCGGCCCGCGACGAAGCCAGCCGTCACTATCGTTTGGCCCTGGAAGGCTACACGCAGATGGTCTTCGCGGTGCAGGACAAGCTCGAAGGGCTGCCGGGCACATCAGCCGCGCGGAAGTTTCTGCTCGTCCGCGCTCAGGAGGGGTTGCGCGATCTGCTCGCCGATCGGCCTCCGAATCAACGGCCGGACCACGTGCTGATCTGGGCGCACCTCAAGCTCGGCGATTTGCAGCTCTTCTTCACCCAGACGCGGAAGGCGGAAGCCGAGTATCTCGCAGCCCACAATCATGCGGTCGCTCTGTATGAAGCGGAACCCAACAAAAGTCAAGCCAAGCGCGACCTCGCCGAAAGCCTGCTCCGCCTCGGCGACACGGCCCGCAAGACCGTGGGCCGGCATTCGGAGGCGGAAGCGTTCTACCTTCGCTCCGAGGCGATCGCCGCCGAGGAAGCGAACGCCCAGCCGGACGAGCTGCCGGCCGTCCGGCTGTTGGCCAACGTCCGCAGTCGACGCGGCATTCAATTGATGGAACTGCACAAGCCGATCCAGGCGGTTCCCGTCTTCACGGACGTCCACGACCTCAGGATCCGACTGGCCAAGATGCCCGCCGCCGCCAAGCCGGAGCAACGGGCCGTTAGCGAAAGCCGACTGAACCTGGCGAATGCGCTTCTCCTCGCCGGCGACAGCAAAAGAGCCGGCGAGCACTTCGAGCAATGCTGCCGCGCCGGGAAGCTTATGATGGAGAAGGACCCGGAAGACAGTCGCTTCACGCGGGACTACACGGTCGCCTGCCACCGCTACGGCGATTTCCTGTACGACAAAGGCGAGTATCCTGATGCGGAGGTTCACTTCGCAGAAGCGGTGCGGTGCAACGAACAACTCGCCAAGGGCGACCCGGATCACGACGGCTTCCGCCGCAATCTGGCTGTCAGCCTCGAAAAGATCGGCGATGTGCTGATCCGCAAACGCGACTTCGCAGGCGTTAAGAAGCACTTCCAGCGGTCCTTGGAATACCGCCTCGCCTCGGTGGCTGCGGATGCAAGCGACGTCTCGGCCCAGCGCGATCTGGCTGTCTCCTACGCCAAAATGGGCGTGTACTGGAATCGCGTGCACCGGGACGACGAGTCGTTGGTTCATTACCGCAGGAGTTCCGAAATCTTCACGAAGCTTGCCTCGGCGGACAAGGAACGAGTGTCGGCACACTTCGACCGCGTCCTCGCCACCAATAGCCTCGCCGACGCTTATGCGCGCTGCCACGACTTCGAGGAAGCGATTCAGCATTACAACGCTGCCCTGTTGCTCGTACAGGAATTGCTGGACAAGCAATCGCGCGAAGGAACCGAAGTCGGTCGCGATCGAGCGAAGTACGGAGCCCAAAAGCTCGCGGCCAAGTCCGGCTGCGACTTTTCCACCGGCTGCATGAAAGGGATCGAAGATGTCGGGACGATCGTCCGGCAGCCCACGATGTTCCACCATGCTCTGTTCGTTGCCCGCATGAGATTCGTGGTGAATCGGCGGAACGCCGAAGCCGTTCGAGCGACTTTGAATGCCTGCGAACGCCTTGCCGACCAGCGCAGCGACTTGGATTTCACCATGGCGGTGCTCGCCGCCCTCGCGGCGTCGATCCAGCCGGACCCGCCGACCCGCACGGCCCTGACGACGGAGGCCCTGAATTGGCTCGCCAAGGATGCGCAGACGGTCGTACCCGAGGAACTGGCAACTTATTGCGCGCAGATCGACGACGAAGTCGCGTTCCGGATTCTGGAAGGTCACCCCGAGTTTCAGAAGCTGATGAATGAACTCCGCACGCACATCCCGGGCGTGGTGACCCGCCCATGACGGCACCCGGAGGCGAGGCGCCGCGCCAACCCGCGAACTGGCGAAGCCTGTTCGCCCGCAGTGCGACCGCAGTGTTCGTCGTCGGCCCGAACCGCCGACTGCGCTACGCCAACCCCGCTTGGGAAGTTGCCGTCGGTCACGCGTTCCCGAAATTGCGCGGCATGCGGCTGTCCCGGTATCGCTCGGGGTCCGATTTGGGCCGCACGCTCATGCCGCCGCCGGAAGCCTTGGCGGGGAAGCCGACAAACGTCCGGCGGGCGGCACCCGGCGAGTCTGCCGGCCCGCCGTGGTGGGACTTCACCTTCGTGCCGCTGGCCGGTCCCAAACCCGACTCGATCCTCGGCATCGTCGGCACTTTAACGGTCGTCGGCGAACGCCTGCCCAAGAAATCCGGCGGTAAGCTCGACCCCGTCTCCGCCGAGGTGCGGCGCGAACTCGCCGCACACCACAGCTTCGAACGGATCGCCGGGACGACGACCGCCGGCGAACGCTTCCTCGATCGCGTCCGTTTGGCTGCCGCCGTCCGCACCCCCGTCAAGTTGTTCGGGGAAGCCGGAAGCGGCAAGGGGGCGACGGCTCGGATCATTCACCACAACGGCCCGTCGGCTGCCAAGCCGTTCGCCGCCGTGGATTGTGCGGGCGTACAGCCCTACCTCAATGAGGCCCAACTGTTCGGCAAAGGTGGCGTCCTATCCTCGTTGGGAACGCTCTACTTGGCCGATCCCGGCGCCTTGCCGCGCGATCTGCAGGAAAAGATCGTGCAGGCACTGCAGCGCCCCACGGCGCCGCGGTTGATCTGGGGAACGCACCTCGCGACCGACCCGCGGCTTCTGACCGCCTTCGAGGATCGATTCGCCGTGCTGGAACTTTCCGTTCCTCCTTTACGCGAACGGCTGGAGGATTTGCCCTGGTTCGTGGAGCGCATTCTGCCTGCGGGTCGAATTGTTGCCGACGATGCGCTTGCAGTTCTGGCGGCACACCGCTGGCCGGGAAACCTTCGCGAACTCGCCGTGACCTTAGGCACGGCAGCCGCGGAACACGACGGGCCGATTCACGCGGCCCACCTCCCGCGCGTGCTCCGGGAGCGCCTGCTGATTCAACAGCACCCGATCGCCCGGCCCGAAACGCCGCTGCCGTTGAACTTCGTGCTGGCCCAGGTCGAACGGCGGATGATCGAAGCGGCATTGACCGCGCAGGACGGCTCGCAGACGGCGGCCGCCCGTCAGTTGGGCTTGTCCCGCGCCGCCCTGGGTCGACGGATCGAAAGCCTCGGGTTGACGATCCGTGAGGTGCCCCGATGAAGGCACCTTCGATCATCGCATACAGCACCGACTCCGCAGTCGCGGATCATCTGCGGGACTTGGCTGCCGTCCATCGTTGGCGGCTGCAGGAAGTGAAGACGCCGGCGGGTTTGCGAACGGCGTTGGCTATGCCGCGTCCCATCGTGGTGCTGTGGGAAATCGATGCGGTTTCAAGCGATGCGGCCGCCGATGCGGCCTTGGCCGACATCCATCGGTCGTTCCCGGATGTGCCGATCGTCGTCGTCAGCCCGTCAAAACTGTCCGATGACGACCGGCCGGCATGGTCGGCCGCACGGCTTAACCTCGGGGCCAGGCACATTCTCTTCCCACCGTGGACCAAATTGGTGCTGGAAGACTTGGCGGGCGGATTGTTGGCCGCCTCGATCCGCCGGATCACGGGCAAGGATCCACCGCCGCCGATGCCGCGCGGCGATGCCGCCATCGACTTGGCCGAAGGCGTCTACGACGACGAGGACTGATCGGCTTACTTATCCTGGTTGCCGGTCATGTTGGCGATGTTGCTGCGCATGGTCGTATCGGATTGCAGATTCTTCATGCTGTAGTACTCCATCACGCCCAGCCGGCCGGTCTTGAACGCCTCGGCAATAGCCATCGGCACCAGGGCTTCGGCTTCGACGACCTTGGCGCGATTCTCGGCGACCTTGGCCTGCATTTCCTGTTCGAGGGCAACCGCAGCGGCGCGGCGCTTTTCGGCTTCGGCTTGGGCGACCCGCAAGTCGGCGGTGGCGCGGTCGGCGGCGAGCTTGGCACCGATGTTCTCGCCCGGTTCCAGGTTGGCGATGTCGATCGAGACGATCTCAAACGCGGTTTGGGCATCCAGTCCGGAATGCAGCACGATCTGGGAAATCATGCCGGGGTTGGCGAGCACTTCGGTATGGTCGGTCGCCGAGCCGATGGCCTTGACGATGCCTTCGCCGACGCGGGCGATGATCGTTTCTTCGGTTGCACCACCGACGAGCCGTTCGAGCTTGGTCCGCACCGTTACCCGCGCCTTGGCCAGCAACTGAATGCCGGACTTGCAGACGGCGTCCAGGTATTGCTTGCCCTTGGTCGGATCCGGGCAATCGATCACTTTCGGGTTCACGCTCGTGCGCACGGCTTCGAGAACGTCCCGCCCGGCGAGGTCGATCGCGGCCGCGGTCTTCCACGAGAGGGTCAGGCTCGCCTTATTGGCGGCGATGACGGCCGCGGCCGTACGCGGCACCTTGCCGCCGGCGAGGAAGTGGGATTCGAGGTCCTTGGTGGTCACTTCCACGCCCGCCTGCACCAGCGCGATCTTCTGGTTGACGATCATCTCGTAATTCACCTTACGCAGCTTCATGCCGATGAGGTCGAACATCGAGATGTCCGCACCCGTCATCAGCGATTGAATCCATAGGCGGATGAAGCTGAAGAAGATGAACAGGAAGATCAGGAAGATCAGGGCCGCGACTGCGGCGAAGATCAGCAACACGATGCTGCGGGGATCGGGGTCTTGGGCAAACATGGGAACGGCGGCGATGATCACGGAGGGGCACCCTTTCGATTCGGTCGAGAGTCATTGACTGTATCTTATCCGAATTGCCGCGCCTTAAAGCAATTCCTCGTCGGCGATTTCAGCGGTCGTCTCCTTCGGTACGTACGACCGAACCACGACGACCGTGCCGCGGATGCCGATGCATCGCACCGGCGTGTCGGCCTCCAGCATCCGGCCTTCGGTCACCGCATCGATGCGGCGGCCGTCGATTTCCACAATCCCCGCCGGCCGCATCGGCGACAGGGTCTTGCCGAACGAGTTGACGAGATCCTCCAGGCGGGCGACGCCCAGATCGTCCGCCACTGCATCCGCGGCATCGGTCTCGCGCAACTTCGGGTCGAGTGCCAACCGGCGGTAGGCGTTGAACAGCATCCAGAACGCCACCGGCAACCCGAGGCACAGCCCGACCACCGCAAGCAGACCCTCGCTGGTTTCGCCGAACAGGAAGATCAACCCGACCGCGGCCGCCATGACCGCGACGGCGACTACGACGAGCACACCGCCCGTCGGCGCGAAGAACTCAGCCGCGAGCAACACCGCCCCGACGAGCACCATCAGCAGAGCCGTCGAGAGATACCAGTCCATGTGCGTGGGTCCGTGGGGGTCCGTGGTCGAGGGATTGTGAAGGGCTGACTCCGTTGCCGAATTTGATTTCACGGAGTGTGACTTTGATGGAAGTCTGCAACTATCCTGCATGTTGTTTATGGATCAGTTGCGGCCAAGCGACAACTGAGCACGCACAACAAACTACACCACCTTCACCACAATCCGCGTGCCTTCGACCAGCACGACCTGCACCCGCACGCCGGCGGGGACGTAGCCGCCATCGGAGACGACATCCACGAGTTGTTCGTCGAAGAGCACGCTGCCCGCGGGTCGCAGGACGGTGGCGGTGGTGCCGACTTCGCCCAATAGGCTTGCGGCCTCGGCGATACCGGGGAGGGCAGAGGGTTCGTCGAGCAGATTCTCGCCGGGCGGTGCGAGGCGCAGGCGGTTGAAGTAGGGAACGTTCGGGAGGAAGCGGGCGATTACAAAGGCAAGAATGACGGCACCCATCATGCCGAACATGTACGTGGCCATCTTGCCCCCGAGGTTGACCCATTCCGCGGGATTGGAGGGCAATCCTCCGCCGCTTGTGGTCACAGTGGCCAGGCCCAGCGAGCCGAGCATCAGGATGACGCCGACGATGCCGGGGACGCCGAAGCCGGGGAGGATGAAGACTTCCATGAGCACGAGAATCAGCCCGAAGACGAACAGCAACCCGGCCAGCACCGCCACCTGCCCGCTGAACTGCGTGTGCGCCCAAAAGACAAGGATGAAGCAGAGCGCCGCGACGATACCAGGGACGGCGGTCCCGGGCACCTTCAGTTCCAGAATCAGCCCGGTGAAGCCGATGACGACCAGCAGCACGGTGACCATAGGATTGCGCAGGAAGTTGGCGAACTTGTCCAGCCACGCGGGCGTTGCGTCCCGCACCTTCGACGGATCGATGCCGTACTTGGCGAAGCACTCATCCGGCTCGCGATTGTCTGTGGTGAAGCGGGCGAGGCCCAAGTCCTCGGCCAGCGAGGCCGAGATTTTGAAGGGCGTGCCCTTGGCCTTGATCTGCTTTTCGAGATCCCATTCGCCCGCGGCACCCTTGGCCTTGTCCTCCTCGAATTGCGCCTGAGTCAACAATGTCTTGGTGCGGCGGTCGGTCTTCTTACTGACGCGGACGACGCTCGTGTCCGGCATCAGCATGGCTTCGGCCAGCAGCGGAGCGTATCCCTGTTTCTCGGCGAGTTCGCGTAGGCTGGCCGTCCAAAGTGCGGCGTTGGCGGGATTGCTCATGGACTTGCCGGTGACTGTGTCGAAATCGCCGAGTTCCGCTTCGATGCCGTCGCCGGGACCATCCTTTTTCTTGCTCATGACGATGTCCGAGCAGCCGAGCGCGACGATGGCGGCGGTGTCCGGCGCGCGGTCCGGAATGTACGCGACAATCCGCATCCCGGCATCGCCTTGTTGGGCATCAATGAGGCGCTCGGCCAATTCCCTGGCGGCCTGCGGGTCGCCGCCGGCGGCTTCGAGGATCAGGAAGAAGTGCGTCGCCTTGTTCCGTATGGCTTCGTCCAGAATGCGACCGAGGCTCTCCTTCACTCCGCCGTCAATGGACCCCTTCAGCGTGAAGCGATACGCCAACAACGCGCGGCTGCCGGTGGTGTCCTCGCGCAGCACGGTCGCGGGCAGGTTATAGGCGTCCAGCAGTTCGCGCTTGCTCTCCACCGTCCGTCGGCTCAGTCCCAAGTCCCGCATCTGGGTCGCATTCAGCAAGCCGAGGCGACCATCCGGAGCGGCGGGCAGTGCGGCCGTGTTGGTCAGCACGATCCCTTCCTTCTCCCATTTGGTCCGCTCGCGCAGATCGACGAACCAATCGGCCGTGCCCTTCTTCGCTTTCCGCAAAGTCACGTCCCGGTCGTACATCTTGCGGGCCAGTGCCAAGTAGGCCGGGTGGGCGGCGCCAAGCACATCGGTGTAGCCGTTGGCCCGTGCGCCGGTGGGCGGTGCTTCGCCGGGGGCAACGATCTCACCGAGTTGACCCTTGACCCCGAACACGAGTTGCGAACAGGCCAGCACCGGCAGCACGGTGTGTCCGCTGACTTTCTGATGCACGTAGCCGACGGTGGTGATGTCCGTCAGTCGGGCGATGAAGTCCCCGAGTTCGTAGCTCGCGCCGAAGTCCGGCGTGTTGGCGTCCTTATCGTTCGGGTTGAAGTCGAAGACGATCGCAGCCGGCCGCAACTCGGGCTTGGCCCGTGCCGCGTCAATGCGGTTCTTGATGCGGGTGAAGCCTTCGCTGCTCAGCGGCGCGGGTACGGAGACGTACAGACCCGTCTGCCCTGACGCAGCACTGAGCAGGAATACGAATGCGGCAACGACCGACGGAAAACGCAACATCCGATGAACCCAACCTGGTGCCGCGGGATTGCCCACGCGAACATTATAGTCGATGTCTTCGGCGGCTACGATAGTCGGCTTGCAGGATGGCGACTCGGGGTAATCAACGATTCGTGAACGGCGATCGTCGGCATTCAAACAGAATCAACCCGACTTAGGACTTTCTGCAGCTCGTTCCGGAGCAAACTGGGAATGCCGCGAAAACCGTTCATCGGGCGATTTCACAACGGATATTTGGAAATCCATCCCGGCGAAACCGCGTCGATGAATACATTCCATTCATTATCGGCTTTTACGAACGCGACGTCACCATCTGGTGTCGCGAATTCCTACGCAGCACGCAGCCGAAACTGATGGTCGATGTCGGCGCCAACTTCGGATACTATCCCATTCTGTTCGGACTATTGAGCGATGGGCAGTGCGAAGCGATCGCGTTGGAACCGGATCCGGTCAACGCGGCATGGCTGGAGCGGAACCTGGCCTTGAATCCTTCCTTGCGGATCGCGATCGTCAAGGCAGCGGCAGGCGACCACGACGGCGGGTCGGTTTCGTTCGAACTGTCCAAACAGAACCACAATCTCTGGTCCGGCGTCGGAGGCATCGCTTCCGCCGGCAACGAGCACGCAAACGGCAACGTCTACGTACCCACCGTCACAGTCGATGCAGAGTTGGATCGACGAGGCGTGGCTGAAATACCCTTGACTTTGATCGATGTGGAAGGTTACGAAGCGAAGGTCATCGAGGGCATGTCGGCGGGAATCGCGCGCAGGCGATACCGGAACGTCGTGGTCGAATATCACTCTTGGGCCATCGCCGATCCGGTGCTGGGGATCAGGGAAATCGTCGCCCGCTTCGAGAATGCCGGCTACACCGGGTTGCGCTTCCAGCCTCATGGTGACGAGGCGACCGATAAGTCCCGCGATTATTATCGACTGGACGTCTCGAAAGCTGCTCCGCGACCGATTTCCTACAGCGGTTTGACTAAGTGGGAGCATTTCCTCTTTTCGGTCGAATCGAAGTGATGCCCCTTTCCGCGCCGCGCTCTTGTAGGGTTTCGGGGTCGTGCTATCATGCCGGTTCTCTGGAATCCGCGGGAGTGGTGCGTCATGTCGAAAAGCTGCTTGTTCACCGGCAAAACCGTCGGCTTCGGAAACCAGAAGACGTACCGCGGCAAGGCGAAGTACCTCGGCGGGGTCGGTAAGAAGATCACCGGCATCAGCCGCCGCAAGTTCAAAGCGAACCTGCAAAAGGTGAAGTGCGTGATCGACGGCGTCACCGTTCGCGTCTGGGTTTCGACCGCCGCCATGCGGAACGGTCAGGTCGTCAAGCCGATCAAGCGCCAACTGTTCAGCCTGCAAAGCGTCTGATCGTCGCGGTTTTTCCCGCGATGTCTCTCTTGCCGCGACGTTCCTCCCTGCCGACAACGGCCGAGCGGAGCCTTGCGGCAATTCCGTTTCCAAGCAGTCTTCGGGAGCCGATCATGGCCCTGTCTCCGGACGAAGTTCGCAAGGTCGCCAAGCTGAGCCGGCTCGACCTGTCCGACGCCGACCTCGCCAAAATGGGCGACCAGTTGAACCGCATTCTGGAATATGTCGACGCCCTGCAGGAAGTGAACACCGACGGCGTCGAGCCGCTGGCCCACCCGCTGCCGCTGCAGAACGTCTTCCGGGACGACGTGCCGAAACCCTCGCTCGCACCCGCCGAAGCGCTGGCCAACGCCCCGAGCCGCCAAGGGGATTACTTCGGCGTACCGGCGGTGTTCGATGTGGACGTCGAATCGGCGTAGGATGTACTGCGGGTAGAAACAAAACGAGAGATCGGAGACGCGACATGAACGTGCAAACTTTCCGCGATGCCCTTGCCACACGACCGTTTCAGCCGTTTCGGATCGTCATGTCCTCGGGCGTCTCCTACGAGATTCGACACCCGGAAATGGCTTGGCTGACGAAGACGAGCATTGTTGTCGGCACGGGCGAGATGGACCAAGGCGTTCCGGCGGACCACCGAACCTGCTCGCTGCTTCACGTCACCGCCATCGAGCCGATCACGGCCGCGACTTCGACCCGCTAGCGTTCGGCAACAACCCCGGAACAACTCATGCCTCTGATCGAAAACACCGTCGTCGAACTCCTCGCCGTCCAAGCCTCCGGCAAAGCCTCGGCGCTGGACATCGCGGACGAGTTCCTTGCGGCGATTCGGGAGCGCGACCCGAAGGTGAGAGCCTTCATGCACGTGAACGAAGCGTCCGTGCGGGAGCAGGCTGCCGCCGTCGATGCCAAGCGCAAGGCTGGGGCAAAACTCGGTGCACTCGCCGGGGTGCCGATCGCCGTTAAGGACGTGCTGTGCACCAAGGGCGTGCCGACGACCTGTTCCAGCAAGATGCTGCAGGGGTTCGTGCCGCCGTACGATGCGGACTCGGTCGAGCGCCTGAAGGCGGCGGATGCCGTGCTCATCGGCAAGACGAACATGGACGAATTCGCCATGGGATCGTCCACCGAAAACAGCGCCTACCAGACGACCGCGAACCCGTGGGACCTGAGCCGCATCCCCGGCGGCAGTTCCGGCGGCAGCGCTGCGGCAGTCGCCGCCTGTGAAGCCGCGGCAAGTTTGGGGACGGATACCGGCGGCTCGATCCGTCAGCCGGCCGCACTCTGCGGCATCGTCGGCATCAAGCCGACCTACGGCCGAGTGTCACGCTACGGCCTGATCGCCTTCGCCAGTTCGTTGGACCAAGTCGGCCCGTTCACGCACGATGTGACCGATGCAGCCCTGATGATGGAAGTGCTCGCGGGCCACGACAGCCGAGACAGCACCAGCGTCGATCGCCCCGTGCCCGCTTACACCAAGACGCTCAACGATCCGGTGAAGAACCTCCGCATCGGCGTGCCCAAGGAATTCTTCGACGACGGTCTCGATGGCGAAGTCGGCAACGCCGTGCGCGCGGCACTCAAGGAGTACGAGAAACAGGGGGCGACCCTTGTCGACGTCTCGCTGCCCTACGGCACCAAGTATGCGGTTGCGGTCTATTACATTGTCGCCACGGCCGAGGCGTCGTCCAATCTCGCCCGCTTCGACGGCATGCACTACGGCCACCGCACCTCCGCCAAGACGGATCTGATCGGCACCTACTCCAAGTCCCGAGGCGAAGGCTTCGGCCCCGAAGTCCAACGCCGCATCATGCTCGGCACCTACGCCCTCTCCAGTGGTTACAAGGACGCCTACTACCTCAAGGCCCTCAAAGTCCGTCGGCTGATTTTGAACGAGTTCAACGACGCCTTCGCGAAGTGCGACGTCATCATGGGGCCGACCAGCCCGACGCCCGCGTTCAAGGCCGGTGAAAAGTCGGACAACCCGCTGGCGATGTATCTGTCCGACATTTACACGATCAGCTGCAACCTCGCCGGCATCGCCGGTATGAGTCTTCCCTGCGGATTCACGAAATCCAACCTCCCCATCGGCCTGCAACTCCTCAGCCCCGCGTTCGACGAAGAGCGGATGCTCCGCATCGCCCGCATGTACGAAGCCGCCACGGGGTGGCACACACGACGAGCCGTGATCCTGGGAGGCTCGGATTGATTTCCCGATTATCCTTCGGCTTCGCGATCCTGTTTGCGGTCGCTTACACTCAGCCGTTTGAGTTCTACTCGAATCAGCATCAATACTACCTCCACGCCGTCGCCGAACAGGATGGCCATTTTCTCGCGCAAGACTGGCTCGCCAACACGACCGACCCGACGCCGCTCTTCACCACCCTGGCATCCTTGTCGTTTCGCGTGTCCGGCCCGTGGTTGCAGCACGCGATCCTGTTCCTCGCACTTCTGGTCTATTTCCTGGCCATGGCGGACCTGGCGGATTCGTTGAACCTACTTCCCCCGCAGCGTGCCGGTCAGTCGCTCGCGTTCGCGCTGTTCACGCTGAGCCATGCGGGTATTGTTCGGTTCGCGTCCGATCGGTTGCTGGGTGCGGATTATCCGTGGTTCCTCCAATGCGGGCTGGCGAACCAATATGTGCTGGGGCCTGGGTTGCAGCCGAGTGTGATCGGCGTGTTGTTGTTGGTCTCGATCGCTTGCTTTTGTCGTGGCTACGCCGTGTGGGCAACAGGACTCGCCGTCGGCGCGAACGTCATCCACGCGACCTACCTATTGCCGGCGGCGCTACTCATCGCGGGCTATCTCTGTGCGACACTCCGAGACAAAGGCGACGGATATGCCAAGAAACGAGCCTTGATCATCACCGGGGTAGCTTTGGCCTTGGCCTTGCCCATTGCGGGATTCACCAGCGATCGCTTTCAGGCCGTGCTCGGGCCGAAGGAAACGCGCCTCGCGGAAGAGATCATCGCCTTCACGCGCATTCCCCATCACACTTGGCCCGCCCGCTGGCTGGACATTGCGGGCGTCGGTCAGTTGGTTTTGCTTCTCGTCGGCGGTGTGTTGTTGCGGCGCACGCGGCTGTTCCCGGTGGTCCTGACGGTGGCCGTGCTCGCTTGTCTCGGTACGGCAGTGGTTGTGATCACGAAGAACCCGACGGCCGCGTTGCTCTTCCCGTATCGCATCAGTTCGGTGTTCATACCCATCGCGACACTGACTTTGTGTGCGTGGGTTGGCCGCGGCCTGGCGAAGTGGGTTGCGCTTTCCTGGTCACTTGCAGGCATCGCGTCCGTCGCGGCCGTGGGCGGGGCGGCGGCGGTGTATGCGTTGCACTTGGGCTATCAGGAGCCGGCGTCCGAGATCGCCGTGATGGACTTCGTCAAGCGATCCGCCGCGGCGAACGATGTCTACATGCTCCCCGCACGCTTCCCCACGCCGAGTCCGAAGCCCGGCGTCTACTCGGCAACGTTCAGTAAGCCGCCCAGCCCGAGTGCCACGGTATTCTTCGAACTCGCCCGCTTCCGCATCGTGACCGGAGCACGCGTCTACGTCGATTACAAATCGATCCCTTACCGGGACGACGAAGTGCTCGAATGGCATCGCCGCGTCGTACTCTGCGAAGAATTCTTCAAACAGAAAGTGCTGACGGTAACGATGCTGCATGAGCTTCGAAACGAAGGCATCACGCACATGATCGCCCCCAAGCGATTCGAGGCGTCGCACTCTGACTTGCAGTTACTCCACGACGACGGCATCTACCGCGTCTTCAAGGTGAATGAGTGATTCAGTTCCGCTCTTCATTCCGCATTCCACAATCAGCATTCCGCATTTCCCGATCACTCCCCTGCTCGGAACATCCAATACAGGATCGTCTTGATCTCAAAGGGTTTCAGGTCCGGCTTCAGGCTCAGGATTCGCGCTGCGATGCCGGCCAGATGCGGGGCGGCCCAGCTGGTGGCGGGTTCGTGGGCGAAGGGGCCCAGGTAGCCGCGGCTGTGGGCTTGGAACTCGATCGACTCGCGGAGGTGGTACTCGAAGTGGAGCGGGTCCGCGAACAGGGCCTTGTCCACGGAGATGAGCGGCGGCGAGAAGACGGCCGGGTAACTTCGGGTGAAGGGATGTTCGTTGTGGGCGGCGGCGAAGACGAGCACGTCCCGGAAGTAGGCTTCCTCGATCGCTTTGAAGAGCAAGTTCCGACGCGGAAGCTGGAGCAGCTTATGCTCGGGTACCCCCAGTGAAAGATTGACGACCTTAACGTTCCAGACTTCGATGGCGTGCCGCAGGGCGGCGATGACCGCTTCGACTTCGCAGGACCCTTGCGGGCCGAAGACGTCGGCGGAATAGAGCTTCACCTTTGGCGCCACAGTGAGAATCACGTCCGCGACGGTGGTGCCGTGGGGGCTGGATTGTTTACCGTCGTAGGGGTGCGGTTTGGGGTCGCCGGGGCGGAACACAGCACCCTCGATCGACTCGATCGGGGTACCGCGGGCGGCGAACTTGGCTTCGAGGACGGCGCGCTCCACGCCCGAGTCGATGACGGCGACGCGAATCCCCTTGCCGGTGGCGCGGGGGTCGCCCAGCAGGCGGTCAGCGCGGAGGCAGGTGAAGATTTCGTCGAAGATGGTCGTCGGCTCAGACATCCCGGCCCGTCACTTCATCGAGCAATCGACGCAAATCGCGGATCAGGGTCACGCAGTGGTCGACCGCCGGCGGTCCGTGGATGACCGCCAAGGCGCGGACGGCTTGAATCAGTTTGAACGTCGTCTCGCCGTCGGCGACGGCGTTGGGGTCGGCGTCCAAGCCGGCCCGAAGTTGCTCCATGGCGGCATCGGTCGAGTCCCCACGCGGCCTGGTGGGGGTATCGCCGGCAAGCGTCTGCTGCATCGCTTCGCTTGCGTCCAGCGCGGCATCGACGGCGTCGAAGAGCAGCCGTTGCGTCTGCCGTTCGGCGAGTGCCTGCTTCAACAAGTCGGACCCCAGATCGGCGGCGGCCGCGACGAGGCGGCGGTCGTCCTCGGTGAAGACCGGCTTGTCGAAGAGTTCCAGCACGACGTTCATGCCCGAGCCGACGCGGACGGGCGCCGCGAGGATCGACTTGCGGTTCTGCTCCACGGGAAGAAGTTCGAGCAACCCCGGCGATGCGGTGAAGTCGTTCATGATGACCGGGTCCTGCATGCCGGCGATGCCGGCCGCGAGCGACTTGGCAAAGGGTACGGCCATCGGCGGCAGCGGCTCGCCGCTTGGGGCGTAGGCGGTGGTTTCGTCCATTCCCTGGCCGTCGTGGTAGCGGACCAGCAGCACACCGTCCGGTGCACCGGTGGCGCGGAGCAGGAAGCGGAACAACGTGTGGACGGCGGCGGGCAGCGGCACGGGGTCGTTGAAGGCGGACGCGGAACGAACCAGCGGCAGCACCTTCTGGACGGCTTCGCGGAATTCGGCGAGCGTGCGGTTGAGTTCGCGTTGCCGCTTCGCGGGCCGGATCTTCGTCAGTTGACGTTCGACGGCCTTCAGGAAGGTCGCACGCGTCAGGTCCTGATTCTTGTCGAGGTAATCGCGGACGCCCATGCGCAGGGCTTCGAGCGGGGTCGCCTGCCCGGCGAAGCCGGTGACGAGGATGGCCGTGAGATCGGGTAGAAACTCGGTCAGGTCTTCCAGAAGCCGCAGTCCGTCCGCTCCGCTGCCGAGATGCCAGTCGAGCACGGCGAGGTCGATCGCATGCGCATCGGCAAGCCGAAGCGCCGTCTCGGCGTCGGCGGCGGCGAGCACCGTCAGCCCGAGGCCGGCTTCGGTCAGCCAATCGACCATGGTGCGGCGGACGGCGTCCTCGTCGTCCACAATCAGCACGACATCATTCACGGGACCGGGACCGTTCTCGCAGCGCGGCGGGGAAGTTGCGGTTGAGCAGATGAAGCACGGCCCGGATTCTGGTTGCATCCGCGCCGGCTTGGATGGCCTCGGCTTCCAAAAGGGATCGCTCGGCCTCCACGAACTTACGCGCAGTCAGGTGCCGTCTTGCCGCATTCAGGTGTGCGCCGCGCGTTTCGACGGCAGCGACGATCAGTGCAAGATCGGCGCGGCAGCGACGGCATGTTTTCGGCGCACCTGCAGCGAAGTCGTTGTCCGCCCGGCAGACGGGGCAGGCTACGGCGGGCACTACGCGTCTTCCAGATAAAAGAGAACGTCGGTCAGTTCCGCGACGGCTTTGTTCAGATTCGTGCCCGGCCCTTCCGGCAGTGCGGCCTTGACGGCGGCACTCAGGCGATCGATCTCGACCTGATCCTGCGCACCGGCAATGGGTCGCAGGCGGTCGGCCTTCGCCAGCACCGCCTCGGCCTTGGCGAACTCGGCACTCGGGCCGGGCTTGGCGTCCGGCACGCGGAATCGCGGCACGGCGGCGGGCACGGTACCGGCTTCTTCGGTGTCGTCGTCGCCGGCAATACCGCCTGCGAAGTCCTGGTCTTCGTCCCCGTCGTCCTGGTCGTCGATGCCGGCTTCGGGACCCGAGAACGGGTCTTCCCAAAGTCGGTCGAGGCGTTCCTGGGCGGCGTCCCGTTCCTCGACGGCAAAGCGGGCCAACGCGTTCTCGATGGTGATCTGCTTGACGATGCCGGAAGTCTTCTCGCGGGCGGATACTTTGAGAGTGCCGTCGAGCGTGAGGTCGAGCTGCACGAGAATCTGGTTGCCGGAGGGGACGCGCGACAGACCTTCGACGAAGAAGGTGCCGATGCGGTGGTTGCGGCGGCAGTCGTGCGATTCGCCTTGGAAGATCTCGATGTCCACCTTGGTCTGGTTGTCGTTGACCGTGCAGAACATCTCGCTGCGGGACGCCGGCAAGGGCGTGTTCCGCTTCACGATGGGCGCGAAGCGGAATTCGTTGATCGGGTCCATGAAGCTGTCCGGGTATTCCAGCGTTTTGATGCCCAAGGTGTGCGGCGTGATGTCCACCAGTACGGCACCGACGTTCTGCTTGGCGACGATGGCACCCTGAATGGCGGCCCCCAAGGCGACGCATAAATCCGGGTGCACCTCGCGGCTCGGTTCGCGGCCCAAACGCTCTTCCAGCAGGCGGGAAATCACCGGCGAGCGCGTGCTGCCGCCGACGAGCACGACGCGGTCGATCTGGGCGGCGGTCAACCGGGCGTCGTTGAGCGCCTTCTGCAGGCAGTCCAGCGTGCGGTCGAGCAGCGGGCGGATGAGATCCTCGAAGCGGCCGCGTTCGATTTCGGTGGAGAGGTGCAGCGGCACGCCGTCCTTTTCGGCGATGAACTCCTCTTCGATTTTGGCGACCGGGTGATCGGAGAGCGTCTTCTTGGCCTGCTCGGCGGCGCGAAGGATGCGGGCCTTGGCGGTGCGGTCCTGCCGAAGGTCCAAGCCGAAGCTGTCCTGGAAGTCGTCCGCGATGGCGTTCATCAGCAGCTCGTCGAAATCATCCCCACCCAGTTGGGTGTCCCCATGACTGGAGAGAACTTCGTAAACGCCGGACTCGGCGGAGAGAATGCTGACGTCGAAGGTGCCGCCGCCGAGATCGTAGACGAGAAAGCGTTCGCGGCCCACGGGGTTGGGGGCGTAGGTCAGCGCTGCGGCCGTCGGCTCGTTGAGGATGCGGACAATCTCCAGGCCCGCGAGGCTGCCGGCTTCGCGGGTCGCCTGCCGCTGGGTGTCGTTGAAAAAGGCGGGCACGGTGACGACGGCCTTAAGCACCGGCCGGCCGAGTTCGCGCTCGGCGGCTTCCTTCAGTTTCCGCAGGATCATCGCGGAGATTTCCTGCGGCCGGTACTTCTCGTTGCCGAGCGTCACGGCCACATCTTCGCCCATGCGGCGCTTGATCGACTTGATGGTGCGGTCCGGAGCGACGACGTACTGATTCCGCGCGGTGCGGCCGACGAGCAGTTTGCCGTCGTCCCCCAGCCCGACCATCGAGGGGAGAATCGGATCGCCGTCCACGGCCAATACCCTCGGTATGCCGTTTTCGACGACCGCGATTTCGCTGTTGGTCGTTCCCAAGTCGATCCCGACAATCAGTTCCGCCATCGTACCCACCCGTGGAATAATCGCTGCAACCGTACCGAAGTTGACCGGGGTACTTTATGCTAAGCTCGGTTAAGAACCAACGGACGACTTTGAATCATCCCCTAACAGTGCCGAACGAACCTCCGAATTCATCCCGGAGGCCGTCAACACTGTTCCGCTGCGAAAGCTCGATGCGATCGCGCGAAAGGAATCTTTGTCCTTCCTCCGGGGCAAGCCCGGAGTCTCGTCTTTTTGCTTTGGAATCTTACCGCGCGACCTTAACCAAGGCGAAGCGGAAGACGACGCCCGCCCGCAGCCAGCCCCTCCGAACTTCCTCAACGACGGCTCCGGATGCCGTGCCCGCGGGGCGCTCGACGACCTCGACCGCTTCCATCAGTTCCGGGTCGAACGCATGGCCGACGGTCGGAATCGCTTCGAGATCGTACTGCGGCAACAACCGTTCGATGCGACGCAGACTGATGGCGTAGCCGTCGCCCAAACCGGCGAGCAGCGGCTCGAAGGTTTCGACCACCTGGTCCAGGCTTGCGGCATTGGCGGCTTGGGCTTCAGCAACCTCCTCGGCCCAAGCTTGCCATTCGGAACCGTCGCCGATCGGAGTGCGGCCGAACAGTCGGGAGAGGAAGCCGCGTGCGTGGGCGCGCGAAGCGTTCGGAGCATTCGGAAGGGAAACGAATTGCAGCGCGTCCGGAAGTTCCGCGAGGAGCTCCTTCGATTTGTCCAACGACTTGGCCGCACCGGAGAGCGCATCGGCGATGTCGATCAGTGCTTTGACCAGCGGTTGCGTCAGGGTCGCCGGATCGGCCGGTGTCGGCTTCCGCAACTCGTCGAGTGCCTGCGCGTTCTGCTCGATCGAGACGCGGGCGGACTTGGTCAGAAGGTTGACTTCCTGCCGCAACGCGGTGAAGTGGGCCACGACGGAAGCGACGTCCAGCTTGGCCACGTCGGGCGAATCGGGTTCGTGCGGCCCATCGTCCGGCACTTCGGCGAGCCAAGTCCGGAAGTCCGCAAGGATGGCTTCGAGTTCGGCTTCGCGCATCAATTGTTCACCGGCAGGCCGCGGACGAGTTCGTGCAGGCCGAGACGACGTCGCGGCAACCCGACGGCGAGTTCCTCCGCGAGTTCCTCGGGGGTGTCGTCGGCGACGATTTCGAGAACCAGACGGTCCGCCCGCAGCTCGACCGTCTGGATTTTCTCGAAGGCCGCGCGGATTCGAGCGAAGCGGACCGGGGCGTTCTCCGGGGAGAATTCGCGGATCAGCTCCAGATAGCGGCTGCGGATCGCAGCATCGTCGGCGTCCGGGCCGACACCCAGGACCGCGTAAGGGGAAGGCATGTTTGTCCTTAGTTCGGGAGGTATTCGTCGATATCGACCGGCCCGGCGGGGTCTTCGATCTTTTGGAGCCGCTGTTCGATCCAGATCAGGTCCGGGTGGTTGCGGCTCAGTCGGCGGGTTTTGCTGGTCCAGGTGTCCAGCTTGCGCCATGGCGGGGGTTTGCCGGAGTCGGCCGCCTTGCCGAGAAGGCACTCGGCGAGGAAGAGGGTGAACCACGGATTCATCGGGAAGCGGCTGTTCATCCCGGCGGCGAGTTTATCGAGATCGGAAAACCGACGTATCGCGATCATCGCCTTGCCGATCTCAACGAGGGTGCGTTCGTTCACCGTCGCATCAGTTTTGACGGCGTCGAGCAGCATTGCGGACACCTTCTTGCCGGTCGTGCCGCGGCCGGTGTAGTCGATCCCGATTTTGTCGAATTGCTGCATCACGAGCTGGGCGTACCAAAGTTCGACCACCGTTGCGGGGCCGGCAAAGACTTCTTTGAGCCGGTCCGCGTACGGCTTCTTTTCGGCAGGTTTGAATTTGAAGATGGTCGCATCGGCGGCGGCAACGATCGCCCCCGCGACGCGGCCGTTCGGCAAGGCGTTCAGTACTGCTTCCTGCTTCGCGATTTCGTCGACCTTTTTGGCTTTCCGGGCAAGCACGCCGAGGAGGGAATGCGACAGCGCGGCGAAGATCGGGTCGCCGGACTCGACGGCGTCCTTAAGCATCGCGGCGGACTTGGTTGCGTCGTGCTTCGCAGACAGGCTGCGGTAGGCGGAGTGAGCCAGACCGGTCGTCATCCGCCGCAACTTCGCGTCGAGCGGATTCGCCTGAAGCGCCGTGCGGTAGGCTTCGTAAGCTGGGATTCGGTCGCCCATCTCGACGCACAGTTCGCCGAAGGCGCCGAGGACCGCCTGCGAATCCGGATGGATCGCCAAGTGCCTGCGGGCGACGGCGGCTGCTTCGTCGAAGTCGCCCATTTCCTGAAGATCCTCCATCAGATCGATGGTCAATTCCGCGTCGGCCGGATTCAGGGCGAAGGCGTCCCGCCAGAAGTTCGTTGCCGGCGGCAGCGTCGGCTTTTTTGTAAGGAGCATCTTGCCTCTGCCTCTGCTCATCAGTGCCTCGATCATGCTGAGCATGTCGTCCGGCGCCTCGCTTTTCATGCGGCTGATATGGCAAAGCCGGCCGACCTGCCGGAGGACCAACGCCCGCGCCACGCGGAGCAGGTTCGGCTCCCAGCCGGGCGGGCTGGTCTGCAGCCACTTGTCGTAGGACAGCCAGTGCTTCAGCCCTTCCTCCGGCGAGTTCACCTCATAACCGAGCGCGTTGATGCGATGGAAGTCCGGATCGTGGGCGGGAGCGCCGAAGATCTTGCGGTAGTGCACCAGATCCGCCGGCTTGCCGTAACGGGCCACGGCCTGGTACAGAATGCCCGCGAGACGCGGCACGAGACTCGGCCGTTCGGCCTTCACCAGCGGCATCAGCTTTTCCGCCACAGTCAGTGCTTTGTCGAGCGCACGATCGCGGCCGATGAGTGGGATCAGTTCGAGCACCGACCGCAGCATCGGTGTGCCGAAGTACTGCGCCGCCTGCAGCTTGACCGACGCCGGCTGAATCGCCTCGAATTCGGGATCGCACTGGCTGCGGACCGGTGCAGCGAGGCGAAACGGCAGCCGCTCCGGTTTGAGCCGTTGCCAGTTCTCGATCGCCCGCGCATCGTCATTCGCTTGAAAGGCGATCAACCCGCGGAGGAGCAGCTTCCAATCCGCGAACGGGGACGACGCACCGATGGCCTGAAGCGTCTCGCGGGCGCCGGCATCGTCGCCGGCTTCGTACCGGGCGAAGCCGCTCAGGACGGCAAGAAGTTCGGTTCGATGCTCGGCCGCCACCGCGTCCGGGTTCAGTGTCGAAACTGCGACATCATAGGGATGCAGCGGAGGCGTCCGCTCGACGGTCGCGGCTTTCGCGGAAATATTCGGTCGTTTGCGTGCCACCGGGTCAGCTCTCGGGCGGTTCGGTCGGACGGTTTTCGCTCGCATCCTACTATAAGAACCTGTGAACCTCCCGACGACGGCCCGCCACCCATGAACGACGCCGAAGCCCACCTGCTCTCTCCGTATCGCCCACCGACGTCCTACCCAGTCACCCTCGGGGCGGAGGAAGCGGCAGCGTGGCTGACGGGCTGGTTCGCCCTCTGGCACCCGGCTGTCCTGGAGCGATTGCGCCGCCCGCCCGTGGCCTCGTCCAGCTACGACCACGATCAGCCGGGCGAAGGATTCGTTTACGCCGTGCCCGCCGGTCCGCATCTTTATCAGCCGGACGATTGGACGTACCGACTGCAGCAGGCAAACGCCGTCAGCTTCCAATCGGAATTGAACCGCACGGACACGGCCGAGGCGATGGGCGAAGCCTTCCGCCTCCGTGGCCTCGATTCGCCGCTGCTTGCCCTGACGCCGGAAATCACGACTCCCTTTGCCGCCGTCGGCTATGGCCACCTGATCGTCGAATCGCTGTTCGATGCCGCGGATCACGAACACCTTCTCGATGCCGAGGGTTTCTGGGCCGATGTGCAGTCAGCCGTGCAGGCGGCCCGTGACGGTGCCGACGCGGTGCCGCACTTGCGGGCGGCTGCCGAGAAATTGCGCAGCGCGAGAGAGACGTTATGTTCCAACGGCTTCAGCTTCGCCGATTGGGTGATGCTGCCGGCCGATGCGAATGAATCGTTCCGTTGGCCCGAGTCGCTGCATCGCAATCTCCCGCTGACGGTGATCGCCCCGGCAGAACACTGGGAATACCTTCGGAAGACTGCGCCGGAATGCTTCGCGGAAATCGTCGCCAAGCTGCCGCCCGGCTTGCCCGGCACCGTCGATCTCGCCGTCGGCGGCTTCGCGGAGCGGGACGATTCCTTCCTGCCGATCGAGAGCCAATGCTGGAACCTGACGCGGGGTCGCGGTGCGATCCGGGCCTGGCTCGGCAACGGTGCAAACCTGCTGTACGGCCGCAAACGCTCGGCACTGCATCCGTCGTTGCCGACGTGGTTGAAGCACTGCGGCTTCGAGCGGGCCATCGTGACGCCCTTCGACGGGGCCTTGACCCCGACGAGGAATCAGTCCGTCGTCAACTGGCCCGCTCCGGACGGCAAATCGATCGACGCGACGGCTAAGGAAGCCCAGCCGGCCGACGATGCACTGACCTTCTTCAACATCATCCACACCCTGCATCAGGCGACGAGTACCGACTCCTACCCGCTCGTACCCTTGCTGCATCGCGGCGAGGAGCCGGCGGTCGGCTACTCCGAGTTGTCGGCACTGGCGGACTTGGCCCCCGCCGTCGGCGAGTTCGTCGGTACGCACCGTTACCTGGAAGAACACAACTACGGCGACTACCTCGGCAGCACGACCGCGGACGATTACTTCAGCGATGACCTGGACTACCGCACCACGACGCGGAAGCGAAGCGATCCCGTCTCCGGGTTCGCCAAGCATCAACGTCTGCGTCGTCGCTTGGACACGGCCTTCACGCTGACGGCTCTTCACCGAATGTTGACGGCACCGACACCTGCAGACTTGGCCTTGCAGGAAGCCTTGTCGACGTACGAAACGGCTATCGAAACCGCCGGTGCCGATGGTCCGGGTGAACCCGAAGGCTTGGCTGCAAGTGAGGCACATGCCGTCGAGCGACTGGCCGCACGCCTGCAAGGCAGCGCCGCCGCGAACGTGCCGGGGTATCTGATCTTCAACCCGTGTGCCTACACCCGCCGGGCCGCGCTGGAAATCGCCGACTTCGGCGGGCAGATCCCGATGACCGATCCGGTGAAGGCGGCTCAGTTCGACGGCAAAAGTGCAAAGCTCGTCGTCGAGATTCCGTCACTGGGATTCGCCTGGATTCCCTCGGGCCGGCCCGGAACGCCCGCAGCCAAGCCGAAGCTGAAGACGGCCGAGGGGACCATCGTCCGCAATGAATTCTTCGAGGCGGAAGTCGACCCGACCACCGGCGGGCTGCGCGCGTTTCGGGACATGCGCACGCGGCTCAATCGCCTCGGCATGGTACCGATCTGGAACCCCGGCAGCACCTGCAAAGCGACCGGGGTGACGATCACGAGCAGCGGTGCCGCCCTCGGAGAGATCACGAGCACCGGAGACATTCACGACGACCAAGGCGTGCTGCTGGCGACCTTCACCCAACGCTTGCGGGCCTGGATGGGCCGACCGGCACTCGAAGTGCTTGTGACATTCGATGTGAAACAACAGGCCGTCGGCTACCCGTGGCACGGCTACTTCGGCACCCGCTTCGGCCGACGCGACGAACGTGCCGTGCTCTTCCGGGGCAGTCACGGCAAAAATGCCCGCACCAGCGGCAATCGGCCTTGTTCCGCCGACTACTTGGAGTTCCGCCTCGGCGGCGAACGAACCTTCGTGTTCACCGGCGGTTTGCCGTTCCTGCAGACGCAGTCGAATCGCCTCGTCGATGCCGTCCTGATTCCCGAAGGCGAAACCGAACGGCGCTTCGAGTTCCTGATCGCCGCCGACCGCGATCATCCGATGCAGACCGCGCAAGGCTGGACCACGCCGACGCCGGTGTTGAAGGTGAACTCCGGCCCGCCCAACGGTCTGACCAGCAGCTGGCTCGGCCACCTCGACTTGCCCAGCCTACTGCTGACGACGCTGCGGCCGGATGAAGGCCGTGCGATCACCGCCCGCTTCGTCGAAACCGCGAGCTACGCAGGGAGCGCCGAACTCCGCTTCGCGGTGCCGCCCGCAACCGCCGCAACGATCGACGGTTTGGGAGCCGAAGTGCAAGCGATCGTGCTCAACGGCGGCGCGATCCCGTTGGAGTTCTCCGCCGATGAAGGCTTTCGGCTGCGGGCGGCATGGTGAAGAAACGCGAGCCATCGTCGACCGTTGACCCCCGCCGTACCATAGCGGCATGAGTGAAGTGTCAACTCCCTTACCGTCCGCATTTCGATTCGCGGGTATCGTTGGCAAGTTGCGCAGCGAGCCGAATCGGCGGGACATCGCCGTGATTGTCAGCGATCGACCCTGCGCGGCGGCCGGCGTCTTTACGCAGAATCAGGTCTGTGCGGCACCCGTCCAGGTCAGTCGAACGCGGGTAAATACCGGCGGGGTTCGCGGCATCGTGATCTGCTCCGGAAACGCCAATGCCTGCACCGGCGAGCAGGGATTGCGAGACGCCGAACGGATGACGGCACTGACGGCTGAGGGCTTCGGCTGCGACGCGTCGCAGGTTCTCGTGGCCGGCACCGGCGTCATCGGCCGACCGTTGCCGATGCCGATCCTGGAAGCCGCGATTCCGCAGGCAATGAAAGCCGCAAACGCCGATCAACAGAGTTTCCTCAATGCCGCCGATGCGATCCTGACGACCGACACGGTGCGGAAGACCGTGATCCGCACGATGCCGGGCTACACCGTTGCCGGGTTCGCCAAGGGGGCCGCGATGATCGGCCCGAACCTGGCGACCATGCTCGGCTTTCTGTTTACCGATGCCACAGTCGCACCCGCCGACCTGACGGCGATCCTGAAAGATGCGGCCGACGACAGTTTCAACTGCATCAGCGTTGAGGGCCACACCAGCACCAACGACACGGTCTTCCTGCTCGCCAACGGTATCGGTAAACCGCTCGCGGGAAGCGATCTGCACGGCTTCGCCGAAACCATCCGCGACTGTTGCCGCGAGTTGGCTCTGATGATCGCCAAGGATGCCGAGGGGGCGAAGCACACGGTCACCATCGCGGTGACCGGCACGCGCACCGATGCGGACGCCCGGCGGATCGCCAAGACCGTTGCCGAAAGTGCCTTGGTGAAAACCGCGATCTACGGGGCCGACCCCAACTGGGGCCGGGTGGTCAGTGCCGCGGGCTATGCGGGCGTTCCCTTTAAGGAAACCGAACTGTCGCTGACCATGGGGACGTTGCTGCTGTACGATCGCGGTACGCCGCTGCCGTTCGACACAGTTGCCGCGAGCCGTTATTTGCGGGACAATCGCGAGGTGAGCTTTGCACTGACCTTCACGCAGGGCACGGGCCGCTGCACCTTCCACACCTGCGACCTGACCGAGGAGTACGTGAAGCTGAACGCGGACTACACGACGTGAGAATCCGCCCTAAATTCCGATTTCCGCATTCCCCATTCCGAAATTGACTCATGTTCCTCTGCCTCGACTCCCTGACGCGAACCTTCGGCAGCTTCACCGCGCTGCAAGATGTGACGCTGCGCCTGGAGCCGGGGCGGATCGGCCTGCTCGGGCCGAACGGCGCGGGCAAATCGACGCTGCTGAAGATCCTGATGGGCCTGCTGCCGCCGACCTCGGGTTCCGGCACGGTGCTGGGGTTGGATCTGCGGACCGGCGGCAACGAGCTTCGCCGCAGGATCGGATTCATGCCGGAAGCGGACGCGCTGGTGCCGGGGCTGACGGGGCTGGAGTATGTCACCCTCGCGGGCGAGTTGTACGGGATGCCGCGACGGCAGGCCCAACGCCGGTCCCACGAAGTCCTTTCCTACGTCGCCTTGGACGAAGCTCGCTTCCGCAAAGTCGAAGACTACTCGCTCGGCATGAAGCAGCGGGTCAAATTGGCCCAAGCCTTGGTCCACGACCCGGCGGCGCTGCTGTTGGATGAACCGACGAGTGGCCTCGACCCGGCCGGGCGGGACGTGATGCTGAACCTGATTCGCGAACTGGGCCGGGACCACGGGAAGACCATCGTGCTCAGCACCCATCTGCTGGCGGACGTGCAGGCCGTGTGCGATCAGGTCGTGGTCGTTGCAGGCGGACACGTGCGGAGCCAAGGGACGACGGCCACCATGTGCACCAGCCGCTCGGACCGCTGGCGTGTCAAAGTGCAGGGCGAACCGACCCGGTTCCTCGCGGACCTCACCGCCGGTGGTGCGACGGTGATCGCGGCCGACGGCCGCGGCGAGTTCCGCATCGCGGTGCCGCAGCCGTGGTCGAACCGGCGCTTCTTCCAACTCGCCGAAGCCAACGCCGTGACGCTGCGGTCGATCGTCCGGGATGACGAATCGGTCGAGGAATTCTTCCTTCGAACGGTGAATGCCGCATGACGCCGACCGATGCCCTGCTTCGCTACCGCCCGTGGACGGGCGAGTTCCGGCCACCGATCTGCGCCAGTTGGGCGATGGCGCGCTCGTCGCTGCGGCTGATGATGCGCCGCAAGCTCTTCTGGGCGCTCTATGCCTTGGCGGCGCTCATCTTCTTCTTCTTCTTCTACGGGCAGTACCTGGTCGTCTGGATTCAGCTTCAAACCGCGAATCAATCGGTTCCCGTCCTCGGGATCAATGTCCGTATCGGCGATTTCCTCAAGTTCCTCGATCGGCTCAACCTCAACGGGTCGGCCCACACCTTCGGCAACTTCATCTGGTTCCAGGGCTACATCAGCACGATCGTCCTCGCGATGGCCGGGGCGGTGCTGATCGGCAACGACTTTCACCACGGCAGCCTGCCGTTCTACCTCGCCAAGCCGATCGACAAGCGACATTACCTCCTGGGAAAGATCCTCGGCATCGGCCTCTTCGTCAACCTGCTGACCACCCTGCCCGCATTGATCCTGTACTTCCAGGCGGGGCTGCTCTACGACTGGCAAACATACTACTTCGAACACCTGCGCGAACTCGTCGGCATTCTCGCCTACGGCCTGCTGCTAACCTGTTCCCTCGGTCTCCTTCTGACGGCCACCGCCGTGTGGGTGAAGCGCACGGTGCCGCTCATTATGATCTGGGCGGGCCTGTTCGTGCTCTGCCGGATGCTCGGGAACTTCCTCGTCGACGGCCAGCGCTTCGACGAACGCTGGCGGCTCATCGACCTCTGGAACGATCTGTACCTGGTCGGCCTGTGGTGCCTCGGGGCGGACCCGATCACCGATCGCGCCGGCCCGCAGCCGCAGCCCTGGGAAGCCTTGTTGGTCATCGTCGCGGTTGGCCTGCTGAGTGCCGCGTTTCTGCGCAACCGCATTCAGGGCGTGGAGGTGGTGTCGTGATTCTGGAACGCAAGCCAACGACGGCTTCGACCGATACGCCGCCGCCGCGATCGCCGGTTGCCGTGTCGCTTTTGCGCTTCGAGGAAGTGTCCAAGTGGTACGGGCCGGTGCTGGCGCTCAACCAAGTCTGGTTCCCGCTTGCCGGCGGCATCACCGGCTTGGTCGGTGCCAACGGCTCGGGGAAATCGACGCTCATCAAACTCGCCGTCGGTCTGGTGAAGCCGACCATCGGCCGCGTCACCGTCCTCGGCGTCGATGCCGCGAATTGGCAGGCACATCGTCTCGTCGGCTACTGTCCGGACCACGATGCGTTTTACGAAGACCTCAGCGGCCGCGCCTTCCTGCGGACCATGGCCGCGCTCAACGGGATGAGCACCAAGGCCGCGGCCGACCGCACCGAAGCCGTGCTCGACCGCGTCGGCATGAGCGACCGTGCCGACCGCAAACTCCGCGGTTATTCCAAAGGGATGCGGCAACGGATCAAGCTCGCCCAAGCCCTGCTCCACGACCCCGCGCTGCTCATCCTCGACGAGCCGCTCGGCGGCGTCGACCCGATCGGCCGGCAGGAACTGGTCGAAGTCTTCCGCAGCCTCGCCGCCGCCGGCAAGGCACTACTGATTTCCAGCCATGAGTTGGAAGAGTTGGAACGCCTCACGTCGGACGTCATCATCCTCGCCCGCGGCCGCATCGCCGACCGCGGCAGCGTGTCGGACATCCGCGACCGGCTGGAAAACTTCCCGCTCACCGTCCGCATCGACGTCCCCGAGCCACGCGCCTTGGCGAGATTGCTCCTCGCCGACATGTTCCCCGAAGTCCTCGGGTGCGACCTCCTCGCCGGCGACCCGACCGCCCTGCTCGTCCGCATCCTCCGCCCCCGCACCTTCTTCGCCGCCTTCGCGCGACTGGTGATCGAGCAGGAACTCGAAGTCGCCCGCTTCGAGCCGCTGGACGACTCCGCCCACGCCGTACTGGGCTATCTCTTGGGCGGCAGCGGGAAGACATAGTACGTTTTTTTCTCCATGTGATACAAATGAGCCGTGCACGAAGTAAGTGGGCAAGAACCAATCGCTGACTTCGTGCTCGGCTCTTTTAGGGTCACACGAAGGGAATAAAAACCCGCCAAGCGCGACGG
>Ga0105047_10001507_pt1 | contig 41726 bp, 36 predicted proteins | sample MAT04_FD_78384 | JGI IMG/M metagenome (GOLD analysis project Ga0105047, IMG submission 78384) | Freshwater microbial communities from Lake Fryxell liftoff mats and glacier meltwater in Antarctica - MAT-04 (megahit assembly) | ecosystem: Environmental > Aquatic > Freshwater > Ice > Liftoff... | reverse complement strand
TAAGTTTCCCATCGACAAACTAAAAATCGGCTGAAACCCAGCGCGACTTCCCACTTCGGCATGATTTTTGCCCGTTTTATGAAATATGACCCCCACAGTCTTATTCATACCGGGAATTGCTGAGTTCGCCGTATACAACGCCGTTGCAGAGACGATGAAGACTCTGCCTGTAATTGTCCGCACGCTTGATATTGGCGGCGATAAACCCCTGCCGTACATTAAGCTAAAACCAGAATTGAATCCTTTCCTCGGTGAGCGCGGCATTCGTCTGTGCCTCAACCGTCCAGAGTTATTCCGTGAACAACTGCGTGCCATTCTGCGCGCTGCTCCAGCTGGAAATTTACGCATCATGTTCCCGATGGTTAGCGATATTTCCGAACTGCGACAGGCGCGTGCCTTGATCGAAGAATTGCGTAGTGAACTTGGCACGCCTCCGGTGCAGATCGGCATTATGGTTGAAGTCCCATCTGCTGCGCTAATGGCGGATATCTTCGCCCCCGAAATTGACTTCTTCTCCATCGGCACCAATGACCTGACTCAATACACCCTCGCCATGGATCGCGGCAACTCGGCGCTGGCATCCAAACATGACGGACTTCACCCCGCTGTTTTGCGCCTGATTGCCTTCACCATTGAATCAGCTCACAAGCACGGCAAACGCGCCGACATCTGCGGCGAGCTTGGTTCCGACTCTGCCGCCGTCCCGATTTTGCTTGGACTTGGCATGGATGAGTTGAGCGTCAGTATTCCCTCCGTGCCAACGGTCAAGGCCCAGGTGCGCTCGCTCAAAATTTCAGACTGGCAATCTGTGGCACGCGAAGCCCTCAATTGTTCCACCGCGCAGGAAGTGCGCGAATTGGTTAAGAAAAATATTTTATGATGTGTAGGAGCGGGTCTCCAATGTGAGCAAAGGTTCTGGGGTAAAAAGCCAGCTTGCAGGCATAGTCCACTTGCCAACTGAAAAGACCCGCCCCTACGTCCCCAAACGACAAAAAGGAAAAACCTCATGGGCGAAAAATATCAAGCCTATCGTAAATTGAATTACACCCTCCCTGAAAAAAGTTTTGCATGGAATCTCTACGGCGCTGGAATGGAAAACCTGGGGCGCAACGGTCAACCCGAACCCTTTGCCATCCCTGAACCCAACGACGACCAACTCCTCGTACGCATTGACAGCATCGGCGTGTGTTTCTCGGATGTCAAAATTCTCAAACAGGGCGGGGCGCATCCCAAACTTTACAACCGCGACCTGTCTGTTGTCCCAACCCGCCTCGGTCACGAAGTTGCGCTGACCATTGTCAAAGTTGGCAAGAACCTGCAAGCGAACTACAAATCTGGTCAGCGACTTGCTGTTCAGCCCGATATTTATCAACAGGGCAAAAGCACGGCTTACGGCTACACTATTCCGGGCGGCTTGATTCAGTATCACCTCATCGGCGACGAAGTCCTCAAGACCGATGCAGGCGCCTGCCTCTTGCTTGTCGAAGAAGAAATGGGCTACGCTGAATCATCCCTGCTTGAACCGTGGGGCTGTGTGATGGGCGCTTATACCCAGCGGCGGAGACTGACTCCCAAACAGGGCGGCATCATGTGGATTGTTGGTCTGCCGGGTGATCCGACTTCATTTACATTTTCTGCTGGACTGGAAGCCCCCGCCACGATCATTCTGACCGATGTGCCTGATTCTGTTAAGCAGGCAGTTCTCAACACTGATGCGATGATTGTCGAGCGCAACGGCGTGGTACCCGCCGATTATGAATCGCTCAGTAAAGAACTCACCAACAGCGTTGGCTTTGATGACATCGTTGTCCTCAACCCAACTTCTGTCAGCGTTGTCAGCGAGATCGCGCGTTTTATCGCCCGCCGCGGCACATGCAACCTTGTCGGCACAAAACCGCTTGATGGACTTGCCCAAGTTGACCTCGGTCGTCTGCACTATGATTACGTTGCTTTCATCGGAACCAACGGCGCGGACATCGCTGCTTCCTACGGCGAAGCTCGTAACCGATGTGAACTGCGAGTTGGCGGCACGACGGTCTTCATCGGTGCGGGCGGTCCTATGGGACAAATGCACGTCCAGCGTTCGCTGGAACTACCCGATGGACCCAAACTTATCATCGCTACCGAAATCAGCGATGATCGCCTGCAAACCTTGAATGATATGTTCAAGACGCTGGCAGATAAAAATGGGCGCAAACTGTTCTTCTTCAACCCGAATACATCCAAACAAAACTTCCACGATTTTGTGATGGAAGTTACCCAAAATCAAGGCGCGGATGATGTCGTGGTCAGCGTGCCTGTTGCTTCCTTGATGGAAGAGGGCAGTTCAGTTATGAAACCCGATGGAATGATGGTCTTCTTTGCGGGCGTCCCGAATGGCACAATGGGTGTGGTTAATCTTAGCAACGTGTATCTGTCCAACGCGCAATACACTGGCACATCAGGCTTGACGATTGATGACCAGGCTTCTGTCATGCAGCGCAGAGTCGCAGGGACGTTATCTCCCGGTCGGTCAGTGGCAGCTATCGGCGGGTTGGAAACGGCGGCTGAAGCAATCGAATCTGTCATCGAAGGGAAATATCCGGGCAAGGTCGTCATCTTCCCACAAATCCGCAATCTGCCGTTGATGGGACTCAAGGAACTCAAGGAACGTCTGCCCGAAGTCGCTGCTAAATTGGGCGAAGACCTGATGTGGACGAATGAAGCCGAGGAAGCTCTCATCGAAAAAATGTGGGAAAAGCCAGAATGATCTACACGCTGACGCTCAACCCCGCAGTTGACCGTGAGTTGACCGTGCCCGCGATGGAGTTTGATTCTGTTTTGCGGGCAAGTGACTCGCGCATGGATTTTGGTGGAAAAGGTTTTAACGTTTCGCGCCTGCTGAAAGGTATGGATCAGCCAAGCGTTGCGGTCGGTTTTCTAGGTGGGAATGCGGGCGAGGTGCTGCAAAAAGGTTTGCAAAGCCTGGGCATTGGCGCGGACTTCGTTTGGGTTTCAGGTGAAACGCGCACGAATGTCAGCATCGTGACCCAATCTCACGACCACTACATCAAGGTCAATGAGAAAGGTCCGCTGGTTGGTGCGGATAAACAAACTGAACTGCTGGATAAGATCGACTCGCTAGCGAAGCGTGGCGATTGGTGGGTGCTGGCGGGCAGTATGCCTCCCGGTGTTGCTGATGATTTTTATGCCTGCATCGTGAACGTGCTTAACAAACATGAAGCGCAGGCAATTCTTGACACCACAGGCGAAGCCCTGCGGCTCAGTTGTGCAGAGCGACCCTATCTTGTAAAACCCAATGCCGAAGAGGCTCAGGCTCTGACTGGTCTGCCTGTGAATAATCCTGTTGAAATTTCCGCGGCTGCCGCTGAAATTCTCAAGATGGGCGCGCAGAATGTGGTCATTTCGATGGGTAAAGCGGGCGCATTGTTGCAAACATCCGAAGGGACATGGCTGACTCACAGCCCGAAAATTCAAGAGAAAAATCCCATTGGCGCAGGCGACTCGATGGTGGGCGGTCTGGTCTGGGCGCTGACTCAGGGAATTGCGTTGAAAGAATCTCTGGGATGGGGTGTCGCCAGTGGAGCCGCCACTGCCAGCCTGAGCGGAACCGAAGTTGGTACGCGCCCATTGATCGAAGAATTGTTCAAACAAGTCCGCTTTGAAAGGCTTGAAGTTGCGTAAATAATTTTCAACCACGAAGGGTCACTAAGGAAAAACCAAGAAAACCTTTGTGTACCTCACCTGCACTTGCGTGCTGGTGCAAGTGTTGTGCCCCTTCGTGGTTAATGTTTTTCATGAAAAAATGAGGTCTGGTATGCCATTCGAACAACATCAGGAAAAGAATTACCCCAAGGATATGCAAAGCATTTTCAAGGCGGCGTTAAAAGCCACTGAAAAACTGGGCGGGAAAGTCATCTCATATGCCCCAGAGCAATTTAAGTTTATAGCTCGTTTTTCCAAGGTTATTTTAGAAAAGACCCTCGGTGAGCGCACTGAACTCTCGTGTGAAGTCCGCGCGGACGGTGATGGCGGCATGATTGTCGTGGATGCCTTTCCGCTGGATGCGGTCGAGCGCAAACTGTTGTTCGGCGCGCGCAAAGGCGTAACATTGACTGTGGTAACATGGTTCATCGCTCATCTGGAACATAATCTCGGAATACCGCCAGCCAAGTAATCTTATGCAAGTGACAGTCACTTTAGAAGAATAAAACTCCGCGCCTCGGTGTCTCCGTGGTTCAATTGAATGGAGTATTCATGTCCGAACAAAAGACAACCCGCATTTATATGGTTCGCCACGGAGCGACCCAACTCAGCGCCGAAGACCGCTTTGCAGGCGCAGTGGATGTCCACCTTTCTGATGAAGGCAAATTTCAAGCGGGGCGGTTGGCAAAACGGCTGGCGGACGATTCCATTGCTGCCGTCTATTGCAGCCCCATGACGCGCACGATTCAGACTGCGACCATTCTAGCCGCTCCGCACGATATTCCCTTGGTTCATCGGGATGGACTGCGCGAAATCCATCATGGACATTGGGAAGGCATGCGCCGCGCCGATGTTGAGTCGCAGTTCCCCGATGAATACGCCGCGTGGGAGGAAGACCCGTTCACCTTTGCGCCTCAAGGCGGTGAGGCGGGAGTCAACGTGATCGCGCGCGCCCTGCCTGTTATCCGCGAGATCGTGCTTGAACATCGCGGACAAAATGTGCTGGTCGTCTCACACAAAGCCACCCTGCGCCTGCTCATCAGCAGTCTGCTCGGATTTGACGCGCGCGGCTACCGTGACCGCCTTGACCAATCACCAGCTTGTCTGAATGTGATCGACTTCAAAAATCCGGTTCGCGCGCGACTGATGTTATTCAACGATGTCTCGCACTATACCGACCAGCCCGAACGTTCTGGAAATCATCTGTCCAAGTGGTGGGATGCGGAATAGGCATAACATATGTCATTGCGAGGGCGGTGCTTTTCCGCCCGACACTTGCGCCGCACGCCAGTGCGGTGAGCAATTTCCTTTTTGACCAAAGTGACTGTCACCTCGCAGGTGGCAGTCACTTCTCTTTTGATACAATAATCCCCTATGAATCTCTCCTTCCTCAAAGACCGCTCTTTTTTGCGTGAATTGCTCGTCATCGCGATTCCCATTTCCTTCCAACAACTGATCAACGCCTCGCTCAACATGATCGATGTCATCATGGTTGGACAATTAGGCGAGACTTCCATTGCCGCGCTTGGTTTATCCAACCAGATCTTTTTTGTATTAATTTTGATCCTCTTTGGCGCAACCAGCGGCATGGCAATTTTTACCGCTCAATTTTGGGGCAAGCAGGATGTCGAATCGATCCGCAAAGTGTTGGGCATGAGTCTCGTTACTGCTATTTTCTTTTCACTCATCTTCACCCTTGTTGCGGTACTCATTCCTGAAACCGTGCTTGGGCTTTATACAAAGGATGCCGAAGTCATCAGGCTTGGAAGCAGTTATCTTCGCATTGTTGGTTTTTCTTATGTTCCCGTTGCAATTGCCACTGCCTATATCGCCGTTCTGCGCAGTATTCAATTGATTCGGATGACGGTTATTGCCACCGTGGCGGCGCTGGTTTTCAAAACAATTTTGGGATATGGATTGATCTTCGGCATTGCTGGACTTCCCGCCCTCGGTGTGCGCGGTGCCGCTATCGGCACCGCCGCAGGCTGGACTTTGGAACTGGTCCTGCTCCTCATCCTGATCTACACCCAGAAGACTCCGCTCGCCGCCAACCCGTTGACATTCTTCTCCTTCGACATGCCTTTCTTTATTCGTGTGGTAAAGACCGCCTTGCCCGCTGTTGTCAATGAATTATTCTGGTCGTTAGGCATTACGACCTATAACGCCATCTACGCACATATTGGCACAGACTCAATTGCCGCGATTAATGTCAATGCGACTATCGAGGAACTTGGCTTTGTTGTTTTTATCGGACTCGGCAATGCCTGTGCTGTCATTGTGGGCAACCGCATTGGGGCAGGTAGAAAAGATGAAGCCTACGAGATCGTCCGGCGGGTCGTCATCCTCGGTGTGGCTTTTGCCATGGGCGTTGGACTGATAATTCTTCTCCTGCGCAATGTCATTGTCGGACTTTACGACCTTTCCCCCAACGGCGAAAATAATGTCCGCTGGTTATTACTGGTTATGGCTTGTACTTTGTGGATCCGCATGTTCAACTTCTCGGTGTTCATCGGCGCACTGCGCGCAGGCGGAGATACACGCTTTGCACTGATTATGGAAATCTGCTCCATCTGGCTGATTGGCGTCCCGGCTGCATATGTCGGCGCATTTGTGCTGCATCTTCCTGTATATCTTGTTTATCTCATGGTGGTTTTGGAGGAAGTTGCAAAAGCCCTTGTCATCGGCTGGAGATTTAGGTCAAGGAAATGGATTCATGACCTGGTGAATATCCCTGGCGTCGAAACGGCGTAGCAGGGCTTACGTGCGCTTCCATTTTGTGATCAGCATTTTTACGCGCACACGCACTCGCGCGTCCGCATTTGCAACAGCCCACAGCGACTTTGTTTTTTGAAAGACATCCTCTTCCATTTTTTCAAAATTCTCCCATTCGGTTTCCATAAATTCCTTCATCTCGGAAGGCGTGTCCCAATAATAGAAGAAGTCGAATTCCTCTTCTTTTTCTTTGATGTACCACCTGCGGGATTCGACTTCTCTCATGGCTTTGAACGCCGCCTCGTCATCTGCCAGACCAATGGGCATATCGTTCAACCTGCCCGCAAACTGATAGCCCGCCGACGAAGAGACCTCCACCGACCAGTTTGACTCTACAGGGCGCAGGTCGATCAAGATGCCGTTTGGCTTGAGCGTTCTTCTAATTTCATCCAGAGCATGGACCATGCTCTCATGTTCCATTCATCACAACGACCAGGCCAGGATGGCGATGTCAAATGTTTCTTTGGAGAATGGAATGTGACTTGCACTGGCTTGTGCAAAATGGACATGCCCGCGCAGGTCGTGGGGAGAGTCTGCTCGGGCGACGCGTAATGCATCCTGGTCAGGATCAAACCCAACGGTTAGGTTGGGCGCGGCGGCGTATTTCCATGTTAGGCGGCCTTCACCGCATCCGATTTCAAGGACATGCTGGTTTGAGAAATCCACAAATTTATGCAGGACCTTTTTTTCAAACCCTTCGGGATCTCTTTGCAGAGTCATAACTTTTTTGCCGCTTTAACTGATTGCTTGATCAGTTCCTTCAAAACTTTGACGTCCACATCTTTTAACTTATTGATATACAAACATCCCACGCCGGTTTTGTGTTTGCCAAGTTTTTCCAGTAAATCAACTTGTGGGTTGAAACTTCCCATCACGTACAAGGTCAGGTTTTGTTTGCGCGGCGAAAAGCCTGTGATGAACCAATCGCCTTCGCGTCCGCTTTCATAGATGTAGTGGGTATGCCCAAAGCCAATGATGCTTGAACCCCACATTTTGGGTTCCTGTTTGGTAACCTGCTGCATTAACTTTACTATTTCGAAACTGTCTGCTCGTTTTTCTTCATCTTCGATTTTATTAAGAAAATCAGTGACACTTGCATCGTTGAGTTTTGTTTTTAATTCAGCCATGAGAGTCTCCTATTAATAAAAGTAGGCAGATTGGCAATCTGCCCATTGTGACGAAATTATAAATTCTTGTAATGTACCTGCGGCTCTTTGCGCTCCAGGGCTTGTTCTGCGTTGACGGCAAGACGCAGCAGGATATTTTCTTCCCAGGCGCGCCCGATGGCTTGCATACCGATGGGCAATCCTTTTGTCGTGTAGCCAACGGGGAACGATATAGCGGGCAAGCCGGTCAGGTTTCCGGCGGTGACAAAACGCATGATCTCGGTGGTGGTGGACAGGTCTGAATTCCCATTGGGCAGCGCGTCTTTCGGGATGGCTGGGGCGGCAATGCCCGTGGTGGGGGTGAGGATCATGTCCACTTGTTGGAGGACGTGGTTGAAATTATTGATGATGCGCGTGCGGGCGCGTTGCGCCAGCAGATAATCCTGCGCGTTAAAGGAGCGTCCGAGCGCGAGGTTGAGGCGCACGTCCAAGCCGTGTTCGCGGTGATGTTCTGCGTAGGTGTAGCTCATGGCTTGAGACATTTCGACTAAGATCGTGACCACTTGCGCGATGCGGTTCAATTCAAGGTCAGGGATGATAATCTCGCGGATCTCTGCGCCCATGTCTGTGAAACGATTGAGCATGGTTTCGCAAGCCGCGACCACTTCCGGGTCGGCGTGCTGGAACCATTGTTTGTACACGCCGAGTTTTACACCGCGTAGGTTAAGTTGATCCCAGTTTTCAAGCGTGGGGAGTGGTTGATGTAATGAGTTCGGGTCGCGCAGGTCGGGACCGGACATGACAGCGTACGCTAAAGCTGCATCGGTGGCGGTCCCAGCTAGGGGACCGATGTGTGCAACGCTCCAGCACAAGGGCGCGGCGCCGTATTCGCTGACTCGTCCAAATGTGGGTTTCAATCCGAAGATGCCGCAGAACGAAGCGGGGATGCGGATCGAGCCGCCGCCGTCTGCGCCGATGGCAACGGGCACAAGTCCCGCCGCGACGGCTGTGGCGGATCCGCTTGAACTTCCGCCCGTGAAGTGGTCTGTGTTGTACGGATTGCGCGTCGTGCCGTGATGTGGATTTAAGCCCGTCACGTTGATGCCGATCTCGTGCATGTTGGTCTTGCCGATCATCAACGCGCCCGCGGCTCTTATACGCGCGACCACGGTTGCATCTTCTTTTGCCGCTGATTTGCCGAGGAAGGAGGTGCCGACGGTGGTCGGGTAGGGAACCATGTCCAATTCATCTTTGACCGCGACGGGCACGCCGTCGAAGATGCTGAGCGGTTTGCCGGCTTTGATTCTCTGCGTGGATTCGCGCGCCTGCTTCATCACATCTTCGCGATCAACTGCGATCACGGCGCGCAATGGCGGCGTGGATGAGTTACTGGCTTCGATGGCATCCAATAATTTTTTCGCTACTTCTTCGGGCGTGGTCTTTCCATTGCGATAGGCTTTTGCATAATCGAACACAGTTGCGAAATGAAATCCGCGCGACTCCGCAACGGCGGCGTGCGGCCATTCTTTTTCTGATACGGCTGAATCTTTTTGCGCAAGCACGCCGGAAAAATGGATTGGGTGATGGGTCGGCGCTTCGTCAATGACTTGCTTTCGCATCCAGTCAATACCCGCGCTTTGCATCAAGTTTGGGATCAACAATCCGCCGAGCGGACCTTCGACGAGTGAGACAAACAGGCGTAACAATCTGCCTGCGAGATAGGGCAGTTTGACAGACTTCAAATCGTAAACATTTTTGTTTTCCACTTTTGCACACATCCTCAAAAAATTTGATCTATGATTTATATTTCTGAAGCGCAGATTTCGGCTGCGCTCAGTATTAAAAGACAAACGGAATGAACATTTTTGTCTTCTTCATGTATTCGTTGTAAGCTGAGCCGAAGAATTGTATACACTCGGACTCATCTGCCCTTGCGGTAAACACCAGAAAAACTACGGAGGCGCTTGGAGGACAATACCCGCTGCCGAAGGGGATTTGAAGAAGATGCCCCACGTCAGCAAAAACAGCGAACTGTAAAGCGGATGGCGGATATATTTGTAAATTCCGCTTGTGACCAGTTGCGTTGTCTTTTCAAATGCCAGCAGCGATGGATCGTTTTCGCGGTTTGCAGACGGTTTTCCGCGTGACCTTAGCGCATTGACTCCGAATGCCAGCGGGATCAACGCCGCAAAGAGCAGAGTCCACGCGATGAGTTGATTCCACGCAAACGGATTTTGGAACCAAAATTTTTCATTAATCAGGAGTAGTCCCAAAATAGATTCCCAAGCAAAGAAACGATAAAACCCATGTGAGCGTGGCACACGCAGGGAAGCGCGCGAGATGTAAATTAGAAATAAGGTGAGAAAGCTGAATACGATCCATTTCCACATCTTTCACCTCACTGATTACTGATTACTGAAAACTGATTACTGGCTTATCCCGTGCCAAACTGCCTATCGCCCGCGTCGCCCAGCCCGGGCACGATGTAGGCGCGTTCGTTCAGATGGTCGTCAATCGCGGCGATATAAATATCAATATCAGGGTGTGCGTCCTGCATGGCTTTGATGCCTTCGGGCGCGGCGATCAGCCCTACAAACTTAATTTTCTTTACTCCCCAGCGTTTGAGAATATCGGCAGTGGCAGTGGCGGAGCCGCCCGTGGCAAGCATCGGGTCCAGGATCAGGCAGACCGAAACGCGTGGGTCGATCGGGAGTTTGTTGTAATATTCCACTGGCTGGAGCGTGTGTTCATCGCGATATAAACCGATGTGCCAGACCTCAGCGCTGGGCATGAGTTCCCAAATGCCTTCCACCATGCCAAGCCCTGCGCGCAGAATGGGGATGAGCCCGATCTTTTCTTTTAGCTGTTGTGCTTGCATTTTTTCAAGCGGCGTTTCAATTTCAACAGGCGCAGTTTGCAGGTCTGCAGTGGCTTCGTATGCGAGAAGTCCCGCTATCTCTCTGACGAGTTCGCGGAACTTCTTGGGTTCGGTGTTCTTATCTCTTAACCGTGAAAGTTTGTGAGCAACGAGTGGGTGTTTGGATGCGTGCACTGTAGACATGGATAGGGTCTCCTGAAAAAAAGTTACTTTATTATAGCCCGCAAGGTGATTTTTGACCCGTGACTCCAGCCCTTATTTTTCGTACAGTTAAACAAGAATAAGGAGTTCAATATGAAATTTGGAGGTCTGCATATTCTTCTAGTCTATCAATACGCTTCGCGCTACGCCGATGCCTGTCACCTGTGCTACCAAGCGCGGACTACGCTGAGAGAGCGCTTCCCACAAGTTCTTAATCCTGACCAAATGTATGGAGTGATGAAATGAATGGAAATGATTTTATGGCTTGGGTTTTGCGCTCGCCGTTGCATGGCATGTTGAGCGGAGGCATGATGCTCATCACCGTGATGGGACGCAAGACCGGCAAAGCCTACACAACTCCCGTTGGATATTATGAAGAAGGCGGAGTTCTCTGGGTCGTGACCAGCCGCGACAGAAGTTGGTGGCGCAACCTGCAAGGCGGCGCAAATGTGAAATTATTGTTGAAGCGTAAGCCCGTGAATGGATTTGCCGATACAGAGTTGGATGCCGAAGCAGTAGTGACACGCATGTATGACTACATCAAATATATTCCGCAAGCCGCAAAGTCGTTTGGTGTTCGCGTTGAAAACCGGGCGGCAAACGCGGAGGATGTTGCGCGTATTTCCAAAGACCGTTTATTTGTCAGGATCAAGTTGTTGGATTCTTGATCGTCACTTTCGCCTTTTATGAGACTGTGGCGAACAGGCACTTTAGATAAGCCCCTTCTTCAAATCCAATTGGATGGTCGAGCGCGTGACCGGTGCGCTCTATTTCCGTTAATCGGCGACCGGATTCTCTGGCTGCTTGATGGACGGTGTCGAAAAAAGTTTCAGCATCTATGCGGCTGGAACAGGATGCCTGCACCAATGTCCCGCCCAGGCGCAGAACACCCAGCCCGAGGCGGGTCAGCTTTCGATAAGCAGATAACCCAGCCGCGACCTGACTCTGGTTTTGGGCGAACATAGGCGGGTCAATGATGACGATATCGAATAACTGTTTTTGTGATTCCATGCGGGCGAGGACTTCAAACGCATCTTCAGCAATGGTTTCATGGATCGCAGATTTTACTGCGGGGAACTGTTGGTTGTGCGAGAAATTGTGGATTGCGGCTTGCAGGGCAGGCGCGCTGATATCCACGCTGACAATTTTTTTCGCCCCGCCGCGCGCGGCATACACTGAAAATCCGCCGGTGTAGGCAAACACATTTAATACCGATTTCCCCTTGGATAATTTTTCAACGCGTGCGCGGTTTTCACGTTGGTCAAGGAAGAATCCAGTCTTCTGCCCGTGGATCGGGTCGCACTCAAAGGTGAGTCCATTTTCTTGAAACAGGATCAGGTCTTCGGTGGGTTGACCCGCGAGAGTCATTCCATCCTCAAGCCCGTACAGAAATCCGCTTTGTTTGTTTAGCGAGCGGCTGAGGCGCAGGATCACTCGTTCGCATGGATCGGTTTGCGAGAGCGCCGAAAAAAATTCCTTGAGATGAGGAATCCAGATCGGGCTATAAATTTTTAGAACCAGGGTTTCTGCGTAACGATCAATTATCAACCCTGGCAAGCCGTCATTTTCGCCGTGGACCAGTCGATACCCATCAGTTGATTGTTGCGTGAGAGGTTCGCGAAGTTGGTTGGCGGCGATCAATTTTGCTTGGAACCAGTTTGCGTCAATCGTTGCGGGCTGACGGTGTTGCAGGACGCGCACGCGAATGGAGGATGTCGGGTCATACAAGCCGACGGCGATGAAGTTGCGTTTCTTATCGAAGATGACCGCTAGGTCGCCGGGCGCGCCTTCGTGGCTTTGCTCGGTAATGGCTTGATCGAAGATCCAGGGATGCCCCTGACGTAAGGCGCGTTCCGCGGGCGCGCTGACGCGCAATGCGATGCGCCTGGCGGATGGGCTGGGGAGTTGAGCTAAAGGTGAATTGGAGTTTGTCATTGCATAAATTTTCTTTAGCCGAAGTATAACGTGTATTTTGGCGCGGATTATTTTATTGTCCATCCTGATTTGCAGAAGATGGGCTAAAATAAAAAAATTATGACAACCTATTGCGAGTACTGTAACTCTCACCCCGAAGATACATTTAACAGAAAATATCACGACACCCAATACGGCTTTCCTCTAACCAGTGACGACGAACTTTTTGAGCGCCTAGTGCTGGAGATCAATCAGGCGGGACTCTCATGGATCACGATCTTGAAGAAAGCTGAAAATTTCCACAAAGCCTACAGCGGATTCAAAATAGAAAAGATCGCAAAATATACCGAGGAAGACCGCGCGCGTTTACTGGCAGATGCGGGAATCATTCGTAACCGTTTGAAGGTCAATGCGGCGATTGTCAACGCGCAGAAGATACTGGAGTTGAAAAAGGAATTCGGCTCCTTCAAAAAATGGCTGGATTTCAACGCGAAGCCGCCACTTACAAAAGAAGAGTGGACAAAATTATTCAAGCAGACTTTTGTCTTTACCGGCGGCGAGATCGTGAATGAGTTCCTTATGTCCACGGGCTATTTGGCGGGCGCACATCAACCGGATTGCCCCATCTATAAAAAGGTTGTGGCTTTAAATCCCAATTGGATAAATAAATAATTTTTTGCAAGCACAGACAAAAAACCCGCAAACTTTTCTGTCTGCGGGTTTTTTTCGTCACTCGTATGCCAGCGTATCCCTCACCGTCAACTTGGATGCCCGCCTTGCGGGGAGTGCGCTTGCGAGTGTGCCAAGCACGATGGTGAATATCAGCCAGGCGATAACTCCGCTGACGCCATACACGGCAGGCATGGGGGCTGTCAGGATTGCCATTCCAACGCCGTAGCATAGAACGTTTGTGATTGGGATTGAGACGAAGATGCTGATCGCCCAACTAAGAATGCCGATGACCATACCTTCGACGATGACGATGGCTTGAATGTCGCCGTTGCTTGCGCCGATGGCACGCATCACGCCAATCTCGCGTGTGCGTTCGAGCACGTTGATGCTCATTGTGCCCATCAAGCCCAATCCGCCGACGATTGCGATCAAGGTTGCCATCATCAACATGAAGTAGACGAGAATGTCTGTCTGCGCCTTCTGGTCGCGGATGAAGTCCGCGCTTAATTGTGTGGAACTGATCTGGATGCCGCGCGCTTCAAAAGCGGCTTGGATTTGATCGTTAATCCGCTTTTGGGTGATCGGGTCATGTGCAGAGGTGGTGATGCGCAAAGAGTATGCCATATCCGGTTCGCCAACCAGGCGGCTGATGTATTCATAGTTGGTGTATAGCAAAGGTGGACTGACGTTCCCCGGCATACTATATACGCCAATAATGTGCCAGTCTGTTTCCTTGCCGTTTGCCTCGATGGTGAGCCAGTCGCCGACTTTCAGATCTGGGAATATATTAAGCAGATGATTGCCGATGACAATGGCGTTCTCGTCTCCGGTTTTGAGCCAGCGCCCAGACGTGATGAGTGGGTCGATCAGAGTGGATGTGGAAGGCGGCGCAACAAATAGGATTTGTGTGCCTGCTTCTTTATCGCCCATCTTAAGCGTTCCAGGGTATTCCAGCCAGCCTTCGGCGCTTTCCACGCCGGGTATGCCTTCGGCGATGTTTGCAACCTTATCGAAACGATAGCCGCGATCAAAGGCAACATTGATGTCCGCCAGGAAGTACCCTTGAATGCCTTCCATTACCTTGTCAAAGGAAGCCCACAGGTTATAAACAGCAATGAACACCGCGCCACCCAGCACCAGGGTGAATAAAGTAATGCCAAGCCTTGTTTTGCGTCTGAACATGTTGCGCAGCGAAATGCGGATCGGGCGCGGCATCAAAACGGATCTTTGGCTGACGGAATCATTTTTGGGTTTGGCATTGCCGCCCAGACCGTAATCACTGATTGCCTCGCGGACTGTTACCCGCACACTGTTGTAGACTGGAAAGACGGCAGCAAGTAAAGGCACGATCAATGCCACAATCGCTTGTTGGATGAGCGTGGTTGAATATCCCTGATATGGCGAGGGAGAGAAATTTAAGTATACAGACATACCGCTGCCAATATATTGTGTCGCGGCATTTGCCAGCGGTATTGCGATCAACAACGCGCCCAAGCCAAACCCCAATATCAAAACTACATACATGCCGGCGATCTGTAATGTGCCCCCGCCCACGGCTTTCATGATCCCGATTTGCCGCGTCTGCTGGGTCATCAATGCGGTGATGGTGTTCACGATCAGGAATCCGCTCAATAAAACAGTGAGGTAGCCAAGCACGCTGAGTACAAAGAAAATGCCTTGTGTAATGCTCCATGCAAAGTGATGACCAGGCTGGTATACATTTACAAAATAAACTGTTGCGCCTGCGCGTTCCATGCGGTCTGCGACAGCCTGCGCTACTGCTGTTACATGTTCCACATCGGTTTGTTTTTCCAATACGCTGATTGCCAGCATGTCATAACTTGAGGTTGTGCCGCCCAGCCATACCAATGTGTCGGGGGTTACGTAAGCATTTACGCGGTTAGCCATGTTGTACGGGAATCCAGTCACATCATGCATGAACCCCGTCAGTTTTAGCTCACGTTTTTTGCCGTTGCCCAATTCCAAAAGGATCGTGTCGCCAGGCTTGTATCCGAGTGACATTGCGCTGGCATCAATGATAGTTTCCTTGCTTGCATATGTTGGAATACCGGTTGCGCCTGCGGCGGGTTTGAGTAGATTCAAAGTAACCTGGCTGGGGTCTTCAAGTGCGGTAATGCCGATATCCACATAAGTTCCGTCGGGGCGCACGATGCGCGCGCTGACCGATGAAACCCCTTCCACCGTATCCACCCCAGGGACGGTGCGCGCGACCTTTACCATGTCATCCGTGAGCGGCGAGGCATACACCTGCGCTTCAGACGGGTTCGCAGAAAGATAATCGCTGTCCATGCTCTCATTCATATACAGTCCCAGGTTGCTGTTGAACCCCACCGCAAACGTTCCGACCATAATGGTCATGATCGTAAGCATGGTGCGGCTTTTGTTGCCCCAAAAATCAGCCCAGACTTTTTTCCAACGTGAACTCATTTGGATTCTCCCCGCTGTGACAGATTGTCGTCCTCATGCTTATCTGCCATCTGATGCAACGCATCACGCGTAACGTCAGATTGATTCAGCAATTCGTTGAGTTTTTCGTACCCGATAGCCAGCACCTCAACTGAGCTATGCTCCGAGGCGCGGATGGATGCCCGATGTTTTTTCTCGTGGAAGAACTCCATTTCGCCAAAATATTTTCCTGGTCCGAGTTGAACCGCCACCACATCTGATTGATTGGCGCGCGGCAGGACGACTTCCACAGTTCCCTTGGTCACAATGTAGAACGAGTCTGCATCGGTCCCTTCCTCAAGAATCATTGCGCCCGCCTCATAATTTTTCATTGTTGCAACATGGGTGGCTTGCAATAATTGCTCCCGCGTGAGGGTTGACATGGCTTTGGCAACGTATTCATTGACGATCTCACCGTCTGCGATTAATGCGGTGCGATGCGTTCGTTTTGCGAGTCCGCTGTCGTGTGTGACGATGATGATCGTCTTGCCTTTTGTGGTCAGGTCATTGAACAATGTAAAAACAGATTCGGCTGTCTTCGAGTCGAGGTTGCCTGTCGGTTCGTCTGCGATGATAATGGGGGGGTCGTTGGCGAGGGCGCGTGCAATTGCCACGCGCTGCTGTTGTCCGCCTGAAAGCGCGGTAGGAAGTTTGTAGGCGTGGTCGGACAGTTCCACCATTTCAAGTAATTCGAGGGCGCGTTTTCCACGTTCGCGCATTGGATAGGTGCGGCAGAAGTCCATCGGCAGCATGATGTTCTCAATGACCGAGATGGTCGGCAGGAGTTGAAAGAACTGGAACACAATGCCGAGGTTCAGTCCGCGCCAGCGCGCCATTCGGTTTTCGTTCAAGCCGTGGACCGCTGTGCCGTTGACGTATACCTCGCCGGTTGTAGGTCGGTCAATGCCGGTGATCATGTTCAACAGGGTGCTTTTGCCGCTGCCTGATTTTCCGATAATGCTCACGAACTCGCCAGCGTTGATCTGTAGGTCGACATTGTCCAGTGCGTGAAAATCACCGATCGCTGTCTTGTAATATTTGCTTACATCGCGCAAGTCAATCATCGGGTGATCGGTTACGGTGTCGTTTGTTTTTTGAAAAAATGCCATGTGTGCATGCCTTTCGTGCGTGAATGTTTGAGCCTTGATTCTGTTTGTTGAGCAGAATCAAGGCTCAAGGTTTAGTGCGAAGCGTTTCTTATTCCGCAAAATTTACAACGGCGGTCATACCCCAGCGCATGGCGGGATCCAAATCTGTCAACAGAATGGTTACTTCGTAGACTACATCGCCCTGGTTTTCCGAAAAATTCTGACTGACGGAGAACACGTTGCCCTTTAATTCGATGCCGGGAAGCGCATCCAAAGTGACGGTAACGGGCTGACCTTCTTTTACTTTGACCACGTCAATCTCGGTCAGGTCGGTGGTTTTGACAACCCATTGTGAGTTGTCTGCCACGGTGATGACCGGATTACCCGAAGCGGCAAATTCACCAACTTTGAGGCTGAGGTCTGTGATCACGCCGGGGAATGGTGCGCGGACTTCGGCATTTGCGAGCGCAGCGCGGGTGCCTGCTGTGTCTGCCGAAAAGGACGGGTCTTGTAAGGCGTCATAATCTCGTTGGGCAAGGATAAGGCGGGAGTTGGAATTCTGGAGAGTCGATTCGAGTTCCAGCCACAGAATGGCTTTGCGATAGTGCGCCCAGGCGTCATCAAGCGCTTTTTTGTAAATTTTGGCTGTACCCTTTACAACGCCGCTGTTCTTTTCGGCTTCTGTTTGCTCGAGGCTCCGGTCGCTAAGGTTTTTATACGGTTCGAAATCTGCGCGTGCTTTGTCCAACTTAACAAGCATCGCTTTGACAGATTCGGAGGGTGTCATGCCATTAAAATCGGAAGGGACATCGAAGTTGTCGAGTTTGAATTGAGCGTCGCGCACTTCCTGATAAGCCGTGGTTAGCTCCTGCGCGGCTTTGGCTTGCGCGCTTTCAAGAGTTTGCGCCTCACTTGCATCGAGACGCGCGATCACGTCACCTGCGGCAACTTTGTCCCCTTCGGCAAATAAAACTTCGCTGACAAGTCCACTGGCGTTCAACGCCAGTTCTGTGTAGTGGATCGGCTCCAGCTTTCCTTCGGCGATGATGGTTTTGTCTGCGACAACGGTTGGGACCTGGGTGGCTGTTGCGGTTGCGGGCGCTGATCCGCAAGCCGCTAGGATTAAGGCAAGAACGGTCAATGTTAAGAATTTGATGTGTTTCATCTTGATTTTCCTTTGTAGATGATTTCCCTGTTTGGGGATGATTTCTGGTTTACTTACGAGGCAAATGCTGTTTTGGTTGCATATTTTTTTACTTGATGCCGATTTCTTACGCATATAAAATACAACAAAAAGGCCGTCGTTTCAAGTGACGGTCTTTTTGTATTGACTGACTTTTTGCAAAGGAAAATATTTGGCTGCTTATTTTTCCAGCATCATGCTGGCTTCTTCGTTGAGCCAGCGGCGTCCATCACGGGCGAGCAGGTCGTAGCCTTCGGGTGGTCCCCAGCTTCCGGGTTTGTAAATAGCCAAAGGCGGAGTCTGGTGCGTTTCCCACGTCTGCAAAATGGGGTCGATCAGCGACCAGGCTGTTTCCACTTCGTCTGCGCGGGTGAAGAGCGAGGCGTCGCCTTGAATGGTGTCAAGCAGGAGTCTTTCGTAGGATTCGGGGATGGCAGTTTTTCCGAAGGCTTCGGCGTAATGAAATTCCATATCCACCGAGCGGGATTCGGATACGGTATCCGGCGCTTTCGCCTCAAAACGCACATGCAAACCTTCATCGGGTTGCAGGTAAAGCACGAGCATGTTCGGCTTCATGGTCTGCATTGGGAACATGGCAAGCGGCGGTTCTTTGAATTGGATGATGATCTGTGATTGTTTTTCTGCGAGATTTTTGCCCGAGCGCAAATAGAACGGCACGCCTTTCCAGCGCCAGTTGTTGATGTAGAGACGCATCGCCGCATAGGTCGGCGTGGTTGAGTTTGGGTTGACCTGTTTCTCGTTACGGTAGCCTTTGTATTGTGCTCGTACCGTATGCTTCGCCACCTGATCGGGCGTTATCGGCTGGATCGCGCTCAGGACTTTGACTTTTTCATTCCGCAAATGATTGGCGCTGAAAGAGGCTGGCGGTTCCATTGCCACAAGGGTCAGTAATTGCAAAAGATGGTTCTGGAACATGTCGCGTAATATGCCGACGCCGTCGTAAAAGCCTGCGCGATGTTCAAGCCCGACTGTCTCAGCTACGGTAATCTGGACGTGGTCAATGTAGGTGCGATTCCAAATTGGCTCAAAGATGGTATTGGCAAAGCGTGTGAATAAAATGTTCTGCACGGTTTCCTTGCCAAGATAATGGTCAATACGGTAGATTTGGTTTTCGTTGAGCGCCTTGTGGACTTGGTTGTTGAGTGTGACCGCCGAGGCAAGATCAGTGCCAAATGGTTTTTCAAGCACCACGCGCCGCCAAGCTCCATTCTCGTGCAATTGACCAGACGCATCCAGGTTGGCAATAATAGCGGGGAAGAGCGTGGGTGGGAGCGCCATGTAAAATAATCGGTTGGCATCTCCGTTTTCCAATTGAGTCAGGTAGTCGGCAAGTTTTTGGAAATCACTCGCTTCTGTGTATTTACCAGAGATGTAATACAGGCTGGTTGCAAAAATACTCCATTCTTCATCTGTGAATGAGTAGCCAGCATGTTCCTGCACGCCTGTGTGCAAATGTTCGCGGAATTGTTCGTCGGTGAAGGCTGTGCCACCGAAGCCGACGATCCGTAAATTTTTTGGCGTGCGCCGCTTGCGAAATAAATTAAACAGCGATGGAATCAACTTGCGCTGAGTCAGATCACCTGATGCACCGAAGATGATGATCGTTGTGAGAAGTCCGTTATTGGTTGATGGATTCATGTTAATAGTAATTGGTAATTTGTGAATAGTAATTGGTAATTTGTTTTCAATTACCAATTACCAATCACTAAATTACTCAGCCTTTTTCATGGCATGTCCGCCAAATTGATTGCGTAATGCGGCTAACATGCGCGCGGGATAATTCTCCTCGTCACGACTGGCGAAGCGCATTTGAAGCGCAAGTGTGATGATGGGCGCAGGGACATCAAGGTCGATGGATTCGAAGACCGTCCAGCGTCCTTCGCCAGAATCCGCAACCCAGGGTTTGACGTCTTTGAGTTCGGTGTCTTCGTCGAGGGCATTTGCGGCGAGGTCGAGCAGCCACGAGCGGACTACACTTCCGTTTTGCCAAATGTGTGATATTTGCGAGAGATCCAAGCCAAATTCTTTTTTGGCTTTCAAGATGCCGAACCCTTCGGCAAAGGCTTGCATCATGCCGTATTCGATACCGTTGTGGATCATTTTTACGTAGTGACCTGCGCCATGCGGACCGACACGTCCCCAACCGAGTTCTTTTCCGGGAGCGAGGGTTTCAAAGATGGGGCGAAGTTTTTCGGTTACTTCGAGCTTGCCGCCAACCATTAGGCTGTAGCCTTCGGTGAGTCCCCAAATGCCGCCGCTGGTACCGCAGTCTACAAAGTCAATACCTTTGGCTTCGAGCATTTCTGCGTGTGTGATCGTGTCTTTGTAGTTTGAGTTGCCGCCGTCAATGATGATATCGCCTTTGTTCAATAAGGCTGCGACCTTTTCAATTGTTTCCGTGGTGGTTTTTCCAGAAGGAACCATGACCCACACAACCTTCGGTGACGAAGTGAGTTTGCCAACGGCTTCCTCCAAAGAGAATGCGCCTTTTGCGCCAAGTTTGATGGCGGATTCGACTGTCTCTTTTGTGCGAGCATATCCAATCACGCGATGACCGCCGCGTACCAGGCGTGTTGCCATGTTCAATCCCATTTTTCCCAAACCGACTAATGCTAATTCCATGATGTAAAACTCCTTTTTTGATATGTCATTGCGAGGAGGGTGCTTTTCCCGACGAAGCAATCTCTATTCAAACCTGGAGATTGCTTCGGGCAAGAATAAGTGAGTCCTCGCAACGACGAAATGAATTACAAAAGACTGCCTGCTTCTTCATCAATTAGCCAGGTCAAGCTCCCATCTTCTGGCACGATCCGTTGGACGGGAAGTTCAATAGGCATATAGTTGTCACTGAATACTTTGCTTAAGGCTGCGGCTTTCGATTTGCCGCTTACCAGAAACATGACATTCCTACTACTGTTTAACACTTTTTCGGTCAAAGTTACTCGGTTCGCTGGGCGGTCCTGATAATTGGCTGTAACTGCGAGAGTAGGCGAGTCCACGTTGACGGGCGAGTTGGGGAATAAGGATGCGGTATGTCCGTCCTCGCCCATGCCGAGCAAAACCAAATCAAAGCGCGGCCATGCGAGCGGCGGTTCGGAGAAAACTTTCAAAGTGCGCGCATATTCCTTCGAAGCAGAATCAGGTTCAAGTTCAGATAGGACGCGGTGGATGTTTTCGTCGGGGACATTTATTTTGTCGAACAAAACTTTTTTCGCCTGTCCATAACTATTGCCCGCGTCATCCACTGGCACACATCTTTCGTCGCCCCAGAAAAAATGGACGTGTGTCCAATCCACTTTATCGTGAAACGAATCGCCGAGTAATTTATAGAGTTGCATTGGCGTGTTGCCGCCCGAAAGCGCAACAAGAAAACGCCCTTGTTTTGCGATGGATTGGTTCGCAGTTTCAATAAATGAATTTGCCGCGTATTGACTTAGTTTGTTGAGGTCTTTGAAGACTCTTATCATTTGGTTTGTGATTGTAACTCACTTGGATTAAAATTCATCGCATGACCATTAACTTGAAAAAATTAAACACGCATCGCAAACAGACGTTTAGCCTGCCTCCTCTTAAGCGGCTTTCATCTCCATCCCAGGCCTTGACCTTCGTCAACGCGCGCGGCTTCATCTACTTTTGTCCGATCAAAGGCATTGACCTGCCCTCGCTATGGACAGCCGTTGCAGGCGACAGACCTGTTGCCGACAAGCACGATGACCCGGGTCACATCACATGGGGTTGGAAGGATGATGCGCTCGATAAGAAGATATGGTATTACGCCAAAATATTACGCGGCAAAGCGACACTGGTTTCGCTTGATGTTGCCCCTTATTTTTATGCGCTCTCCGAAAACTATGGCGCACCCGAAGAAGATTATTTGATCGCCTATCATGAAGGACGTTTGACGCAGGCTTCAAAACAAGTATACGAAACGCTGCTCGATAACGGCGCATTGAATACTTTGGACTTGCGCAAAAAAGCGAAACTTTCCAACGCAAAAGATTCTGAATTCAACAAAGCGCTGGAGCAATTGCAAAGAGATTTCAAAATTCTACCTGTCGGCGTGGCGCAGGCGGGCGCATGGAAGTATTCCCATATCTACGAAATTGTCTCACGTCATTTTCCCGATTTGTCCGAGCAGGCGCGGAAGATCACCGAATCACAGGCGCGTGCGAAACTGCTGGAGTTATATTTCAATCTGGTTGGTGCGGCGCAATTAAAAGACGCTACAAAATTATTTGGCTGGTCAAATGAGATTGTAAATCGCACGATCAGCAAGTTGATTGAGCAAAATGTGTTGGCAAAAGCAACTCATCCAGAGCAGGCGGGAGAGTGGATTGCGATTCCAAAGGTTTTGTGAAAAGTAGTAGTGGCGACTTTCCTGACACCGTCCGTCAGGAAAGTCGCAGTCGCTTTTGCTAAAATACGACTAAAGTCGTTACTACGCCCAAATAAAAAAGAACAGCCTTGCAATTTCTCACAAGGCTGTTCTTTTTTATTATTCGTACAAAGGAGTCGGCGAAGCGAACTTTGACGCTTTTGCCATGCGCGTGGCTTGTTCAAAGGTGACTTTCTCTTTGCGCACCGCGTCTATTCTGCGTTGAACATGCGGAGAGAAAAAGCCCGCATAGCGTTTCTGTAGCTCTGGCTTCTGCCAGTCATTACCGCCAACATGTCCGCGGCAATTAGCGCTTCCACACCCGCAATCAAATTCATCGTAGGGCATGGTATCGCACATGGCATAATCAAAGCAAACTTCTTCGCCAATTTTGATGTCTCGCATTGCAACGAGTCCGATCTGACCCGAAAGACCCGCATTCGGATTACAAGAATGATTGACATAATCTCCTTCGCCGATCGGTCTGGGTACGAGGAAATGACGATCCTCTACTTGAAGACACAAACTGCGTTCAATATCGGGAAGGTGGATAAAGGCGTCCCATTCATATACGACGCCCCCGAAAACGGCTACAAGCTCATCCTTGCGGATTGGCTCTAACGAATAGATTCCGTTTCCATTGCCATTGGCCTTCGGGCGGCCTTCCAACTTAGAAGACAGATACGAACTTGGTTGTTTTGTCATTCATATAACTTCCTTTTGAGTGGATTAAAGATAAGAGCGCCTCCCCCGTTGGTCGAGACGGGAAAAACGCCATTGATGTTTCAATAATACTTTAAATATCCTGCATGTAAAGGTTTTAAGCCAACTTAATTGTTTTATATTTATTGCCGATTTATTATTGATTTGTTATTAAAAATCCCCTCAAACGTTATAAAAACTTTTTACAAACCGATTTGACTGCAAAACCGTCAGGCTTTATTTTGATGAGGAAAAAGCGCATCACACTTCGCCCAAAACTGATTCTGTCCATCCGACATTTTCCAGCTTTGAGTTCTCTGGAGTCATGCAGCTCATTGCCCTGTGGGTGATGCTGGACTCTCACTGCGCCCACTGTGCTCCCCAGTCTGGCTCAGGGTGATTGGTCAGTTGAATCTGGTTTGAGCCGTCGGCGCGCATAATATAGAGATCGGCTTGATCGTTATTGCGGAGTGAATTGAAAACAATGTATAGTCCGTCGGGTGAGTATGATGCCCCTGCATTATTTCCGCCGTCGGTGATTTGAGTATAGTTGCCTGTTGCAGCTTCGATCTTGAAAATATTCTTATCACCGTACGCGCCCGCATACACCAAAAGATTTTTACTGTCAGGTGACCAATCCAGACTTCCGCCGATACCTTTCAATCCCTGTGAAATGCGGACATGATTCTTCCCCTCGGTGTTCATCGTGAAAATTTCATATTCCTGTGGCACGCCAACAGACATCGCATACGCGATCCTTTCTCCGTCAGGTGACCATGCCACGGCGACGATGGTATCCGTCCCGGCATAGACGAGGTGTGGATTCAATCCATCTGCGTTGACCATCCAAATGGATGTGGGTCCATCTGAGGCGCGGTTGGCAAAGACGATCCTGCGCCCATCAGGTGAATAATCAGGCGAGATGACATTGCCCACATTTTCTGTGATCTGAAAGAGTTGTTTCTCACCGAACAACAAAAGATACAAGTCAAATGACCCATTGCGGTTGGACGCAAACAATAAAGAGGCGCCATCTGGCGTGAAGACAGGATAATAATTGCTTGCATCCATATCAGATAGTTGTATCAGTCCGCTGCCGTCACGGTTGATCATGCAAATTTGGTTGTAATCTCCGCGGGTGCAGGTGAAGGCAATACGTCCTCCGTTTGCGTCGGTGGGTCTTGGAATCGGGGTTGCAAAGCGTGTCGGCGGCGGGGTGTAGTCTGATGCAAAGGGAGTAAATTGTATCGGAGTGGAAATTGGAACAGGCGCAGGGCGTACAAACCAAAATAGCGATATAAAGCCTGCGATCATTACAAATATAAAAATAGACATTACGCCGACGCGCACCCCATTTTTTCTGGATTGCACATTTCTAATCTCTGCCATGCGGTCTTCAAGCGGCGGTACATCTTGGGTAAGAATATTTAGTTTTGGCGGAGGCAAAAAATTCCACAGGTTGAGAATGTCTGAGGTGACAGGTGCAGTCGTCGGCGTGGCGCGCAGCGGAATTTCATCCACAGAAAAACGCGCGGCGAGCGCAAGTGATGAGAGCAATTCAGTGGTAGTCTTCAGCCGGTCTTCTGATTTTTTACGCAACGCCCACAAGATCATACGCGAGAAATGATCGGGAATTTCCTTGTTCAGTGAAACGGGCGCGGGCGGCGTAACTTCAAGGTGAGCTCTTTTTATGGCATCATCTGTTTTTGGCGCAGACTTGCCGTTGATCCATGCGCCTGTAGCAAGTTGATAGACGAGGACTGCCAGGGCGTAAGTATCCGATGCGGGGGTAACGGGTTGATTATTAAATTGCTCGGGCGAAAAATAAAGATGCGGATAATTTTCCCGCCTGCCCAGCTCAAACTTTTTGCCGATCTGCTGCGCTGTGCCAATTCCGCTTAAAAATATTTCGCCTTGTTTGTTGACGTGGATTAATTCGGGCGCGAGGTTGAGGTGTAGGTAATTTTGTTTATGCAGGGTTTCAAGCGCAGAGCAAACTGCCTTTAGATAAATGAGAATTTCATTGATTGTTAATGGTGCATTCTCAAACACTTCATTAAGAGTGGGTCCGTCAATCCACTCTTCCAGCAGAAATGCCAGCGTGGGAGTTTGATGTAAGCCAAGATATGGAACAAGGTTTAAGTTCGAAATGCCGCGCAGTTTTGCTGTCTCTGCATCAAGGCTTTTGAGCGCCTCGGCATTTTCAGAGATTTTTTTGGGCAGAATGGTCAGCGCCCGTGATTTATTGTTGCGCGTGTCTGTTGCGCGGTAAAGTTCCCCAAGCGGTGTGTGTGCGATAAATTCTTCGACATGATATTGATTAAGAAGCGTTTGACCTGACAACGACGAGGGCATGTTGTGATTCTAATTCAAATTATTATATTCTGTACAAGGTATAATTTGAGAATGAATACATCTTCTCTTTCGACGTTGCGCTGGGTGGATTTGGTGCGTGTGATCGGCGCGTTTCTGGTGGTGATGGCACATATTTCATATCAGGGAGGCGGGTCGGTATTAATATCCTCTTATTATTTTGTTCTGACCCGAATCGCGGTTCCGCTGTTTTTTATGGTCAGCGGTTTTTTATTACTGCGGAAAGAGGAGCCTTATGGGGATTTCTTTGGAAAGCGCGCCTTGAAAGTGTTTCTGCCGTTTTTTGTCTGGTCTGTGATCTACCTGCTTTGGAAAAGAGAGGGCTTTGACCTGCCTTTTTCACTCAAGCTTGTGGCGAGTTATTTATTAAAGATTGTGCGTGGTCCGCGTGAAAATCATTTATGGTTTTTCTATGCTCTGATCGGATTGTATTTGTTCACTCCCATCTTGAGAGTTTTTGTGGCGCGGGCATCCTTGTGTGACTTATATTATTTTTGCGGACTATGGTTTGTGGTTGTTCCTGTGCTTTCATTTGTGCAGGAATTTACCCCGATAAAGATCGGGTTTGAGTTGTATTTTATAGCCGGGTATTCCGGATATTTTATGTTGGGACATCTCCTGGGGCGGCTTGAATTTAGCAAGCCTCAATTATATGGACTGGCGTTTCTATTGTTGATATTTTCCATTGGAACGACAGCATTGGACTACCGTACGCATTCGGAGTATTTCACCAGTTATTTAAGTATGAACATCGTGCTGATGACTGCCTTCGCTTTCATCTTACTTCGTGAGGTTCAGATCGGAGACCGCTTGAATAACTTGCTTGTCCCATTGAGCCGCGCCAGTTTTGGAATTTATCTTGCGCACGTCATTGTGCTTGTGGAATTTGAAAAAATACCTTTTGTCCACAGTTGGTTTTCGGCAGGTTCTTCCATTTATATGATCCCTTTGCTTGGGCTGTTTGGCTTTATCGTCTCATTTATTGTGGTAGCTATTATTCAGAAAATTCCAGTCTTGCGCTGGATTGTGCCGTAAAAAAAATAAAGGTGATAGTCACTGCAATGTGACTGTCACCTTTTGGGCTTGCCGTACTTTGTGTTTGAATATTTTCTTGTGACCGACTTTACAAGGCCCAAGAAAGCATCAAGCCAAAAATCGCAACGATCAACCCGATATGCAGGGATAGATTCGTCGTCGCTAGAAAACTGCCGGGGAAAATAAACTGGATCAGCAAATTAATCAGGATCAGGAGTAGACCGACGATCGGGAGCAATCCTTTTCGGTGCGCCAAAAACTCAGACATGCGGTCTAAAAACTTTGACATTATTCCTCCTCCAGACCGTTATCTTCTTCAAAGTCATCGAGTTTTTCACGGGCTTCGACGGGTTGTGCGTGCCATGCGGCGAATTGCGCTAAAAGCCTGCCGGGGATGCGTCCCTGCATGACCATGCCGCCGCGCTCGTGTTCCACGCGTTCCACCTGTCCCAATTCATGAAACAAGGAAATTAAAGCGCCTTGCTTGTATGGTAGCCGCACGTGGATCGGGCTGTACGATTCGAATAGTTCCTCCCGAATCAAATGCAGCAGGTCTTTGATGCCTGTCCCTTCGACGGCAGAGATGGAAATGGACTTTGGAAAATCTTTCAGGACTTCACGCGCATTCTCAGGGTTATGCAAAAGGTCAGCTTTGTTCAGCGCTGTGATCATCGGGATGTGACTTGCGTCAATTTCAGCCAAGGTCTCTTGCACCGCCTGGAATTGATTGAGCGCGTTGGGATGTGAGATATCAACAATGTGTAGTAGCAAGTCTGCTTCTGCGATTTCCTCAAGCGTGGCATGGAAAGCTGCGATCAGTGCGGTGGGAAGTTTCTGGATGAAGCCGACCGTGTCGGTGAACAAAGCCAAGTCGTCGCCGGGTAATTGCACGCGGCGGGTTGTGGGGTCGAGCGTGGCGAATAATTGATCAGCTACAAACACCTCAGATTTTGCAATTCGATTAAGCAGGGTTGACTTTCCTGCATTCGTATAGCCAACAAGGGCAACAGTTGGAATACGTGAACGTTTGCGTTGAGCGCGGTAGCGTGTGCGGTGCGCCTCCACTTTTTCAAGCTCACGTTTGATGTGTGTGATGCGTTTGCGGATGGCGCGTTTATCCACTTCCAGTTGAGTTTCGCCGGGACCGCGCAAACCTACGCCGCCAGTTGATCCGGCGCGTCCGCCGCCGCCGCCCGCTTGTCTTTCGAGGTGAGTCCAGGCGCGTGTTAGGCGCGGCAGGTTGTATTCATATTGCGCGAGTTCAACCTGTAACATGCCTTCGCTGGTGTGCGCGTGCTGGGCGAAAATATCCAGGATGAGCGCGGTGCGGTCAATCAAGCGGACCGTGTTGCCGAGCGCTTTTTGTAATTCGCGTTGGTGGCGCGGAGATAGTTCATCGTCGAAGATGACCACATCCGCGAGGGTTTCCTCTGCGAGCGCGATTAATTCCTCTACTTTGCCAGGTCCTATGTAAGTTACCGTGTGTGGACGATCCAGTTTTTGGGTGAGTTCACCGACCACGTCCACGCCTGCGGTATCGGCAAGCAAGGCTAGTTCTGCGAGTGAATCTTCAAGCGCGAGTAGTTGTTTCTTTCCACGGATCTCAACGCCGACGAGAAAGGCGCGTTCACGCGGAGGGGTTGTTGGTTGGGGGAGTTTCTTTGTCACTGGTTTCCGTTTCTGATTCTAATTTTGTCTGCTCAAAATGACCGAAGAACTTTGTGATCAGCGGATCGGTTGCTTCGGTGCGGGTCGGGAACAAGATGTGAAAAGTTGAGCCTTTTAATTTCACTTCATCGTATCCTTCTGATTCAACCCAGATCGTGCCGCCATGCGCTTCGATAATGCCGCGTGTGATGGGAAGTCCGAGACCGGGACCGCCGCCTTTGAACTTGGTCTTCCCGCTGGAGTGCAGATCGGTTCTGCCGAGTTGACCGAATTTCTCAAAGATGGTGGCTTGGTTCTCGGCTGAGATGCCGATGCCTGTATCGGTGATGGTGATCTCAATGAAACCGGGCAGCAACCGTCCGTTAATGGTGATCGCGCCTTCATCCGGCGTGTATTTGATCGCGTTTGCCGCGACATTATTCAGCGCCTGATAGAGCCGCTCCGAGTCGCCGTAGATCATTAAATCGCTTCCTTCAAACTGATTAATGACCAGCGTTTGCTTGCGGTTGGCGATTGCTTTTTTTAGCTCGTTGCTCAACAGATTTAATAAATGACTGATCCACACAGGCTGAAAATTGAGGGTCAGTAAATTATTGTCGATCAATGAAACATCGATCATGTCATCGATGATTTGGCGCAGTCGAAGGATTCCGGTGTTCACGCCTTTGAGCAGGCTGTTGATCGGCAATTGGTCTGCCTGCTCGAACATGTCCACCATCATGGTGGTGTAGCCTTCGATCAGGGTCAGCGGCGTTTTTAATTCATGCGCCGCCACTGAAATAAAACTGGATTTATTGTGATCGAGCTGTTGAAGTTTTTCCTGCGTTTTATTCAGTTCATTCGAGATGTGCGCCACGCGCGTTTCCATTTCATAGCGGACAACGACGCTTAGGCTGTGTGTGAAGACCGGGATGACTGCCGCGAGTAATTCCAATGCATCTTTTTCATTCAGGTTTTCACGCGCCACTTCGATGGTCAGCGAGATCATGCGGTTGATGACAAACGAAACGTAGTACTCGCCTTCCTCAAGGTTTGTTTCGGTGGGCGAGTGTCCCCAGTCGTAGAGGATCGGGTCGAGCCAGGCAGTATCGCCGGTGATGACCGTTTGCTCAAGCAGGTCATAGAAGCGTTCCAACTGTTCCAGAAAGCCGACGCGCACACCTTCACCGCGCGCCAATTCGCGTGAGATGCGTTCCATCCATTGCGTGCGTATCTGTTGTAGAGAGTCCTGGATCGTCATTACTTTTAGTTTACGCCTTGTTTAGATTTTTGACCATATCTTTATGGAGTCCAACGACTGGAGTCGTTGGCTATCAAAAGTCAGGAGACTTTTGATTCCATCTCCGTCATTTTGTAGTTTGCCCGACAAGCCAATTCCATAAAGTATTGCCGACGGCTTGCAGGGACGCAGCAGAGACTTTGTCGGGAGTGTCTTGCGTGGTGTGCCAGTAGGGATAGTCAAAATCGATCAGGTCTACGGCGGGGAGTCCTGCTTCGAGGAAGGGGGTGTGGTCATCTTCCATGCTGTATTTTTCTTCATTGATAAATTGTTTGCCGTAGCCAAGTTTTTCAGCGGTTGACCAAATCTCGGTGCGGATGGCGACGTTGGAATTTTTTTCGAGATAGATGTTTAAGTCTGCATCGCCGATCATGTCCACGATGACAACTGCTCGCGGCTGAGTGGGGATTTCCTCGGCGAAGGCACGCGAACCTAAAATCCAATCCCAGCCTTCAATGTGTCCATTGTCTTCGGCGTCGAAGAAGACCAGCCAGACGGGAGTCGTGTCGTCGGGCAATGAGCGTGCCAGTTCAAGCAAAACCGCCACGCCCGACGCGCCATCATTTGCGCCGGGGACTGGTTCGGCGCGTTTGTTTGGGTCGGGGTCCTGGTCGGCAATCATGCGCGTGTCGTAATGAGCGCCGAGGATGATCTGCGGGGCTTCGGCATTTCTTTTGGCAATGATGTTGTAAATGGGATGTCCCATGCGTTCCGTTTCCTGGACTTCCACCATCCAGCCAGCGGACTCCAACTCGGCGCGCATCCACTCGCGGATTTGGGCATGTCCCTGCGACCCGGGGATTCGCGTCCCGAAAGCGACTTGCGTTTGCACGTCTGCGTAGGCGCGGGAACTGTCAAAGGAAACAGAAGCAGGCTCACGGTTTAGGAAGGATGCGGTGTACCATCCGAGGACGAGAATCAGCAGGAAGCCGATAAATGTCAAATAAATGGAAGCTGCCCGTTTAGTCATTTTTTCCTTTTCTTAATATGTCGTTGCGAGGGCGATCTTGTTCTTCGCCCGAAGCAATCTCCAATGCCGTAAGGAGGTTGCTTCGTCGGAGAGAGCAAGAGCCCTCCTCGCAACGACATGATGAATATTATTCAACCACTGATGATAGATATTCCTTCAGTACATTTGCGGCGCGGTCGGCGTATAGTTGACCGCGTTCACGCTTGCCCGTTTTTTTCTCAAGAGCCAGCGCGGGTAGAATTCCGAAGTTGGCTTTCATCGGTTGGAAATCTTTTAAGTCGGCGTGGGTGATGTAATGGCAGAGCGCGCCGAGCATGGTTTCGTTTGGAAGTGTGATCAATTTTTTTCCCGCAAGCAGGCGCGCGGCGTTAATGCCCGCCAGCAGACCGGTGGCGATGTTGCCCATGTAACCCTCGACGCCCGTGATCTGACCTGCGAAGAAAAGATCGTCGCGCGTGATGTGCTGGAGCGTGGGTCGCAAAAGTTTTGGCGAAGCGATAAACGTATTGCGATGCATCTGACCGAAGCGCTCGAAATCGGCATTCTCCAGCCCGGGGATCATGCGCAAGACACGTTTTTGCTCGGGGAATTTTAGGTTGGTCTGGAAGCCGACCAGATTATAAAGACTGCCTGCGAGATTATCCTGACGAAGTTGGACAACGCCATACGGACGTTTGCCCGTGCGCGGGTCACGCAACCCGACGGGGCGCATGGGACCGAAGGCAAGCGAATCGACTCCGCGCTCGGCGATGACTTCAACCGGCAGACAGCCTTCAAAGAATGCGCCCGCCTTCACGCCTGCTTTGATCGCTTCTTCAAAGGAACGCAGTTCGATGCGCTCGGCGTTTTTCAGGGCGCTGACGAATGCGTAATATTCATCCTTCGTGAACGGACAGTTGATGTAGTCGCCTTCGTCCTGATCGCCTTTGCCGTAGCGTGAGGCGCGGAAAGCGATGTCCATATTAATGGATTCGGCGTGGACGATTGGCGCGATGGCGTCGAAGAAAAATAAATGTTCTGCGCCGCTGAGTTTTGCAATGGATTGTGAAAGACTTTCGGAGGTCAGCGGTCCGCTGGCGATGATGACAGGTATTTGTGGAATCTCGGTCATTTCCTTGCGGACAAGTTCGATGTTTGGGTGGCTTTGAATTTTATGAGTCACCAAACGCGCGAAGGCTTCACGGTCAACTGCCAGCGCTGCGCCTGCGGGGAGTGCGCAGGCTTCGGCGCAATCCAACAGCATCGAGTTCAAATTTCTGAGTTCATTTTTCAGTACGCCAGAGGCGCGGTCGGGGAGGTTCGAGCCAAGCGAGTTCGAGCAGACCAGTTCGGCGAGGTCGCCGCTGAGGTGCGCGCCGGTTGGGGTGGAGGGTCGCATTTCGTAGAGCTGTACTTTCAGTCCGCTTTGGGCGGCTTGCCAGGCGGCTTCACTGCCCGCCAGCCCGCCGCCGATGATGGTGAGGATTGTCATTCAGGTATTTTACCATTTGGGATACTTGCCGCCATTCAAAGGGATAGGAACTCGTTAATTCTGCGGTTGCCTATTGACAACAGTAATTTATAGTGTATTCTATGCATAACGGACAAACGGTGTCCGATTATTTCTGTCGGAGGATTACATGGCTAAACAAAAGACAGTAGGTAAAGGGATACTTGGAAAACCCGGCAAAAACGCTGCTCAAAAGTCGGATCAAAGTGCCTCCAGAGAAGTATCGTTCACACCCAGGACACTGGATAAGACGGTGATTGCCTTGCCGCTGCTTAATAAGTTGAAGGAGGAGATGGAGAAACGGGTGCAGGACCCTTCGCGTCCACTTGAAGTTTTTGCGGTCATCATTGATGTCAATCTTGAGTACCCTGGCGGGCGCAAGCTTGCGCGGGAGTGGGTCGCGAGTGCCATTGATGAAATCATCAGCGATATGGGCAGCCGCAAAAACCGTGAACATCAGGGTGTCAACGATTTGAAAAGCGATTTTAGCGAGCAGTATATCTTTGCGGAACTCGAAGGGGATGTGATCCGTGAACTGGTGAGACGAGACGGACTTCCAAAAAATAAATCAAACGATCCGAAAATCCCTACAAAGGGCGGCCCGCGGGCGATCTTTCATATCTGGCCTGATTTCAAAATTAAATCTCTCATTAATAGATCGATCAGCACTGTCAAGGCTGACGCGGCGCAGAGTTCCTTCTCCGCTTATGGCGAGGGAATTGTCTGGGCGGTGCTTGATTCGGGGATAGAGTCAACTCATCCACATTTTGTCCAATACGAGAACCTTAAACTCAAGGATCCGCTTGCACATAGGGATTTTACGAAATTGGATACCAAATCAACAAAAATAAAAAAAGATGGCGCGCAGGCTGCGGTCAGGGATGGTTTTGGTCACGGCACGCATGTGGCTGGCATTATCGCGGGCGGGATAAGAATTTCAGTCGAGGATCAGAAGAAAGGCAAGAAGCTGCGCGCCTTCACCCGTCAGCGTGATGAAAACGATGATATCTCCTACAACGATCCGAACCTCACATCCATTTCGGGCATGGCTCCCAAATGCAAGCTACTGAGTCTCAAGGTGCTTGACGATGAGGGCGATGGTCAGGTGAGCAATATCATCGCGGCTATTGCCGTAATCCAGGAGATTAATGGGCATGGACGCCGACTGTTGGTGCATGGCGTCAACTTGAGCGTTGGCTATGACTTCGACCCTGAATGGTTCGCCTGCGGACAAAGCCCGCTCTGCGTGGAAGTTGACCGGCTTGTGCGCTCTGGTGTGGTGGTTGTGGTGGCGGCGGGAAATACCGGCTATGGTACGATGCAAAGTGAGTTCCGCGGTGTCATGTCGTCTGGTATGGATTTGACGATCAACGATCCCGGCAATGCGGAACTGGCCATCACGGTTGGCTCAACCCACAAGGATATGCCGCATGTTTACGGCGTCTCCTATTTTTCTTCTAAAGGTCCAACGGGCGATGGGCGTGCCAAGCCCGACCTGGTGGCTCCCGGCGAAAAGATCATCTCCTGTGCGGCAGGTAAGCAACTCCAGGCGATGAAGGATAAGAATATAAAATACGATTGCGACTATCTTGAAGAGAGCGGTACAAGTATGGCAGCTCCGCATGTTTCGGGAGTGATCGCCGCCTTCCTTTCGATCAGGCGCGAATTTATCGGACACCCCGAAAAGGTCAAAGAGATATTTTTGTCCACGGCAACTGACTTGAAACGTGAGCGCTATTTTCAAGGCTATGGTCTGGTGGATCTGATGCGAGCCATTCAATCTGTATAAATAAATTGGAGGAACCCATGTCAGACTTAAAAGGATTTCCGTATTTTGAAGTGGAGTTCAACAAGAAGGGTGAAAGCTCCAACCCGGATCAGGTAAAGGCTTTGACTGATTTTCTTGACCTGGGCGGCACCTCAGATTTATTTGTCATCTCTCATGGTTGGAATAATGATATGGCAGATGCGCGCGATCTTTATACGCGCTTCTTCGATTGCGCGCGCCAGGTGTTGGATTCTGATGCGGTGACCGGCGTCAGCAAGCGCAAGTTTGCAATCATGGCAGTGCTTTGGCCCTCCGCGAAATTTGCCGATAAAGATTTGATTGCAAGCGGCGCGGCGAGTGTCGGTTCACCGATCACCAATGATTTCCTCAAGGCGGAACTTGAAGGGATGAAGTCTGTCTTCAATACTCCAAAGGGACGCGCGACTCTCGATAAAGCCAAACTGCTGGTTCCCAAATTGGAGGACAGCAAAAAAGCCCGCACGGATTTTGTTGACCTGCTGCGTTCACTGCTGCCTAAAAAGTCTTCACCCGATGTCGATGCGGCGGGCGATTTTTCCAAACTTCCCGGCGACGAGGTTCTTCAGCGGTTAAGCAAGCCGGTGCCGGTCACGCTGTCGAAGCCGAAGACAAGCGGCGGGGCTGCGATGATCGGAGGCGGGACAACCGTCAGCAGGGGAGGTGCGGCTGGAATCGGTCAATTCTTTAGCGGGATTAAGTCGGGCGCGGCCCAACTGCTCAATCTGACAACCTATTACCAGATGAAGGAGCGGGCGGGCATCATTGGCAGCACTGGAGTGAACCAGATCCTGAGTTCGATCCGCGCTCAGAATCCAAAGATCAAGTTGCACCTGATCGGTCATAGTTTTGGCGGGCGTCTGGTTACTTCTGCTATCGCCGGGTCCAAAATCCAACCGCCGGTCAAGGTGGAGACGCTGACGCTTTTGCAGGCGGCTTTCTCGCATTATGGATTCTCGCAGGGTTACGATGGTTCAAACGATGGTTTTTTCCGTAAGGTCGTTATGGATGATTTCGTTTCGGGTCCGACGCTGATCACTTGCACCGAAAACGACATGGCGGTGGGACTGGCGTATCCACTTGCGTCATTGCTCGCTGGGCAGGTCGCGGCGGCTCTCGGTGATAAGAATGATAAGTACGGCGGCATCGGCCGCAATGGCGCGCAGAAAACGCCCGAAGCGAGTGAGGCGATTTTGCTCAAGCTCGGCAGTCCTTATAAGTTTCAAGCGGGCAAACTGTACAACCTGAATTCGGATGCGATCATCAAAGGTCACTCCGATATTTGCCACAATGAAGTTGCTTACGCTTTACTTAAGGCAATTTCAACTACATAGCGGATTTGACGATAAAACAAAAGCGTGAGTCGCTAAACTGACTCGCGCTTTTGTTTTTAATCGGTGCAATGGCATCGAAGAAAAATAAATGTTCGGCTGTAAGCCCCCATTGGAGACGATGACGGATTTGTGGAATCTCTCTGCGTGAATAGAAATTGGTTAAGATATTCCTTCGAAATACGTGTGAAAAAGAACACGAACTATTGTATAATGAATTTGCATTTTTGAAAGGTTTCAAGAAAATATTCTTATATTTTGATAGGCTAACATTCCATGGCATTGAGGGCACATGAATATTGTTTCAGCCGGTAGGAGGGAAATGGTTTACTAAGGGATTGACCACCCCACTCTAAGCACAGGAGTTCTCCTGTGTAATTCCATATAATCATAATATAAAATATTCTGGAGGGTTCACATGAAACTAAAGATAACATCAAAAGCTGTGTCGATTCTGACCATGCTTGCTCTGTTGCTTTCCCTTTTCCCTTTGACGGCGGCGGCGGCTCCTTCCGCGGCTCCAGCCGTTGCGGTAACATTTACAATTCTTCATACCAACGACTTTCATGGCCAGTTGGAGGCCTCTGGCAGCAACCCAGGTATGGCGCGTGTCGCCAAGGTTGTTAATGATACCCGCACTGCTGCGGGGGCTGCTAATGTATTGCTTGTGGATGCGGGCGATGAAATGCAGGGAAGCCTGCTTTCGAACCTGGGGCATGGCGCCCCGGTTGTAGCGACCTACAATGCCATGGGCTACAATGTGGCGACCTTTGGCAATCACGAATTTGACTGGGGTCAGGAAAATCTGCTTACTCGCACGACAGAGGCTGCCTATCCCTACGTCACCGCCAACATAGTCCAGAACGATACGGGCAATTGCAGCACAGCCGGCTGGACGTCTCCGACGTTTGCCGACGCCCCGTATCAGATACAGGAAGTTGGCACGGCCCCGAACACTGTCAAAGTAGCGTTCATCGGCGTGACAACCACGGAAACCCCGACCATCACAGTATCTACTGCCACGACCGGTCTGTGTTTCAAGGACCCAGCCGACTCGATCGTCCACTACTACGATGAAATGAAAGCCGCGGGCGCTGATGTGATCGTGGTTCTCAGTCACCTTGGTTATGTGGATGGCGGCTACGGTTATGGGCTACCTGTTTATGGAGATCAAACTCTGGCGGCAAAACTGAATACCGCTGGCAAGCCGGCTAACTTGATCATTGGCGGACACAGCCATTCGAATCTGGCCACGGCGACTGTAGTGGGAAGCACAACCATCGCTCAAGCTTATTACAATGGACGCACAGTCGGTCGCGCTGATGTTACAGTCGCAACAAGCGGCGCTGTTTCAGTAGTCTGGTCAAGAACCACCGGATTCACTGCCGGTGCAAAAGATGCGACAATTGACGCGCTCATCACCGGCTTTACAAATGATCCCGCTTACCAGAATATTGTGGGTACGCCAATCGGCTATTCGGCTGTTGACCTGCCCCGCTTGGGCGGCAATGCCGATAACATGATGGGTACTTTCGTTGACGATGCCATCTACGACTTCCTGAACACCGATGGCGAGCCAACCAACGACATTGACATCTTCTTCAACAATGCCGGAGGCATCCGTACCGATTGGTGTTATGTCGGTGGTGTATGGGTCAATACCGGTTGTGTGAATGGTATCCATGAGCCAGGACTTCTTACCTACGGCAACATGTTCACCATTCTACCGTTTGGCAACCAGACCATCGTCGGCAAGATGACCGGGACGAAGATCCTGGAAGTGCTCAATTATGCTCCCAACGTAGCCGGTGTCATCCAACCGGCAGGATTGAAGTACTCCTTCTTCAAATACATAGATGCCAATCCCGGCCCGCAGCCTTATGCCTGGGGTGCGTATGACGTCACGGTCTATAACAAGACTACCATGGCTTGGGAACCGCTAAATCTGACCAAGACCTACAACGTGGGTACGAATGAGTTCCTGGCCCCGGCAGGTGGCGATGGCTATAGCGCCTTCAAGTACATGACCAATATCACCTATTGGGGTGATATGCTGAACGCCGTCAACACCTTTGTTTCTGGTCATTACGGCACTGCGGAAACTGCGTATGCAGGTCCCAATGACGACGGCACACTGGATGCGCGTATCAACCGCAACGGCACGGACGCTGGCGGTACTATCGTTCCGCTCACGATTCTGCATCACAATGACTCGCATGGTAACGTAGCCAAAGGCACCTATGTTGGCTACACTCAGCTTGCTACGCTGATCAAGCAGGAGCGCCTCCACAACCCAGTCCGCACCCTGTTGTTGAATGGCGGCGATAGCATTCAGGGCGACTCGATGATGTACTACTTCAAGTCTGCTTTCTCTGGCTTCGCCTCAGACGGCACTCCACTGGCTGCCGAACTGCAGATGAACCCGCTCATTAAGGCCTTCAATTCGATGGGTTATGATGCCATGACCCTCGGCAACCATGAGTACAACTTTGGCAGCACTATCTTCAAGGGTGAACTCGGACAAGCCACCTTCCCGCTCTTGCAAGCCAACGTTGCCGAATCCGGTTCCTACGGCATAGCAGCAGTCGGCGTCAAGCCCTATATTGAAAAGACCGTCGGTCCCGAAAGCATCAAGGTCGCCATCCTGGGTATTGGCAACCACCGCGTCCCCAACTACGAACTACCCAGCAACATCCCTGGACTCACTTTCAGCGACCCGCTTATCAAGACACAGGAGTTATCCACCCTACTCCGCCCGACTAATGATGTGGTTATTGCTTTGACACACATCGGGTTCACTGAAGACCCGAAGAGTGTCGAAGTGGATAAAAACGTAGACACGAACATGGCAATGACTGTCACCGGTCTGGATGCCATTATCGGGTCACATAGCCACACCAATCCTGCCACAGGTTTCGGCGCTTACAAGTACTTGCCGTCGATCGTTGTCGATCCGAATGGCAAACCTGTCATCATCAACCAAGCCTATCGTTACAACAATACTCTGGGCGAAGTTGTGATTGGTTTACGTGCCAAATCCGGCGGCGGTTATGAAGTCGTCAGCCAGACCGGACGTTACCTCAGTGTAACCATGACTACGGTTGAAGATCCTGCTGTCAAAGCAATTGTGGATCCTTACGTTACCGCCCTGGCTGCCTACAACGACAAACCTGTTGGCAGCACCACTGCGCCCATTGATACCATGCAGGCTTTCACGCAGGAAACCAACGGAGCCAACCTGCAAGCCGACGCCGCAGTGTATGAGCTTTCGGTCAAGAACGGCATCCCAGTAGACTTCCACCTCTCCGGCGCCATGACCAATAAACTCATTGCCGCTGGCGCTACCCCTGCCAGCCCGGTCAGCCTGAAGATCTCGGATATGTTTACCGCCATGCCCTACGAGAATTCTCTCGTTGTGATCAGCATGAACGGTCCGCAACTCAAGGCAGTGTTGGAACGCGCCTACCGTAACTACTATTACTATAAGTATGTTCCAGGCTATGGTGGATATTCCTACTACACCACCTGTATGCTCGACACCAACTCTGGCAACCAGATCTTCTACAACGATCTGAATCCTGCTCTGCCAAATGGCAACAACGTAATTTCGCTGGTTATCGGCGGAGTCCCGGTGGACTTTACTAATGCCACGAAATTCTACAACGTCTCTACGGTCAACTACCTGGCGGCTGGTTCCTGCAACTTCAACGATGCGGGAGTGACCCTCTGGCCGCTTAACAAGATCGTGGCTGATACCCAATATTACGTCCGTGATGCAGTCATTGACTACATCACTTTCATGGGCACCGTTTCACCCGCTATTGAAGGACGTCTCAATTTTGTAACGGATGTCACGCCTCCGACGATCACGATTACTACGCCCGCCGCCACAACTTATGTGCATCCCGCTTCTCTTACACTGGATTTCACTGTCACCGACGATATATTAGGTGTGAAAACGATTGAAGCTTTACTGGATGGCGTGGCGGTCACGAACGGACAGGTTATTGACCTTTATACCCTGGCGTTGGGTGACCATACCTTCACCGTCAATGCAGTCGATAAGGCCGGAAATGTCTCCACTCAATCTGTTACATTCAGCATCAACGCCACCACCGAGAGCCTGAAGACAGCCGTTGATCGTTTTTATCAGGACGGCAGTATCAAGAATAAGGGTACCTATAATTTACTGATGGAGAAGTTGAATGTTGCATCGAAGAGCACCAAGCCTGAAGTCACAAGCGCGCTTCTGAACGCTTTCACCCTACAGGTAAAGATGCAGAGCGGCAAACAAATTACCAGTCAAGCTGCGGCGCTTCTTATAACAGATGCGAAATGGGTCATTACTCACCTAGCCGACACTGGATCGCCTTCCATCAAAATATTTTCTCCGCTGGCAACTTCATATCCGCACACCCGCACGCTGAATATTAATTTTGCCGCATTTGATATGATCACCGGCGTGAAGCAAGTTACTGCAACCCTCGACGGAGCCTCTGTGACGGATCGGCAGAAGGTTGATCTTTCCACTCTGTCTTTGGGCGAGCATGTGCTCACTGTCACCGCAGTTGATTACGCAGACAACACCGCCACCAAATCGGTGACGTTCAAAGTCGTGATCACTGTTTCTGACTTGAAGTCGAATGTTGAGCATTATTACAAGGCCGGCAGTATCGACAACAAGGATGTTTACCATTACTTGATGGGCAAGTTGGCTATTGCAGAAAAAAGCCATAAGCGGTCTGAGATTGTTAATGCTTTGAATGCTTTCATTACGAAAGTTCAACAACAAAGCGGAACACATATCACCACCCAGGCAGCCAACCAGTTGATAAGTGACGCTCATTGGGTAATTGACAACCTCAAATAACCAGTTGATTTAATCCACCAAGGGCGGGTTGTAAAACCCGCCCTTCTTTTTTCTCACATATGGCTATCCAGAAAAGTTTTTTCCAGCGCTGCAAAGGATATGTCATTGCGAGGGCGTTCTTCCCGAAGCAATCCCCTCGTAAGCGGAGACTGCTTCGTTCCTCGCAGTGACATTCTTGCAAAGAAGGCAGAAAGAATTTATCTGGAGATCTATATAAACCTCACAAGCCTTCGAACCATCGTAAAATATATGTGTTGGATACATTATCACGAATAAAGAACCAAATCCCAGTCACAATAAGGAAGGAAGCATGAGAAGGACATTTTCAAGTATTTTTCTCTTATTCCCCATCGGACTGATCTTGTTATTTTTTGTCTCTTGTGGTCCCGCCGTATTTGTGGAGACTGCGCTTCCCACATCAGCCACAACTTTTGAAATGCTTGCCACTCCCATTCTTGAAACTCCCAGTCCAACCGCCAGCCCCGCTTGTTCGCTTGAAGACTGGACTTGCCCCAGTGACAGCCTGACCTTGACTGCTGAGATGGGTTCGACGCTTTCCGCCGTGTTTTGACCGGCACTCCCGCCTGTGACTGGCCCTGCCCAAGCGACAGCCTGACATTGACTGCTGTAATGGCGGCGACGTTGGACGCGATTCCCAGCAATACGCCCCCAGCTTGGGCGACCGTCATTCCTTCGGCTGGGGACTTGGGCTGGGGTTCGATCTACGGGATTATCAGGGATGGAGCCACCAACCTTCCAATTGAGGGGGCAACGGTCAAGTGTGAGCATTTTTCCTACACATCTCCCTATCTGTGCAATGGCATCACTACCACCAATGGCGATGGGATTTATGCCTTTAGCGGCGTCTTTTTCCACGATACAGACCGGATCACTTTAATCGTGGAGGCGCCCGGTTACACCCCATTGCGCTTCGAGCAAGATTTTTTCACGCGCGCCGAATTCCACGCTGACCTGGGCTTATTCCCAGAGACCGGCCCAACCCCGGTCATTATGTGTACTGCTCCGGCTTGTTCGGGCGGCGAATTAACCTGTGGTAACCCGGATGGATGTCCGGGCGGCTGTGGCACGATTTGCCTCACAGCGACTTCCACGCCGTATTAGTAGCTGATATTACCGCTGACGCGGAAACAACTCCGAAGGAGTGAAATGATTATCGGCTTATGAAAGACGATCATCCAACCCCGAAGGGGTGTCTTGTTTTTTCGGGACGAATCATGTCATCCCTTCGGGATTTGGTCTTTCGCGCGCAATTTTCTACAATCCTACCATCCCTTCGGGATTGAAAACTGCGTAACATCAGTTAGTAGTTTAACTTGAATTCGAGATAAGCCTTTTGGACGCAGACCCTGGCACCGCCCGCCAGGGCAGGTGTAGCGTGCTTCGCGGTAAAAAAAGCGCAGAATATGACCGTGTTCAGGATAGTCACTTGCCTCTTGCGAAAGTCCAAAACCTTTTACTTGCTCGCTATCCTCAAAAGTTGAAATGCGATTGTCCTGCGTAGGCGGTGACGCGCCCTATTTCCGCGGCACCAGATCCAGACCGATCAGCACACGCTCGGTATTGGAGAGATCACCGATGATCTTGCGGATCGGTTCCGGCAGCCGCCGCACCAGAGTTGGCACAGCCAGGATCTGGTCACCGCCCGCCAGTTGTGGATTTTTCAACAGATCCACCACCTGGATTTGGTAGCGACCCTCCAGATATTCCTCGCAGATTTTCTTGAGGTTGGCAAGCGCCGTCATGGAGCTGGGTGTTTGGCCGGAAACGTACAAGCGCAGGATGTAGGTATCCAATTTCCCCTTG
>Ga0105047_10001506_pt1 | contig 41748 bp, 38 predicted proteins | sample MAT04_FD_78384 | JGI IMG/M metagenome (GOLD analysis project Ga0105047, IMG submission 78384) | Freshwater microbial communities from Lake Fryxell liftoff mats and glacier meltwater in Antarctica - MAT-04 (megahit assembly) | ecosystem: Environmental > Aquatic > Freshwater > Ice > Liftoff... | reverse complement strand
GGGCGCGGCGCGATGGCGAGGAACAGCTCGGCGTAGTGGGCCTTGAGCGTGTCGCCCTGCCCCAGCTCGCGAAGCGTCTGCAGCGCCTCCACCGTGGCGACGAGCTTCTGCTCTGCCGTCGTGGGAGAGCCAACGGGGATCCTCATCTCAGGAGCCATGCCGGACTGAAAGCGGCACCGTTCGGCGGCTTCGTCAGGACTCCAGTCCGCGGCTTCGGATTTTACGGCTCACCGGCGGAAGGCGGCGGGTGTCGGGCACGCGCAGAGCATGCGTCGACAGCCTGGACAGTCGAGCAATTGAAGGTTTCGGCGCGCGCGCCTCCAGTCCGAAGCGAACGGCCCCAAATGACGAGCCAGGCCTGCCGAATGCGCGAGCGCTGTCGAAGCGAGGACGGCACCCGAAGGCGAGAAGCCCCTGACGAAGCGCACCCTCACCGCCTCCGGAACACCGGCGCCTTCTTCATCTGCGCCTCCACCACCGCAGGCCCGCTGCAGAGCTCGGCCTGATCCCCTTCCCTTTCTGGTTTCGACCTATCGTGTCTGGATCTGATGTCGAACCCGACCAAGCCAGGCCCGCCGAATCGCCTGCGTTTTGCGGTGGCCGCCGCTCTGTTGTTCGTACCGGCGTTGCTCTCGCTGGTCTCGGCCGCGTCCGTCTCGCGCGGCCGCACAAGGGTCGAAGCCAACGTGCGGTCGCTGGTTGCAATGCACCGTCTGGCAGAGGGACTCAGCCGCGGACAGCTACCAGCAGACGATGTCGAGGTGCTCACTCGCCTCTGCCTCGTGCCCGAGAACGCAGTCGCCAAAGCCGCTTCTGACGCAACCGACGCGTTGCGCGAAAAGCCTCCGGTTCCGGGCCAACCCTATGAAACGGCCGCCGTGTCTCGCGTGGTCGGCGCACTCAGGGCGGCGAACGCTGCCGAATCGGCCGCCCTGGGTCGCTTGATTGATGGCCTGTACCTCTCGGTCGTCTTTCTCTTTCTGCTCGGCGCTGGCTCGCTCACCCTCTTCTGGCGCCTGAAGCAATCCTCTTTGAAGATGTCGCTGCTCGCCGGTGCGCAGCTCGAGGCCGCGCGACGGGAGTTCGCCGATCGCCTGGCGACCATTCGGACATTGGCAGCGGTCACAGCCCACGAAATCAACAATCCGCTGACGGCCGTGGCACTCAACCTCGAGCATCTGCAGCTCAGGGGCACTTTTCCCGTCGAGCTCGCAGAGTCTGTGGCCGCCTGTGTCGATGGGACGGAGCGAATCCGACAGATCGTCCAGAAGCTGCAGGGCCTGGCCCGCACCGACCCGGGCGAAGGAGTCGAACTCTCGCGGGTGGTCGACTCCACGTTAAGCCTGTTGGTGCACCGGGTCGGGACCACAGGTCGGGTCGAGCAACGGATCCAGGCCGAGGGACGAGTCCATGCGGACTTCGTCGGGCTCGGGCAAGTCCTCAGTAACCTGGTGGTGAATGCGCTGGAGGCCTGTGACGGGGCCTCGACTGGGGCCGTCATCACCGTGGACGCCCAGGAGGATGGGCCAGGCTGGATTGCGCTCAGGGTGAAGGACAACGGGCCCGGATGGAACCCCGAAACCCATTCGCAGCTGCTCGACCCCTTCTTCACCACCAAGACGTCGGGCACGGGGCTCGGGCTGTTCGTCTGCAAGCAGATCGTCGAAGGGTTCGGTGGCGAACTTTCTCTGCCGATCTCGGAAGGCGGAGCGGAAGTGAAGGTGCGACTGCGGCGCCTGCAGACCCTGCCCTGAGCGCTGCTCGCGGCCAGCTCCGCGAGTCGGCGTGGCTGCTGTCCTTTGTCGCGTGACACGTCTCGCGACACGCGCGCTTTCGTCAATGCGCACGCCCGGGGCAACTCGCTCTCGCGCGGCTCCGACAACCTACCCGTGGCGCCCGTCGGAACAGACCACCGGACGAAAGCCCGCCACCCACTCGACTTCGCGGCTCAGGAGCTCCCCATGATTTCCATTCGTATTCCGTCAGCACAGGTCGCTTCGACCTCCACTTCGACGACGGCGCCCGCGTCGCGGCCGTTCAGCGAGCTGATTCATCAGCCCGCGCCCGCGGACAGCTCGCCAGCGCCGTTCAACGCCGACCTGATCCAGTCGCAGAACGACGCCTACGCCCTGCTGAAGATCCAGATCGCGATGCAGAAAGAGAATCAGCTCTTCACGATGATCTCCAACATCCTCAAGACCCGGCATGAGACGGCGAAGTCGATCATCGCCAACATCCGTTAGACGCGCTGCAGGCGATCCATCTGGGCCGGTTACGGCACAACCGCCTGAAGCCCGCGACCAAAATTCCGTTGGCCTTTTGACTGCCTCGTGCGCATTGAGAGCCGATGAAAACCGACACTTTCAAGCTTGGCGGCGAGCGCGAGATCCACCGCCTCGGGTTCGGAGCGATGCGCCTCACCGGCAAGGGCATCTGGGGGCCTCCGAAGGATCGCGAGGAGGCGTTGCGCGTGCTGCGCGCCCTGCCCGGCCTCGGGGTCGACTTCATCGACACCGCCGACTCGTACGGCCCCGACGTTTCCGAGCCGCTGATTCGGGAGGCGCTGCATCCCTACGGCAAGATGCTGATCGCCACCAAAGGCGGCCTCGAGCGGCCCGGCCCCGACCGCTGGAAGCCCAATGGCGACCCGAAGCGCCTCATCGCCCAGGCCAAGAAGAGCCGCGACCACCTCGGCGTCGATCAGATCGACCTCTGGCAACTGCACCGCATCGACGCGGCGGTTCCGCGCGACGAGCAGTTCGCCGCCATCCGCGAGCTCCTCGACACCAAAGTGATTCGCTTTGCGGGCCTGAGCGAAGTGAGCGTCGAAGAGATCGAAGCCGCCGCGAAGGTGTTCCCCGTGGCGACGGTTCAGAACAAATACAACATCGCCGATCGCGCGAGCGAGAAGGTGCTCGAGCACTGCGAGAAGAAGAACATCGGCTTCATCCCCTGGTTCCCGCTGGCCGCTGGCAACCTCGGCGTCGGGCGCGCGCTCGAGAGCGTCGCGAAGAAGCACGCGGTCGAGCCCGGGCAGGTCGCGCTCGCGTGGCTGCTGCATCGCAGCCCGGTGATGCTCCCGATTCCCGGCACCAGCCAGGTCGCGCACCTGAAGGAAAACGTCGCCGCGGCGGCGATCGCGCTGTCCGCCGAAGACTTCGCCGCGCTGGCGGCCCGCTAGCCTTTCAAGCTCGCGATCGGCTCGAGCCGAATACGCGGCACGACGAGATCCTTCTCGTCTTCCAGGACCTCGCCGAGGTCGCGGTACGCCGCCGGCGCTTCCTCGACCAGGGCGTGAAGGCGCGTCTGATCGAAGACCACGCGCCGCAGGCTGTGCCGCAGCTTGTCGGGCGTGATCGCGTGGTGCGCCTGGCTGCGGGTCATCACCCGGCCCGCGCCGTGCGAGGCGGAAGTGAACGACGTCGGCTCGCCCAGGCCTTCGACCACATACGACGCGGTGCCCATCGAGCCCGGAATGAGCGCCCGGCTGCCCGCGGGAGCCGCGATCGCTCCTTTCCGGTGGATCCACAGCGGCCGACCGAAGTGCACCTCGCGTTGAACGAAGTTGTGGTGCACGTCGATCGTCTCCATCGGCTCGAGGCCCAGCACCCGAACTGCCGCTTCCCGAATCGCATCGCGGTTGGCGCGCGCGAAGGTGATCGCCCAGGCGAGGTCGGCGAGACAGGCCGCCCCTTCTGGCGTCTCGACGTTGAGGGCCGCGCCCACCCGAACGTGGTGCGCCGCGATCGCCGCGCCGACGCCGCGAGAACCCGAATGAATCAGCAGCCAGAGATCACCGCCGCCATCGCGATCGAGCTCGACGAAGTGGTTGCCGCCGCCCAGCGTGCCCAGGTGTCTGGGCGCCAACCGTTCACACGCATGCTGCAAGGCGTTGGTGGCGAACGCGTGGGGCAGCGGCGCGGCCGCCTTCTTTCTGTGGACCTCGTCGCCCACAGGAATCGCCGCGCCAAGCCCAGAGAGGAGCCGTTCGAGCTCGCGGCGCGACAGCGAGGCGGCCCGGAAGTCGAAGCGGATCGCCTGCATTCCGCAGCCCAGATCTCCGCCGAGGGCGGCCGGCACGATCGTCCGCTCTGTCGCGAACACCGAGCCGACCGCCACCCCGTTGGCCACGTGCAGATCCGGCATCGCCGCGACGTGCTCGACCACCCATGGCTGCGCCGCCAGCGTCTCCAGTTGCTCGCGCGTCCCCGCGGGCAAAGACCTTCCCCACGTCTTGATCGGAATCACCGCGGCACCACGCCGACGATCGTGAAGGTGAGCCTGGGCAGCTTCTTCAACGTCAGCTGCGCGGCGAGGCGCGCGCGCACGAAGCCGCTTGCCCGCTCGAGCCCCGCCTGCGCGCCTGTGCCCTCGCGATCCACGACGTACGCGATGCGCGCGTGGCCGGCGTCGGGGGACAACGTGACCTTCAGCAACCCGACTCCAGACAGCGCGGGGTCGGTGGCCTGGTCACGGATGATCGACTGCAACTCCATCAACATCAGCTGTTCGAGTCTTTGCGGGCGGGAACCTCCTTCGAGATCGAAGGCAGACGGGTGCCCCTGGCTTGAGCGCGCAGAGGTACGGCGGTTGGGTTTGGACATGGGGTGAAACGGTGAAGCCGAAAAGGGGGTACTGGCTTCAGCGAGCCACGCCCGCTGAGCAACCGGAGGCACCGTCGATGGCAGCGAGCATGGGGTACCTCCAGGTCTGCGGGGGAGGCGAGCCCTGACGTGGGTGGCGCCTGCGGCCTGACGCGCGCGGGAAATTGCGCAGGCTCGCCGTGCAGTCACGCAAGGTTTGGCGAGGCACACCTGCCGGGCGCGCCGCCGTACCTGCTCGTTCACGGCACCGGCGATCTCTACGTGCCGTCGGGCCAGGCGGTGGCGTTTCGCGACGTACGACCGTCTGCGAGGCCCGCCACGTTTTAGTTACAGCCGATCTTCGTGTCGTTGATCGCGAGGTCATCGAACCAGGTGACGAGCGAGATGTTCGGCACCTGGTAGAAAATGTTTCCCACCGCGATCGAGGTGAAAGTCTTCAGCCGCGCGGCCGGTTTGTTGGTGAAGCCAATCGAAGGGATCTCCACGCTGTCGAGGAAGAATTGGTAGCTGTTGTTGGTGACGTCGACGTGCCACTCAACGCAATGCCACTTGTCGTCGAACTTGTAGTCGTACGCCGAGCCGTTGCAGCACGAGTCGTCGGGCAGGTTGTAGATGTACTGAAGCTTGCCCGACGGATCCTGCACGGTGTCGACGACGCGCGACTCGTTGCCAGCCTCCCGCAGCGCGACGAAGGTCACGTGGTAGTACGTGTTCGGCTTCGGCGCGGGGATCTGCACCTTAAAGAAGATGCGGCCCCAGTGCGTGCCGCCGACGGCGCCGAGCGACGAGATGTTCTTCTGCACGCGCGGCTGGCCGTCATCGTTGGATTCGCTCTTCAGTGCTTTGACGCCCGAGCGCGCCTGGTCCGTCGCCAGCCCGACCGTGCCCACGCCGTAGCCTGGGAGCGCCGTCCACCCCGTCGGGGTCGCGCCCACGTTGCCCAGCTCGAAGTCTTCGCAGAGCTTGTAGGTCGAGCCAGCGCAGCCTTTGGGTCCACCGCCGCCCGTCGCTGCGCCACCACCCGCTCCTCCGGAACCACCGCTGCCTCCGCCCGTCGCCGTGCCGCCGCCCGCCGCAACGCCGCCGCCACCGGTTCCGCCTGAGCCTCCCCCGGTCGAGTTGGTTCCGCCGCCGGCGCCAGCGCCGCCGCCGCCGCCCGATGCGCCGCTGCCTCCGCCGCTGCCGGGGCTCGAGCTGCCGCAGCCTACGGACACCACGGCGATCAGCAGAACCAGTCGGCGCATAGGCGGGCGACTATCGCCCAGAAATGCCCGCAGAACTGAGCGCCAAACGTAAGCGCCGCTGACGGCGGCCGGGAAATACGGGGGCGAGGTGCGCCCGATAACTCCCCTATGAATTACAAGATCCGCCCCGGAGACACGCTGAGCGCCCTCGCCCACCGCTTCCACACCACCGTCGGAGCGCTTGCCCGTCAGAACGGCATCCGCAACGTCAACCTCATCTACTCGGGAGCGAACCTCCGGGTTACTGACGGGTTCGACGGCGGAAGGTCGCCTGCGAAAAAGCCGAAAGGCACTTCCGGCTCGAGCGGATCCAGCGGCCCGTCGATCGTTGGCGGCTCGATTCACGCCACCGCGACGATGAAGCGCCTCGCCGCCGCCGGTCGCCAGGCGGCGATGGGCATGGGCGGGTACCACTCGCAGGGGCTCTGCGCGACGGGCGTCAGCCGCGCGATCGTGAGCGCGATGGGCATCAAGGTCTGGGGCAACGGCAACCAGATCGACAACAACCTCCCGAAGAACAAGTTCAAGCAGGTCAACATCTCGCTCGCCGAGGCGCTGAAGATCCCCGGCCTGGTGCTCACCTGGGAACGCACCTCGTCGGCGGCCGGTCAGAAGTACGGCCACACCGCGATCACCACCGGCGACGGCCGCTCGTCCTGCAGCGACTTCATCGAGAACAACACCCTCGGCGCCGGCGGCCGCAGCGGCCTGAAGATCTTCGTCCCGATCTAACCGCAGTTACCTCGGGGCCGAGCTGTCTCGACGAAGCGCCAGCAGCTCGCCGACCCGCCGCCGCGTCTCAACCAGCCGCGCGTCCCACAGCTCGCCCCACCGGCCATCTGGCAACCGCCCGTGCCGCCGCAGCTGCTGCGCATCTGCGCGCGCGACCAGCGCCTGCTTGTCTGCGCCCACCGCCGTCGGCCGCCGGTACGCCTCGAGCTTCGCCAGCGCGTCCCGAATCGCCGGCTCGACCGCCGCACGATCGCGCCCGACCAACCACTGCAGCAACGCCCACGAGAACTCCGCGTGCGTCCGTTCTTCCCTCGCAATCTGCTCGAGCACTGCCCGCGTCGCCGGCTCCTCACAACCTTCCGCGCAGGCGGCGGCCACGTCTGCGTTGAAGTCTTCGAGCTGGCACCCGTCGCCCAGGCTCTCGACCGCGAGTACCTGCAGCGCGGGGGCCTTCACGTCGAGCCCGCCCACCAACAACTCCGGCATCGGCTGCACCGAGAAAGACCTGCCCGAGTAGCCAGCCGCCAGCGCGAAGCACAGCCGCGTGTGGGCGATCTCTTCCATCGCGGCGCGGTGGCTCCACTCCATCAGCTCGGCCGGAGCGCCCACCGCCGCCAGCATCCACGAAATTCGCGAGAACGCCGGCACCGACGCGTGTTCCTTCTGCGCATCGTGCAGCCACAGCGCCTCCAGCGCGGCGCGCGTCGCCTCGTCGAGCCCCGCTGGGTCCGGGCGTGGGCCCTTTGTCCAGTCACTGCCCTCGCGCAGCTCGGGGTGCAGCTGACGGCCGCGAATCCGCAGCGGCCGGCCCCACGCGCCGCCCGCTCCCGCCATCGCGATCCAGCCGAGCGCGCCCGCCACCCAGCCGACCACGGCTCCCACCGACGCGAGCCCGCCGATCACCGCCGGAACCACGCCGTACTTCTTCGTCTTCATCCTCGAACGGATCCCCGCCACCAACGCGACGAGGCCAGCGATCAACTGAACCACTGCTACCAAAGTGAACAGGAAGAGCCACGTGTCGCGATCGTCACGCCCGACCAGAATCGACGTGAGCCACACGAACACGTTCACTCCGATCAACAGCAACGCCACCCCCATCGCAATCGAAGGCACAGGGCTGCGAACCGGGACGACGGGGCCAGGCGTGGGAGTCATGCCCCGCACGATCTCACGCGGCGCCGCTCGGCTACCATCGGCGCGTGGATCCCGTCGCCGAGGCGCTGAAAGCCATCACCGCCGAACGCGAGGCCCTCGCCTCCCAGCTCGACGCGCTGCAGCTCGCCGAAGCGTCCGCCCTCGAGGCCGCCACCGCCCGCCACGCGCAGCTCGTCGCGCTGCGTGCCGCCAGAGTCGCTGACTTCGCGGCACTGACCGAGCGCGTGCGCCCACTCGAGCTCGAGCGAGCGTCCGACCTCGGCTGGCGCCGCCACGTTCTGAAAGTCGGCCAGGAAGTCTTGCGTGCCGCGCTCGGCATCGCCGGCCTGATCGGCTGGACGATGGCGATCACCCGCGGAGACATCGACGGGTGGTTCGCCTTCTGGATCCTGCTGGGCGAAGGCGCTGCGCTGTGGTGGCTGGGCAACTTCGCCAACCACGAGGAGCAGTCGCTGTGAGCGACGCCTCTTCCCGACGCCTGCTCGAAGACACCCAGGTCGCAGTGAAGCGCCTCGAACAGCAGCTGCGCGACTGGCCCACCCAGAGCCCCGAACGCAAGGACTTGAAGAGCGCGATCCGCGCGCTCGAGACAGAGGTCGAGACGCTGGCGCAACGCATCGACGCGCACCGCGAGCGCGAGGTGACCTTGCGTGATTCCGCAAGCCGCACCTGGTGGCGATCGCCGCTGGCTCCGTGGGCGCTGGGTGTCGCCTTCGTGCTGAGCTGGACGCTCGCGTTCTCGCTGCTGAACACCATCGACTGGTGGTTCTGGTCGGGCCGGCTCGGCATCGCGTTGCTCGTCTTGCCCATCGCGGTGAACCTCGGGCGCTTTGGCGCGGCGAACTTCCTGCACCGTCGCCGCCAGCGGCGCATTCGCCAGAGGTAAGCTGCCATAGCCCCATGCGAGCCACCCGATGCCCCCACCACCCCGTGCCGATGGATCTGTTGATGATCGTCGCTGACGACGGCGGCCGCGAGGTCGAGATCGATCGCTGTTCCGACTGCGGAGCGCTGTGGTTCGACGCCGGCGAGCTCGAGAAGTCGGTGAACCTGCGCGCGAGCCCGACGCACGCCGAGTCCGAGCTCAGCTGCCCTGTCTGCAGCCAGCGCATGATGGCGGCGTCGCTTCCCGGCGGCGCCTTCGCCCACCACTGCCAGTCGTGCCAGGGCGTGTTGATTGACCCCGTCGGCCTCTCGGTGCTCGGCCACGACCGCCTTCCCCGCCCGCCTGGATCAAAGCCCAGCCTCTCGGGCTTCGTCTGCGTGCGCTGCCAGAAGCGCTTCCCCTACGCGCAGGGCAACGGCACCAGCCTCGGCCTGATGTGCGGAAGCTGCGTGGTGAACCCCCAGGTCGAGAAGCTGCCCGAGAGGAACGCGTCGGCGCTGGACCTCAACGGCGTCATCGCGATGGACCTCGTCAGCAGCCTGATCTTTTGGGGCCCCGATTGACGCAGCGCTGACGCGGTGCGCCGTTGGTTTTTGCTACCCGGCGTTTGATCGTCGCCGCTATACACGCGCGCACCATGCCCAACGAAGAGACCTTCATGCGCGCTCCTCCGGTGCAGCCCCGGAAGACCGTCTACACAGAAGCGATGGAAATTTTTCACCGGGCTGCGGACCTGATGGGTCTCGACAACCGGGTTCGTCTCGAGCTCGAAGAGCCCGACTACGAGCACATCTTCTACCTCACGGTGAAGCTGAAAGATCGCCTGGTCCCCGTCCTGCCCGCCGACGCAGCCGCGTACAAGGATCTGTCAGTCACCCAGGTGCGTGACTCTGCGGGCCTGGAGCATCTGTCGGACGGGAAGATCATCCTCAACGGCAAGGCGCTGCTGGGCAGTGATGTCTCGATCAAGGGCGGCGTGCTTCGCCTGCCCGACGGCAACGTCTACCAATTGGTTCCTGGAGTGACCGAGCGCTTCAAGGCCTACCGCGTTCAGCACAACCAGGCGCGCGGCCCGTACAAGGGCGGCATTCGGTACCACCGCGAAGTCTCGCTGGACCTCTTCAAGGCGCTGGCGGCAGAGATGACGTGGAAGACCGCGATCGCCGAAGTTCCATTTGGCGGCGGCAAGGGTGGCATTCAGCTCGACCCGCGCCAATACGGCAGGGAAGAGCTCCAGGCCATCTCGCTGCGCTTCATGTACAAACTGAAGTCGCTGATCGGGCCGAACATCGACATCCCCGCGCCAGACGTCGGCACGAACGGGGAAATCATGGCGCTGTTCCTTCGCCAGTACTCCGACGGCGAGCACGAGCGGCACAACATGCGCGGCGTGGTCACCGGAAAAGACGTGCGCATCGGCGGCAGCGAAGGCCGCACCAAGGCCACGGGCCAGGGCGTCGCGTACTGCATCGAGGACTACTACGCCGAGAAGGGCGAATCGCTGAAGGGCAAGACGTTCACCCTGCAGGGCTTCGGCAACGTGGGCAGCTGGGGCGCCGACATTCTTCAGGGCATGGGCGCCCGGCTGCTGGCGGTCAACGACGCCGACGGCACCCTCTACAACCCGGAAGGCATCGACGTGCAGGCACTGATGTCGTGGACCACCGACCCGAAGAACCTGAAGCGGTCGGTGATGGGCTTCCCGGGCGCGCAGGCGATCTCGAAGAAAGACTTCTGGGAAATCCAGGCAGACATCCTGATTCCTGCGGCGCTCGGTGGTGAGATCACCAGCGAGATCGCCGAGAAGCTGAAAGTGAAGCTGGTGGCGGAAGGCGCGAACGGCCCGACGACGCCAGAAGCCGACCGCGTGCTCGAGAAGCGCAAGATCGACCTCATCCCCGACATCATCTGCAACGCCGGTGGCGTGACCGTCAGCTACTACGAGTGGGTGCAGAACAAGCGCATGGAGAGCTGGACGGAGGCCGAGGTCAACAAGCGCCTCGAGTTCGCCCTCAAGCGCAATTACCGCATCATCCGCGACATCGCGCGCAACAACCCGCGCAAGACGGACATGCACGACAGCAAGCGGTACTGCATCGACCGCACGACCGACACCCGTTGCGCCGCGATGATCCTCGCGCTGCGCCGCATCGAGGCGCACTACCAGCTCGAAGGATTCAGCCAGTAGCCAACTGCCCTCGGGCACAAAAAAACGGCTCCGGGCTTTTCAGGCTCGGGGCCGTTTTCTTTTTCAGTGCATCACCCGTTCGCGGTCGACGAGCAGAAGCGGGTGGTCCTCTTTGGTTTCGTAGGCCACAATGCGCAGCCCCACTCCGCGGCTGCTGCTCTCACTCTGGCCGTCGGGCGACCCGTAGTTCAACGCCACCTGGTAGCGCACTTCGCACAAGCAGGTCATCTCGGTGCCGTCTTCCCCGCTGAAAGTCACCCGGAGCTTTCCTCCCAGCGACATCGGCTCCCGCGTTTCGACGAAAAGCCCCGTCCCACTGATGTTTCTGCCTATCCCCCGCGTCATTCCTTCCGGTGTGGTGAGGTAAACGGTGAAAACCTTGTCGAAGCGAAGTGTTGTCCGGCGTTCCTTCATCAAGTGGCGACATCCTTGGTTCGAGGTCCCCCAAGGGTAGTGGGTGCGCTGATGTAGGCAAGTTATCCACCTGATACGACATTTCAAGGAGCCTGATTGCCAATGTTTCGAGCCTTTATCTTTGCTGCCCTCACCTTCCCGCTGGTGGCGGGGGCCGACGTCGACCCGAAGTTCGCGAAGCTGAGGGACGGCTCGGATGCGCTGAGCTCGGTGGGCGGCTTCGTCGACAAGTACATCGGCGACTGCGGCCCGGTATCTGAAGGCGGGGCCGACTGCGCGAAGAACTCAGAGAACTTCCGCAAAGGGGCGAACGGGAAAAAGTTCTACATGATCCTCACCGAGGAATCGACGGCGGTGCTCCAGATGGGCGCCTTCAACCCGTCGGGTGGAGAGGTGACCTTCAACCTGACCCCGTTCTTCTCGGGCAGCAACTCGGCGATCACGCACGGAGCGCCCAGCAAGACCGACGCGAACGGCAACCCCGTGATGCCGTTTCTCACCTTCAAGGGCACCCTGCCCGACGGCTGGAACGTGCAGATGATGCAGCGCCAGGTGCAGTCGCGCGCGATGCGGATGCAGGTCGTCTTCACGCCGCTGGGCCTGTGGGAGCTGCCGAAGAAAGGCGGCGGGAAGATTCGTGGCGTGAAGGCGAAGCTCGAGGCGGTGCTGGTGACGGTCGGCCGCACCGGCGAGCAGGTCGCGCTGTGGATCAACAAGTAGGATCCACCGCATGAAGAAGCCGCTGGTCATCGTGGGGATGCTGGTGAGCATGGCTTTCTGCCTGCTCTGGGGAATGTGCGGAACAGCGCCGAAAGGCGGCAAGGCGGGCGCGATGGGTGATGGCTACTGGAATGCGAGCTGTGTGACGCGTGACGGGGAGTGGATCATCGCGGGCGGAGATCACGCCGCCGTCATCGACGCCACCACCGGGAAGATCACCGAGCGCGTGCCGGGCATGGTGAAGGCCGTCGGCTGCGCGCCCAGCGGCGCGGTGGTCGTCGGCTACGACTCGAGCTTCTCGCTGCCCGGCAAGGCACCCGTCACTCCTGCGATCGCCCTCACCGGCGACGTGGTGGCGACCACGGATGACGGCGCCTTCGTCTCGTGGGCGCGCACCATCACCGGCCGGAAGTGGAAGGGGCCCGCCACCCTGTTCGTCACCGGCGGCGGCGAGTCGCGGAAAGTGGATCTGCTGCCCGCACTCTTCGGAAAAGTCGGCGAGGCGAGGTCGCTGCCCACCGCCGACACCTTTGCCGTGCGCGTGGGCCACCTGCTCGAAGACGGGCGGCTGCTCGTCGCCGCGGGCTGGCAACCGTCGACGGGCGAAGACGTGCCGTGGGGCTTCTTCGCGATGAACCTCGAGACGGGCGAGGCCTCGCCGCTGACGATGCCGCTGAGCTCGGATGCGGCGCTGAACCAGAACCTCGTGCAGAAGATCGCGGCCACTCCCGATGCGTCGGTGATGGTGGTCGCAGCGCACGACGGCCAGCAGCTGGCGGTCGCCACCTTCGAGACCGGGTCGGTGAAGGCGGCGCGGGTGGCCACGCTGTCGTCGCAGGGCGCAGCGAGCGCGATCGCCGTCTCGGCGAACGGCGGCTACGTCGCGGTCGGCAGCGAGTCCCGCGGCCCGACGGCTCCCGCGACGGCGTGGGTGCTCGACCAGACGGGCAAGGTTTTCTGGAAGGAAGAGTTTCCGAAGACGATCACCGGGCTGCACTTCCTCGACGACGGCTCGCTGGTCGTCACCTCGGCCGCGGCGCGCGCAGTACGGGTGGGCCTGCCGGATCTGAAAGAGAAGTGGCGCACGCCGTGACGCCTATTCTGACGGTTTGATCGCGACGTACCGGCTCACGTCGCCGCGTTGGTAGCGCACCAGCACCGGCTGCCCTTCCCCGCCGAGCCCCATCGCCTCGGCGACCTGGGTGATCGCGGCCAGCTTGCGCTTGTTCACTTCGGTCAGCACGTCGCCCGGCAGCAGCCCGGCGCGATCTGCGGGGCCGCCAGGAACCACCGCCTCGACCATCACCCCGCCTTCGACCGGGAGGTCGCGCAGCGTGAGCCCAATCGCGTCGACCTTGAGGCCGGTGCCGACTGCGGCGAGCGTCGCCGAGGCGGGTCGGACGATCAGCGTCGCGCTCACTTCCAGCGACGCCTTGCCACGCAGCAGCGACAGCTTCACCGTCGTCCCGGGAGCCAGCAGCGCGATTCGCCGCAACAGCTGCAGGTACGACTCGACCTGCCGGCCGCCGACGCCGACCACTTTGTCGCCCGGCCGCACGCCTGCCTTCGCCGCGGGGCTGCTCTTGTAGACGTCGGTGACCACCGCTGCCTTGTTTGCGCCGTCACCGACTTCCTGGATGTTGACGCCCAGCCACCCCCGCTCGGCGCGGCCGTTGGCGAGCAGGTTCGGCAGCAGATCCTTCACCAGGTTTACGGGCACCGCGAAGCCGATGCCCTGCCCCTGGCTGACCACCGCGGTGGTGACGCCGACGACCTCGCCGCGCATGTTGAAAAGCGGGCCTCCAGAATTCCCAGGGTTTATCAGCGCGTTCGTCTGTATGAATTCGTCGAAAGGCCCGACGCCGATCACCCGCTCGCGCGCGGAGATGAGGCCGTGGGTCACCGATGTGTCGAGGCCAAACGGGTTGCCGATGGCCACCACCCAGTCGCCCACTTCCAGCCGATCTGAATCGCCGAGGAACACCGTCGGCAGGCTGCCCGCGCCCTCGCCCGTCAGCCGCAGCAGCGCGAGATCCGTCGACGCATCGCGGCCGATCACCGATGCGTCGAGCTCGCGGCCGTCGGCGAGGCGCACCCGAATCGACTGGGCGCGTTCGACGACGTGGTTGTTGGTGACGACGAGGCCATCGGCGTTGATCAAGAACCCCGAGCCCAGCGATCGCGAGGTGCCCTGGTTGGTGGTGGCGACGTTGACGACGCCCGGCTGCACCGCTTTCACCAGCGGCGCCAACGAAGTCGGAGCGATGAAGTCGGGCAGCGGCCCAGTGCCCGGCCTTTCTCGCCACAGCCTCCCCGTCGGCTTCGGCAGCGGCTCTGCCTTCACTGCAGCGGGGTGCTGGCGAACCTTCTCGCGGGCCCAATCGCCGACGTCATCGGCAAAAGCCACGGCAGAAGAGAAGAGAACCAGTGCTGCGGCCCAGCGGATCATGAAAGGCGCTTCTACTACGCGCGCGCCGGCTCGACATACCGCGCGACCTTCACCCGTCCGGGGCGAATCACTTTGCCCTTCAGCCGATAGGCGGGCCGAATCACGTCGGTGATCTTCCCGTCCAGCGAAGGGTCGGCAGTCACCTCGAGATCGACGGCCTCGGCGAGCTTCGGGTCGAAGCCGACGCCGAGCAGCTCGACGCGCTCGATGCCGCGCTGCTCGAGCTGCTTCACCATCTTGCCGTGAATGATCTGCACGCCTTCGTACAGCTGCGAGCCGTCGGGCACGCGCAGGCACATGTCGAGCTCGTCGACGGCCTCGATCAGCGTGACCGCGACCTCGGCCTTCTCGACGTCGAGCATCCGTTCACGCTCGCGCTGAACGCGAAGCTTGAAGTCCTCTCGATCTTTCTCGCCAGCCTGGTACGCGCGGGCCAGCTCATCGATGCGCTTCCGCGCGGCCGCGAGCTCGGTGAGCAGGCGATCAGTGTCGAGCGCCGGGTCCTTCTGGTCCAGCTGGGGGTCCACCTCTGGATTGGCGTCGTGCATGGCGAGACTTCAGATAACCATCGGAAACGACGTGTCAATCAGGACGCCAGCAAGGCCTTGATTTCACCGACGAGAAACAGCGACCCGGCGACGAGCACGAGCCCGTTGGGGCCAGCAGCGGCCCGGGCAGCGGCGAGCGCGGCCTTCGGCGACTCGAAGGCGTGAACCTGGTGGCAGGACACTTTGGCGTCGTCGATGAAGTCTGACGGCTCGAGCGTGCGCAGGCTGCCGACAGGAGTCAGGTACGCCGCGGTCGCCCTGGGGAACAACGCGCGGATCATCGGCAGGTGATCCTTGTCAGCGAGCACGCCGAAGACGAGGTGCACCTTCTTGCCGGCGTAGACGGTGTCGAGGGCGTGGGCCAAAGCGGCCGCTCCGCCGGGGTTGTGCGCGCCGTCGAGGACCACGCTGGGCGAGCCTGTGAGCTCTTCGAGCCGGCCGGGCCAGCGGGTAGCGGCGAGGCCCGTGCGGGCGTGGTCGCGCGAGATCTTGATTCCGCGATCTTCGAGGAGCTCGAGGCACGCCAGCGCGACTGCCGCGTTGTGCACCTGGTGGGGCCCCTTGAGGCCCAGCGACAGGCCAGGCACGCGGGTGCGCATCCCGCGGTAGACGAAGTGCACCCCATCGGCCTCGGGCTCGAAGGCGAAGTCGCGGCCCTCGAGGCGCACCGGAGCGCCGACCTTGTGGGCCTGCCGTTCGATCACCTCGACGATCTCGGCCGCCTGCGCCGCGATCACCACCGGCACGTTGGGCTTCAAGATCCCCGCCTTCTCGAAAGCGATCTCTCGCAGCGAGTGGCCCAGGTATTCGGTGTGATCCATCGAGATCGAGGTGATCGCCGTGACCGATGGCCGCGCGCAGGTGACCGCGTCGAGCCGCCCGCCGAGGCCCGTCTCGAGCACCGCGACGTCGATCTGTTCCTGCGCAAAGTGCCAGAGGCCGACCACCGTGCCGAACTCGAAGAACGTCAGCTCGTGCGTGGGGCCGACGCCGGCGAGCACTTCGTTGACGCGCTGGCCGAGCACTTCGTCGGTGATCGGCACGCCGCTGATCTGAAAGCGCTCGTTCACCTTCACCAGGTGCGGCGAGGTGTAGAGCCCGACCTTGTAGCCCTGCTGCCTGAGGCACGCGGCCGCGAACGCGCAGGTGCTGCCCTTGCCGTTGGTGCCCGCGACATGAATCGCCGGGTACTGCGTCTGCGGGTTCTTCAGCGCCGCGAGCGCGTGCTGCACCCGGTCGAGCCCCAGCCGGATGTGCGACGACGGCAGCTGGGTGAACCAGGCGAGCGCTTCGGAAGGGGTCACGACATCAACGCGATCAGCTGCGACAGCCGCGGGCGCAGGTCCTTCCGCGCGACGATCGCGTCGATCATGCCGTGGTCGATCAAGAACTCGGATCGCTGGAAGCCTTCGGGCAGCTTCTGGCGAATCGTCTGCTCGATCACGCGCGGGCCGGCGAAGCCAATCAGCGCCTTCGGCTCGGCGAGGATGACGTCACCGAGCCAGGCGAACGAGGCCGCCACGCCGCCGGTGGTCGGGTGTAGCATCACCGAGAGGTACGGCTGGCGAACGGTGCGGAAGCGCGCGATCGCGGCCGACGTCTTCGCCATCTGCATCAGCGAAAAGATGCCTTCCTGCATGCGGGCGCCGCCGGAAGACGAGAACACGATCGCCGGGCACTTGAGATCATACGCGCGCTCGAAGACGCGGGTGACCTTCTCGCCGACGACGCTGCCCATCGACCCGCCCATGAACTCGAAGACGAAGCAGCCGACAGAGACCTGCGCGCCGTCGATCTTGCCGATGCCGCTCAAGAACGCGTCCTTCTCGCCCAGGTTCTTCTTCGTCACCCGCAGGCGGTCTTTGTATTTCTTCGAGTCCGAGAACCCCAGCGGGTCTTCGGCTTCGAGGTTCTGATCGTGCTCGGTGAAGACGCCACCGTCGAGCAGCGAGGCGAGCCGCGCGCGGGCCGGCATCTGCATGTGAAACGCGCAAGCCGGGCAGACGTGAAGGTTCTTCTCGAGGTCGTTGCGGTAGAGGATCTCGCCGCAGGCGTCGCACTTCACCCACAGCCCTTCCATTCGGGAAGGCGTGGCTTTGAGGTCGTCGTCTTGCGCCTCGACCGGAGCGATGCGCGGCTTCTTGCTGAACCAGGCGGACATTCTGACGCTGGCTCGTAGCAGAAATCAGAGGGAGCGCCAGCGGGGAAAAGTCAGGCGGAACCTGCCAGCGCCTCGACCTCGGCCCGCTTCTTCGGAATCGCCGCCGTGAGCACCTCGACGCCTGACGCGGTGCAGTGCACGTCGTCTTCGATGCGAATGCCGCCGAAGCCGCGCCCGTGGTTCATCGCGAGGTACTTGCCCGCCTTTTCGAAGTCGACCTGGGTAGCGAACTGCGCGCGGAACTTCGGCGAGTTGACGATCGCGGGGACGAAGTAGATGCCGGGCTCGATGGTGAAGGTCATGCCGGCTTCGAGATCCATGTCCATGCGCAGGTACTGGGTGCCGAACTGTTCGCTGCGGGTGCGGCCCTTCGGGTAGTGAATGCGATCGCCGAAGGACTCGAGGTCATGCACGTCGAGCCCCAGCTGGTGGCCGACGCCGTGGGGGAAGAAGAGCGCGTGGGCGCCCGCCTCGACGAGGCCGCTGACGTCGCCGCGCAGCAGGCCGATCGCTTTGAGGCCGTCGGCGATCACTTCCGACGACTTCAAGTGCACGTCGCGGTAGCGCACGCCCGGCTTCACCATCGAAATCGACGCCTCCTGCGCCTTCAGCACGAGGTCGTAGAGGTCGCGGCCTTCGGGCGAGAACCCCTTCCCCACCGGCCAGCAGCGGGTCACGTCCGAACAGTAGCCGGCCGCGTTCTCGGCGCCGGCGTCGAGCAGCACGATGTCGCCCGCCTGCAGCGTGTTCGCGTGGCCGTGGTTGTGAAGCACCTCGCCCCGCACCGAGAGAATGGTGCCGTACGCAGGGACGCAGCCGTGCCGCGCGAAGGTGCCTTCGACGAGGCCGGCCAACAGCTCTTCTTTCACGCCGGGCTTCGAGGCGCGCATCGCGGCCTCGTGGGCCTCCTTCGTGATCGCCGCGGTCGACCGCATCTGCAGAAGCTCTTCGGGGCGCTTGTGAAGCCGCAGCGCGGCGATCGCGTCGAGCACCGTCGGCCGGGTCGCCACCTGGTTCGGATCATCGAAGGCCAGTGGGGTGTTGGTCACCGCGCGGCAGCGAACGTTGGTGCGGTGATCGGCGACGGCAATCGAGTCGACCGAACGGCCTTCGAGGTGCTGCTCGAGCTCTTCCATCTTCGCCACTCTCGTCACGCCGTGCCGCGCCCTCTCGGTTTCGAATGACGGCAGCTCGCCGTGCCACAGCGCGTCGTCGACGGTGCGTTCAGGCAGGAACAGCGTGACCTGGTTTTCGGCCGGGTCGAGCAGCGCGGCGCTGTTCGGCTCGGGCGCGTCGAAGAAATAGAGAAACGTGCTGTCGGCGCGGAAGGGGTACGTGTTCGCCGGGTAGTTGCGCGAGATGAACCCGCCCGAGAAGAGCAGCAGCGGGCGATCGAGAGACTTCATCAGCGCGTTGCGGCGGTCGGAAAAGCCCATGGCGGGTAGATTCGCAGAACGGCAGGATGCGCGGCCATGAAGATCCTCGTCGTCAACACCGGCAGCACGTCGATCAAGTACCAGCTGTACGAGATGGACACCGAAGAGATCCTCGCGGGCGGCGTGGTCGAGCGCGTGGGCTCGCCGAAGTCGTTTCACAAGTGGCAGGTGGGGCAGACGAGGCTGCAGGCGGACATCGCCGCTCCCAACCATCGCGAAGGGCTCGACCTGGTGCTCAAGCAGCTGACCGTGGCGGGTGGGCCAATCAAGGACCTCACCGAGCTCCGCGCGGTGGGCCATCGCGTCGTGCACGGCGGCGAGAAGCTGGTGCAACCTTGCGTGATCACGCCCGAGGTGAAGGCGATCATTCAGGCGTGCGCGCAGTTCGCGCCGATTCACAACCCAGCGAACCTTGCGGGCATCGAGGCGGCGCAGGCGGTGCTGCCGAACGCGGTGCACGTCGCGGTGTTCGATACGGCGTTTCACGGGGAGCTGCCAGCGCACGCGTTCGTCTACGCGGTGCCGTACGAGCTGTACCTGGAACGCGGCGTGCGCCGGTACGGCTTCCACGGGCCCAGCCACCAGTTCATGGCCCACAGCGCGGCCGAGTTCCTGAAGACAGACTTGAGCCGCCTGAAGCTGATCACCTGCCACCTCGGCGGCGGAGCGTCCGTCTGCGCCGTCGACGCCGGCAAGTCCGTCGAGACGTCGATGGGCATGACGCCGCTGGAAGGGTTGATCATGGGCACGCGCTCGGGCGACGTGGATCCCGCGCTGGCGATCGTGCTCGGCCGCCAGGGCATGAGCCCGGAAGTGGTCGATGACACGCTGAACCGCAAGTCGGGCCTGCTGGGTGTCTCGGGTGTGTCGGCCGACTTCCGCGATCTCGAGAAGGCGGCCGAAGGCGGGCACGCGCGCTCGCGGCTCGCGATCGAGATGTTCGTGCACCGCCTCAAGAAATACATCGGCGCGTACGCGGCAGTGCTCGGCGGAGCAGACGCGATCGTCTTCACCGGCGGCATCGGCGAGAACGCGGTGAAGGTGCGGTCAGCCGTGTGCGACGCGCTGGTCTACATGGGCGTCGTCCTCGACGGCGAGAAGAACGCGCACTGCGACGCGCGTGGCTCGGGGGGCGTGGTCGACATCGCGGCCTCTCGGGCCCCGACGCGCGTGCTGGTGGTCGCGACGGATGAGGAAAAGATGATTGCGCGAGAGGTCGCTCGCGTCACCGCGGGTCCGACGGCGGCGAGAACCCGCATCTTGGGCCACGCGATTCCCGTCGGCGTCAGCGTTCGCCACATTCACCTCACCCGCGCCCACTGCGACGCGCTTTTCGGAGAAGGCTACGAGCTGACGGAAAGGCGGCCCGTATCGCAGCCAGGCCAATACGTCTGCCGCGAGACGGTGGATCTGGTGGGGCCGAAGGGCGAGGTCGAGCGCGTCGCGATCATCAACCCGCTGCGCAAAGAGACCCAGGTCGAGCTCGCGCGCACGGACGCGATTGCGTTGGGCGTGAATCCGCCGCTGCGTGAATCGGGAAAGCTCGACGGCACGCCGGGGCTGACGTTGCGCGGGCCCAGGGGCACGGTGGTGCTCGATCACGGCGTGATCCTCGCGATGCGGCACGTGCACATGCACCCGACGGACGCCCAGCGCATGGGGCTGGCGGACAAGTCGGTGATTCGGGTGCGCGTCGAAGGCGAGCGCGAGACAATCTTTGGTGACGTGCTGGTGCGGGTGAACGAGCAGTTCGCGCTCGACATGCACCTCGACACCGATGAGGCGAACGGCGCGGGGCTGAACAACGACAGCGTCGCCACCTTCGACGGGCTCCAGTGAAAGCCGCACGACTGAAGGAAGAATCAGGCCCTGATGGGCTGAAGATCGAGCAGGTCGAAGCGCCGGTGCCCAAGCAGAACGAGATCCGCGTGCAGGTGCGGGCGACGGCGCTGAACCGGGCGGATCTCTTGCAGACGATGGGCAGGTACCCTGCTCCGCCGGGAGTGCCGGCCGACATTCCAGGCCTCGAGTACGCGGGCATCGTCGAGGCGATTGGACCCGGCGTGACACGCTTTCAGCCAGGCGAGCGCGTGATGGGCCTGGTCGCTGGCGGCGCGTGGGCCGAGCAACTGGTGACGCACGAACGCGAGGCGCTGCGAATTCCCGGGCAGCTGGGGTTTGAGCAGGCGGCCGCGATTCCCGAAGCGTTCATGACGGCGTTCGACGCGCTCACGCTGCAGGCCGGGCTCACGGCCGGGCAGACGGCGTTGATTCATGCGGTGGGCAGCGGGGTCGGCACCGCGGCGGTGCAGTGGGCGAAGGCGGTGGGCGCTCGCACGGTCGGCACGGCGCGCACGCAGTCGAAGCTGAATCGCGTGAAGTCGCTGGGGCTCGATGTCGGGCTCTTGCTGTCGGACCCGCCGGTGTTCGCGAGCCAGGTGCGGGCGGACGTGGCGCTCGACCTGGTCGGCGGCGCGTACGTGCCCGAGACGATCGCCGCGATGAACCTTAGGGGCGTGGTGATGCTGGTCGGCCTGACCGCGGGAATCAGCGCCGAGCTCTCGCTCTTTACGATTCTGACGAAGCAGCTGCGGATCCAGGGCACCACGCTGCGCTCGCGCCCGCTCGACGAGAAGATCGCGGTCGCCGAAGCCTTCGCTTCGCAGGTGCTGCCGTTGTTCGCTGCCGGCCGGCTGATTCCGGTCGTGGGCGCGGTGGTGAAGTTCGGCGAGCTGACGCAGGCCCTGAAGCTGTTGGGCGCAAACGAGACGTTCGGGAAAACCGTGGTGACGCTGTAGAAAGCGCCCCATGGCCACCTTCGATCCCGACAACGCGGCGCCGCAGGACTCTGGCGTCTTTGGACTACCGAACACCCCTGCCGACGCGAAAGTCGTCCTCATCCCCGTGCCGTTCGAGGCCACCACCAGCTACGGCGGCGGAGCGGCCGATGGTCCCGCCGCGCTCCTCAAGGCCAGCCGACAGGTCGACCTGTTCGACCTCGACACCGGGCGTCCATACGAAGCGGGCATCGCGATGCTCGACGAGTCGGAAGACGTGCGCCTGTGGAACAACGAGGCGAAGCGCATGGCGGCGCCGATCATCGCCGACGGGGGCACGGGCGATCACACCGACGCGCTGCGCGAGGTGAACGCGCGCTGCGAGAAGATGAACGACTGGGTCTACGCGACCACCAAGCGGCTGCTGGGCGAAGGCAAGCGCGTGGGCCTGGTCGGCGGCGATCACTCGACGCCTTTCGGCTGCATCAAGGCGCACGCCGAGAAGTACCCCGACATGGGCGTGCTGCACCTCGACGCGCACGCGGATCTTCGCGACGCCTACGAGGGGTTCACCTGGTCGCACGCGTCGATCATGTTCAACGTGGTGATGAAGATCCCGCAGGTGAAGAAGCTGGTGCAGGTGGGGATTCGCGACTTCTCGGAAGCCGAGTTCGACTTGATCGAGGCCAGCGACGGGAAGATCGAGACGTTCTTCGACGCGAACATGGCCCGCTCGAAGCTGGGCGGTATGGCGTGGCGCGAGCTCGTCGACAACCTCGTCTCGGTGCTGCCGCAGAACGTCTACCTGTCGTTCGACATCGATGGGCTGGACCCGACGCTGTGCCCCCACACCGGCACGCCGGTGCCGGGCGGGCTGTCGTTTCACGAGGTGATGGGGCTGCTCGAAGGCGTCGCGCGATCAGGAAAGAAGATCGTGGGGTTCGATTTGAACGAGGTCGCTCCCGGCCCGGACACGGAGTGGGACGGGAACGTCGCCGCGCGCCTGCTCTACAAGATGATCGGCTGGATGCTCAAAACGTGACCTCTGGGGACGACCGTTCGCCTGCGGGTCCCATGCGGGACCCGCTGAAACGGCTCTCTACTCGTCCCGGTTACTCGGCGTTCCAGTCGGAGGCGGGGAGCACTTTCCAGCCGGTGTCGACCTTGCCGGCCTTGAAGCGGACGACGCGAATGGGCCACTCACGCGGGGTCTTCGCTGGGCCTTCCTTGCTGAGCACCGTCCAGCGGTGGATCTCGAGCGAGTACTTGCCCGAGGTGCCAGCCTTTGCGAGCAGCGGGCGCATCGGGTTCTTCGGGTGCCAATAGACTTCCTTGCCGACGCGCAGGGCGTAGGCGAGCACGGGGTGGGCCTTGAGCAGCGCGGCGGCCTTTTCACGGGTCGGCGCGAGCAGCTTCTCGGCTTCTTCCTTCGAGACCTCGACCATCTTGAGCTCGTCGCCCACGGACTCGGCGCCCATCATCTTCGTCAGCGCCTTGCGGCCCGCCTTGTCGAGGTCCGTCATCATGCCGACCGCGTGGCCGACGTCGGCCTCTTCGCGGCGCACCGGATCTTTCGCTTTGAGCTCCCAGTTCTCGAGCGAAAAAAGCTGGGCATTCATCGTCACGCCGCCGAGCAACAGGTCTTTGCCCGCCTCGTCGCCCTTGCCGGTGAGCGCGTTGAGGTACGTCTCGGCGGCCTTCTTCGCATCCTCGTCCTGCGCCAGCGCGGGCACGGGCACGGCGAGAAGCACAGCGACCGCGACGAAGATCTTTTTCATGGGCCCCTTCTTAGTGGATTCTGCGCGCCATGAACCACGCCCTTGTGCTTGTGCTGAGTCTGGCTGCCGGAGATCTGGCGTCGCGCCGGGATCTGGTGGTCGAGGTCGTTCAAAAGACGTCTCCAGCGGTGGTCTACATCGGCACCGTTCAGCTGGTGGACGGCTTTCGGACGCGAAACCCCTTCCAGGAATTCTCGTACGGCGAAAGAGAAGAGAAGCGGGCCGTCGAAGGCCTGGGCAGCGGCGTGATCGTCGACGCTGCGGGCCTGATCGTCACCAACGAGCACGTCATCCGCGGCGCCTCCGAGATCCACGTCGTGCTCGCCGACGGCCGGCAGGTCGACGCCGAGGTGATCGGCTCGGACGCCGACAACGATCTCGCCGTGCTCAAGGTGACCGCGAAGGGCCCGCTGCCTTTCGCGAAGGTCGGTACGTCCAGCGACCTGATGATCGGCGAAAAGGTGATCGCCATCGGCTCGCCGTTCGGCCTCAAGAAGACCGTCACCGTCGGCGTCGTCTCGGCGATCAACCGCAGCTTCAAGGCCGACGGCCGGACCTTCAACGACTTCATTCAGACGGACGCGTCGATCAACCCCGGCAACTCAGGCGGCCCGCTGCTGAACGTCGACGGCGAGGTGATCGGCATCAACTCGGCGATCTTCGCCAGCGCGCAGGGCATCGGCTTCGCGATCCCCGCCGACAAGGTGAAGCGCATCGTCAACGAGCTCACCGCGTTCGGGAAGATTCGCCCAGCGTGGATCGGCATCGACGTGCAGCCGATGACCGCCGAAATCCGCAAGCGCCTCGGCTGGTCGCGGGCCGACGGCGCGCTGGTCATCAACGTCGACCCCGGCAGCCCCGCCGAACAGGCCGGCCTTCAGCGCGGGGACATCGTCACGTCCGTTGGCGCGACGCAGGTTGAAGACGCCGAGGACTTCACCGTGCGCTTGAAGAGCTACCCGGTGAAGACGCCGCTGTCGCTCAGCGTCTTTCGCGGCGGGCAGACCCTGTCGATAGCGGTCACTCCCGTCGAGTACCCGACCAAGCTGGCCGACGGCCTCGCGTGGGATCGCCTGGGGATGCGCATGAAGCCGGTGAAGGGTGGAATGGCGATCACCGCGGTTCGGCCAGGAACTGCGGCGGCACGCATCGGCCTCGAGCCGAACGATCTCGTCGTCCGGCTCAACAACCAGCCGCTGACCACCGAGGCCGTCTTCCGCGAGCTGCTCATCGCCGCGCGGTCGAGCCGAAGCGTGCTCCTGCTCGTGCAGCGCGGCCGCCAGGGCTACTACCTGACCCTGCCCTTCTAATTTAGAGTCGCTACTGGAAGGTGCCGATGAACGCGCGATCCATCGAGGTGGCCGACGGCCACAGTCGGCCGCCGACCGAGAAGACGCGCCCCTCGTAGATCGGCGCCTGGTGCACGTGCGATCGGGCGACGGGCAGCGCCGTGATGTCTGCAAAGCCGCTCAACGTGCCGTCGTCGAGGAAGCGCGCCTGCCGCACGTGGTCGACGAAGTGCTCCTGCCCCTGCCCACCTTCGCCGCCGCCGACGACGAGCAGCGTGTTGCCCCACACCGACGCGCCCGCCGTCCACGGCGAGGTCGGCATGTCACCGACCACCTTCCAGCCGATGAGCGCGCCGTTGGTGTCGTGCACCGACTTCCACACCGGGCTCAGCGGCAGCTGCCCGGTGGTGAAGCCGGCGATGAGGAAGATGTGCCCGTCGTGGACCACGGCGGTGTGGTGGCTGCGCGGCACCGGCAACTTTCCGAGGGCCACCCACGGCCCCGGCACCCCATTCGCGTCGAGCTGGCTCACCAGCACGTCGTCCTTCGGCTGCTGCGCCGACCCGCCCATCAGGTACAGCTTGTTGTCGAGGACGACCGCCGTGCCGTGAAGCACCGCCGAGCTGAGGCTCGGCCCGAAGGACCAGACGATCGTGCCATCAACCGGCGAGATCACCCCGACCAGCAGCTTGGCGCTGGCGAACTCGCCAGTCATGTCCTTCGAGAGGCCGGCCATCAGGTAGATGTGGTTGCCGTTGATCACCTGCGCCGCGAAGGCCAGCGGCTGGGGCAGCACGCCGACGTCCGTCCACGGCTCGAGCCCGGTGGCGGTGACTTTCGCCCGGCGAACCTCGGTGTAGACGTCTTTCACATCGCCCATCACCGTCCGCACGCCGCCCACGACGTAGAGGTAAGGCACGCCGGCGACCTCGTGGACGAAGCTGGTGTGGTGGTCGACCGGCACCGGGTAGTGCGGCGGCTCGGCCCAACTCAGCGTGCACGGCTCGTTGCGATCACAGGGAAGACCGGCGTCGACCACGCCGGAGTCGACGATCACCGTCCCAGCGTCGATCGGGCCCGCGTCGGCCATCGTGCCTGCATCGGTCGAGACGCCCGCGTCCTCGAGGATCACGCCCGCGTCCACGATCGGCGGCTGACCCGCGTCGGTCAAAGGCCTCGGAGCGCCACACGCCCCCGCGACCAGCGCGAGGACAAGCGGAAAGACAGTTCGGAAGTTCATCCCGGGCCGCCTGAGCAATGGCCGTACCAGTCACGTCTTCAGAGGGAAGCACCGGCCATCGACCCTCTGGCCGCCGCGCCATCGCCAGCTTCCTGTCAGCGGGTAATTAGTTCCGCGCTTGCCGATTTCACCCTACGGTTCAAGGCATGGCGAACAAGAGGTACCAGGCCCTGGGCCCCCTGCTGGCCGGTGAAGGCTCCCGCGCATTCATCGGGCTGGAAATTTCCAAAGACGGGCGCGCGGATCCTGTCGTGCTGGTCTGGGTCCCCGAAGGCACCGAGAAGGACGCCGCGCTGTTGTCGCGCATCCGGAAGGAAACCGAGCACGCCTCACAGCTCGACCACCCGAACATCGTGCGCGTGCATGGCTTTGCTGCGCTGGAAGAAGGTTTCGCCCGCGTCGTCGAGTTCGCCGACGGCGAGTCGCTGCGGAAGCTGCTCGACAACGCGCACAAGCTGCCTGCGCCGTTCGCCGCGAAGATCATCTGCGACGCCGCGCTGGGCGTTCACTACGCGCACATGGCGGGCAATGACGACGGCTCGCCGCTGGTGCATGGCGACGTCCGCCCCGAGACGCTCCTCCTCTCGTTCAATGGGTCGGTGAAGGTGACGGGGTACGGGGCGCTGGCCTTTGCGCCGCGCGAGATTGGCGGTCAGCGGGTGAAGGGCCGACGCGTGCACACGGCGCCAGAGCAGATCATCGGAGGCCGCGAGGCGTACTCGATTCAGACGGACGTCTACCTGCTGGGCCTCGCGCTGTACGAGTGCCTGACGGGCGTGGTGCCCTTCGCCGATCAAAACGACTTCTTCGATCAAGCGGTGCTGACGCTGCCGCTGACGCCGCCTCCGCCGGGCGAGGTGCCCGAGGCGCTCGAGAAGATTCTGCAGAAGGCCTGCGCGAAGAAGGTGCCCGAACGCTTCGCCACGCCGCTGTTGCTGCGCGAAGAGATCGAGCGCGCGATGGGGCCGCTGCCGAGCAACGACGAGCTCGCCACCTTCCTCAAGACCTACTTCCCCGACAGCGACAAGATCCGCGCGGCCCGCCGCCAGGCCATCGACGCCGGTGTCGCCGACTACGCGCGCAAGGTGTGGGCCGACAAGAAGATGGAGCCCGTCTTCACCCCCGCGGGCGGCACCCCGCTGCTGCCGCCGGTGAAGACGCCGATGGCCACCCCGGCGGTGACCATGGCGGCCGCGCCTGCTGCTCCGAAGCCCGTCGCGCCGCCGCCCCAGCGCCCGATGGCGATCGACACGTCGGTGTCATCGGGCTCGCTGTCCGCTGTCGAGCCGCCGCCGCGTTCGCGCACCTTCACCATCGCCGGCGTCGTCGCGGCCGTGGTGATCGGCGCGATCTATTTCGCGATCAACACTGCCAACACGCCGATTCAGAAGGCGAAGCCTCTCGAAGAGACGAAGCCTTCCACCATCGTCCCCGCGGTGGCTGAAGTGCCGATCGCGGTGTTCGACGCCGGCACCTCCGAGCCCGTGGTGGTCGACGCGGGCCTGCCCGAGCCGGTGGTCGTCGTCGCGCCGCCGCCCGCCGTCGTCGACGCGGGCCCCGTGGTGCCCGAGCTGGCGCTGGTAACGATCGACGTGGATCCGAACGTCGAGCTCACCGTCGACGGCAAGGTCGTCGGCCGCACCCCGTGGACGGGACGCATCGCCCCGGGCCGCAAGGTCTTCCAGATGATGAACAAAGAGCTGGGGATCAAGACGGCGCGCGCGATCACGATCACCGCAGGCGAGAAGAACGACGAGAAGTTCAAGCTGAACCAGGGCTTCGTCACGCTCAGCGCCCCCGACGGCGCGCAGGTGTTCATCAACGAACGCCGCATCGGCTCGGCCCCCATTCGCGGAGAGATCCCCGTCTACGAAGGCTCGAACCGCATCACGGTGACCGTCGGCAAGGCGAGGTGGAATGAGCAGTTCAACCTCGCCGCAGGTCAGCGCATCAACTTCAACGTCCAGATGCAGTAGCCACCGCCGCTTTGCGGCGCGCGATCAGCGTCTCGTAGCTGCGCGCCACGCTCTGCGAAAGAATCAGCAGCTCGCCGATGTCGGGCGGCGTGAGCTCGTCGGCGCCCTGGTCGACGTACAGCACGTGCACGGGCTTCGCGCGCACGAGCAGCGGCATCATCACCGCAGTGGTGGGGAAGCCCCCGCCCAGCAGCTTGTAGAAGACGGCGGTGCCGGGGCCGCGCTTCATCGACCCGACGTAGTGCGAGCGCGAGTCGCGAACGAGGCGGAAGGAGCTCGGCTCTTTCAACGACACCCCGATGCGGCGCACCGCCTTCTCGCGAACGCCCTGCCCCGCGCCGTGCCAGCCGGTGAGCATGTCGCCGTGCACCGACAGCAGCAGCGCGCGGCGGAACTTGCTGACGGCGAACCGCAGAATCGTGCGGGCGATGTCTTCACGATCGCCCGACTTCGAGAGCAGCGCCTGGGCCTCGGCGAAGTGCAGCGGCGTCAGCGGCGGCTCGGAGCTCGCCGTGGGCAGCGAGATCTTGCCGATCGGCTCGATGATGCGCGGTCGCGGGCCCGAAGGTCCCGGCTCGTCGACGACCTCGATCATCTCGAGCGTCTCTTCGTCCTCGTCGCTGGCGGCCTTCGCGTAGAGCTGGGCGAAGTCGTCTTCGTTGATCAGATCCTTCACTTCAGAAGGCGTCGGGCCTTCGGGCTTCACGCGTACCGACGGCCGAATCGAGTTGAGGTCGATTGGGCGCAACGGGCGAAACGCCTTGAAGTGCTTTCGCAGGAGCTGGTTGAGGCGGAACTCAGGCACGACGACGGGCACCACGCGCTTGCCGACCTTGAAGCCGAGCTCGTCGATCGCAGTCAGCTGAGTCGGGTCGATCAACGCGACGGTGAGCCGGGTCGCGTCGATGCGCATCGGCACGAGGTCGTGATCGTCGAGGAACTTCGCATCGGCCACCGCCAGCGCCTGCGGATCCGGGTTCATCTCACCCGAGGCGAACGCGATGTTGTGGCGTTTGCCCAACGTGCGGGCGAGATCCTTCTCGCCGAGAAATCCGAGCTCGACGAGGTTGGTGCCGAGGCGGCCACCGTGGACGACCTGCGCTTCGAGCGCCTCTTCGAGCTGTGAGGCCTCGACGAGCTTCTCTTCCAGCAGCATTTCGCCAAGGCGCGACACGGTGAGGAAAAAGCTTATCTCACAGCGGATCGTGCGGGTGGTGGCTGAAGGCGACGTGGTTCCCCGCGGGGTCGTCGACGTACACCGTCCACCGCGTCTCTTTCACGATCGGAATTTTCCGGTGGTTCAGGTCGGAGATCAGGGCTGCCCGTTCAGCCGCGTGGATCTTCAAAGCGATCATCGCGGGCCCGAATTCGCGGCCTTCTTCCACGGCGAGGAACCCACCTGCTGGGTCGGCGGTGCGGGTCAGGCTCAGCCAGACACTTCGCAGGCTGCCGTCTGGGTGAAGGTGCCGGGCGAGCTCCTTGAGGCCCAGGCCGTCGCGGTAGAAGGCCGTGACCGCTTCGACACCCGCCGCGTGCGCGTGGACAGCGAGGTGGTGGATGCCCAGTGATCGCATTGGGGCCGATGGTAGTGTCGGCGCGCGGAAACGCCATGGCGACGCTGCTGATCATCGAGGACAACTTCGAGCTCGCCACCCTGCTGCAGGCGGCCGCCGAGGCGCGCGGGCACGTCGCCAAAGCGGTGCACACCGGCCGGGCCGCGGTCGACGCCGTCGAGAAGCAGAAGCCCGACCTCGCCATCTGCGACTTGATGCTGCCCGACCTCGAGGGCGACGCGCTGCTGGGCGAGCTGCGCACCCTGAAGATCCCCACCATCGTGATGAGCGGCGTCTACCGCGGCGACAAGTACGCCCGGGCCGTTCGCGAGCTGCACGGGGTGATCGCTTTCTTCGAGAAGCCGTTTCCGCTCAACGACCTGCTGCTGTGCGTCGAGGCGATCTGCGGGCCGGCTCCCGTGATTCCGTTCGAGCCGCCGCAGGAAGAAGAGCTGACGGGCGACGTGGTGGTGGTCGAGCCACCCGCACACGAACCGAAAGGCCTGCTGCCGCTGGAAGAGTGGGAAAAGATCTGGCGCAAGGGCACCACGCCCGCGGTGAAGCCCGCCGCCAAACGCACCCTGCCCCGCGCCGGCTCACTGAAGGACACGTCGGTGCCGCGGCTGTTGAACGCCTTCTTCCAGGGCCAGCACAGTGGCGAGCTGGTGGTGCACCGCGCACCCGCGATCAAGGTGGTGAGCTTCGAGGCGGGCCAGCCGGTGTACGCGGCCAGCAACCTCGCCCACGAACGCTTCGCCCGCTTCGTCGCGCGCAAGGGCTTGCTGCCACCCGGTGACCTCGACGCGGTGGCGCAGCTGGCGCGCGAAGAAGGCCTTCGCACCGGCATCGCGATGGTGCGCCTGGGGGTGCTCACCGAGGCCCAACGCATCGAGCTGCTCGAGCAGCAGATTCGCGAGATCATCTGGTCGACCTTCACGTGGGCCGACGGCGAGTACAGCTTCACCCGAGGCAAGGCGCTCAAGGCCGACGTCGCCCGCCTGCAGGTCTTCCCCGGTCAGCTGATCCTCGAAGGTTGCCTGCGCGAGCCCCTGGTCGCCCTGCGCACCCGACTGCCCGGCAAGCGCGTGCTGTCTCCCGTCGCCGACCCACCCTACGCGCTCGAGCGCTTCCGCTTCACCAACGAGCAGGCGCAGCTGATCGCTTTTGCCGACGGGACGAAGAGCGTCGAAGACCTGAAGTCGCTCACCGATTTGAGTGAGCGCGACGCGTTGGCGGTGCTCTTCGCGCTCGAGCAGCTCGGCTTTCTCGAAGAGCGCAAAGAGTCGACGCGCTCCAAACGCGTCAGCTTTGGGCTCTAGCCTTCAACTTTTTTCGCCTTATATTTCAGTATGTTACCCGTGCAATTCAAATAATTTGACGGGTGGCGGTGAAATTCGTCGCGAGAAACGCATACATCGTATCCCAACCAGCCTGCGGGCTGGGTGCCGCCCCAAATTTTTTGTCGGCGGTTTAACGAAAGAGCAAAGAGTAAATGGCTACTGGTACTGTGAAGTGGTTCAACGATGCGAAGGGCTTTGGTTTCATCTCGCAGGAAGGCGGCGGTGAGGACGTGTTCTGCCACCACACTGCGATTCAGGCGGATGGATTCCGCACCCTGGCCGAAGGCCAGAAGGTGGAGTTCGACGTCAACAAGGGCCCCAAGGGCCTCCAGGCGGCGAACGTCCGTCCGGTGAGCTGAAGTTTAACCACTTCTCTCTGTAAAGCGGCTCGCTCCTCTTCAAAGGAGCGGGCCGTTTCCTTTTCCTGGGGCCGGGTTGACGGGCCGTCGACTCACCTGCGTGCCCCATGCGGGGCCCGCAAAGCGGTTCGCCTCAAGCGGCCGGGTTGATGGGCCGTCGACTCACCTGCGTGCCCCATGCGGGGCCCGCAAAGCGGTTCGCCTCATGCGGCCGGGTTGATGGGCCGTCGACTCACCTGCGTGCCCCATGCGGGGCCCGCAAAGCGGTTCGCCTCATGCGGCCGGCTCAGGGCTGGCCGAGCTCGCGCATCCACCGGGCGTGCGAGGCGATCGCGCCGACGGTGGAGGTGTTGATCGTGTAGGGAATGCCCTGCTCCGCGCAAAGGCGCTGAACGATGGGGGCGATCTCGGGCAGGCGGTACGAGCAGGTGCGCGGGAAGAGGTGGTGCTCGATCTGGTAGTTGAGGCCGCCGACGTACCAGGTGATGAGAGGGTTCCCGAGGCCGAAGTTCGCCGAGGTGACGACCTGGTGCACCGACCATTCCATCTTGGCGTCGGTGCCGAGGTCGAGCTTCGGAAACTGGGTGCCTTCGACGCAGTGGGCGAGCTGGAAGGTGACCGCGAGCGTGAGGCTCAGCGTCACCGACCAGACCACGTAGCAGAGCACCACTTCCCAGACAGGCAGGAAGAAGGCCGGGATGACGAAGGCCCACGTGTAGAAAAGCAGCTTGCCTGCGACGAGCTTGGTCAGCGTCCACCCTTTCGGGAAGGGGAAGCACTGGTTACCCACCCGGCCCTTCAGGAGGTTCAGGTAGTCGTCGTAGAAGTGCCACTTCACCGCAAGAAACGAATAGAGGCCCCAGATGTAGAGGTGCTGGAAGCGGTGCCCCACCCGGCGCTCCTGCTCGGGCGACATGCGCGCCAGCGGGCGGAGGTCGATGTCCGAGTCGAGGCCGGTGATGTTCGGGTTGGCGTGGTGCGCGACGTTATGCTTCCAGTGCCAGATGTAAGAGCTGCCGCCGAGCAGATCGAGCGTGAAGGCCATTGCCTGGTTCACCCACTTCGACTTCGAGTACGCGGTGTGGCCGCCGTCGTGCTGGACGCTGAAGCCGATGCCCGCCATCGCGAGGCCCAGCGAGATGCACGCCAGCGCCGACTGCCACCAGTTCGACGCGACAAAGACCATCAGCACCCACGACCCGACCCACCACGAGAGGATCACTGCCGTCTTCAGGAACATGCCCGGCGGCGTCACGTTCGCCGGGCGGCCAGAGGCAGCAAAATACGCATCGACCCGCTTGCGGAGCTCATTGAAGAAGGGTCCGTGCGGCAGGTAGCGCGAGGTCGGGTTGGTCGAAATCACTTCGGCGGGGTGTACCCCAGAAGCCGGGCCGTGCCGAGGGGCGTCGGACAGCGTTGTTACAAGGCAGTGATGGCGAAGAGCGTCGTCACCTCCTTCGACCGCGCCGCATGCAGTGGATCTTCCGAGTCTTTCGCCTTCGGGTGACGGGCCGGTGTCGACTTCGACCACTTCACGGCCAGCCCCGCCTCGCGGATGCGCGCCTGCAGGGCGCCGGGCTCGCGAAGCCCCAGGAGCTCGGCGAGGTTCGACATCAGCAGCCACCCTTCCCCGCCTTTCTCCAGATGCGCCGCGAGGCCGCCCAGGAAGCCGTTGAGGAAAGCGCTGTCTTGATCGAACACGGCGCGGTCGAGGCGGTTCTTCGGCGGCTCGGGGATCCACGGCGGGTTGCTGATGATCAGGTCAGCTTTGCCTTCGGGGAACAGGCTCTGCTCGACCGCCTCGAAGCGCGCGCCATAGCCAAGGGACTTCGCGTTCTCGCGCGCGCAGGCGATGCAGCGCGGGTCGAGGTCGGTGCCGATGGCGTGGGCGGCTCCCCTTTCGAGCAGCAGAAAGGCGAGCACGCCGGTGCCGGTGCCGAGGTCGAACACCCGCTTGCCCGTCACGTCGGGCGCGTCGCGAACGAGGTCCAGGTATTCGGATCGCGTCGGCAGAAAAACGCCGTAGTGCGGGTGCAGCTTCTTCGGCAGGCCCTTCACCTCGAGCCCTTTGCGCTGCCATTCAGCGGCGCCGAGCATCCCGATCAACGCCTTCAGCGGCACCAGCGTCGAACCTCTCACCGGCCCCCACAGCGCGAGGCACGCGGCGGCCACGTCAGGCGCATTCTTCAAACCCGGCAACGCGTACTTCGCGTCGAGCTTCACCACGATGCGCGACAGGGTCTCGTGCTCGCGCAGGCGCGCCGCTCTCTCGGCCCGAAAGGACTCGAGCGGCGAGGGCGAGTCGGGCTTGCGGCCACCGTCGAGCCGCCGCCCCATCGCCTGCAGCAGCTGCTTCGCGTTTCGAAAATCACCTTCGTACAAAAGGTGCTCGTACTTCACCCGCTTCAGCGCCGCGGGCGCGTTGAGCCGGTCGCCCGCCAGCCCAAGCTTCGCAGGCCGGGGGGCGTCGCTTTCCGATCGCCAGACGTCGTCGTCGTTCAATTGCGGCGGCGCCACAGCAGCGGAGCGCCCAGCAGCGCGACCCAGAAGAACCCGCCAACGCCACCGCTGCAGCCGCACCCCGTCTTCACGGCCACGGCACCCAGCGAGTCCGGCACGGCGTCGATTGTCACCGTCGAAGGCTTCGGAGTTCCCGCGTCGCCCACCCCGGGGTTGAGCCCCCCAGCGTCCGGGTTGCCGGCGTCGGGAACTCCCGCGTCCGGCACCACCGCGCAGCTGTCGGCCGGCGCGTACGTGAAGGCGAGGTTCTGCAGCTGTCGATCGCGAGGGCTGGTGTTGGTGACGGTGAAGAACAGCTCGCCGCCGCACGGCACGTCGATGCTCACCGTGCCCTTCATCATCCCCCCGCCCACCGTGGGGGTGACCGTTTTGTCCGCGTCGTTCAACAGCGCCTGGCCAGCGCCGCGGGTGAAGGTGATCGGCGCGTTTGCCTTAGCGACGATGCCGACGCGCACCGTCATGCCGCCACCGAAGTACGGGCCGCTGACGACCAGGCTCTTCGCTCCGTTGGGAACGCGAATCTTCATCTGGTACGGCCCGGGCACCGCCGTGCCGGGGGCGAGCTCGGCGAACGTCGTGCCTGGAATGATGTACGCCTCGCGCGGCGTGGGGTTGTCGGTGACGTCGAGGACCTTCGAGCAGCTCGAGACGCCGCGCGCGTCGAACACCTGCTTCATCTGCGCCCGCGCCAGCGGCAGCGCCGGGAAAGCGAGGCCGACGGAGTGCGAGATGATCGCCGCCGCCTTCTCGAAGCCGACGTTGGGCGGAAAGGAGACGAGCGCCGCGTAGAACGCCGCGTCGAAGGTGTGGCCGTTGTCGGTGCCCTGGAAGAGGGTCGATCGGGCCTGCCAGAGCGCTGCTGAGAAGTGCTGGCTGTCCTGGTGGGACTCACCCCAGAGCACGTCGGGGCACTTGAGGGTGTTGTTCGCGTTGCGCAGGGCGGTGCTGGCGAACGCCGAGCGCGGGCCGACGTACTTGCCGATCTCGGACTCGTTGCCGAGCATGAAGGCGATCACATCGGCGACGCCTTCGTGAAGGGCTGACGTCTCGTCGTTCGCCGAACGGGAATCGATCTCGACGAAGCGGCCCCAGTTGGCGGTCGAGTAGATCGCGCCGTGGCCGAACTCGTGCCACAGCACCGGCGCGTCGTAAGCGAAGTCGGCCTTGTCGGATTGGTAGATGACGAGCGCGTCGGTGTCGAAGGCCTGCTCGGGCACCGTCACCGCCGCCATGTTCTCGCGCGCGAGGAACATCGCGTTGTCGACGCGCTGCAGCTGGGTGCCGACGTAGACGCCTTGCGCGTTCGGGTTCTGCGGAAACATGGGCTCGCTGGCGTTGACCTGCACCGCGGGCACCTTGCCGATCTTCAGATCGCGAAGGATGAAAGGGCCGAAGCCGGCGTCGCCCGTCAGCGGGCCCTGCGAGAGCTCCTCGAGGAAGGAATAGACCTTGTTCACGTGGTGGTACGCGTGGACCTCGGCGAACTCGTCGTAGTCGGCCAGCGACGAGAAGTCGGGGCTGGTTCCGGTGGGCGGGTCGACGGGCGTGTAGATGTAGTTGCCGCTGGCGTGAATCGCCGGGTCGTCGGTGGCGCGCTGCTGGCGATCGCAGATGGCGAGGTCGTAGCCGACGAACTGGGTCTGGCCGACCTGGATCATGCCCTTCGCGCGCTTCGGCCCGGCGTCGGCCTGGCAGTTGGCGGTAGGGCAGCAGTTGAAGGCGCGAATGCGATCGCCGTTCAGCTTGCCGCCGTCGAAGTGATCGAGGTTCACCGAAGACAGCGGCGCGAGCCCGACGCCCTGGGTCAGGCCGCCGGGGCTCGAGGCGTAGACGCTGGCCTCGAAGCTGTGGCGCACGCGATTTTCCGTCGAGAGCACGGTGCCGTCGGTGGCGTCGATCGCCAGGTGCCAGTTCTCAGACGGCTTCCAGGTGGGGACCCAGACGAGGTAGCCCGCGCGCACTTCGTCGCCGACGATGAACGCCTTCGGCTGGTAGCCGCCGTACGGGGTCTTGTCGGGCTGGAAGGCGGCGCCTTCGATGGCATCGGCTCCGATTCGCAGCGCCTGCGGGCCGGTGAAGTTCCAGGCGATCTTCGAGACCGTGTACGCGCGCACGCTGGACGCGACGCGAACGATGCGGCCCTGCACGTCGAAGGTGATGATCACCTTGCCGCCGTCGACCTCGAGGCCGTCGACCAGCTGCGGCAGGTGCACCGTGCCGCCGAAGCGGGTCGAGAAGGTCTGCGGCGTGCCGAGGCTCGAGGTGATCGGCAGGCCGAGCTCGGCGCGGTGGGCGATCGCGAACGACCTGGCGACCTGCACGAGGTCCTGGCTGTTCGGGCCAGAGAGAATGCCTTGCGCGAGGGCGAGGTGGCCTCCCGGGGTGGGCAACACCGAAGAGACCTTGGCGACAGGAGCCGCGAGCAGCGAAGCCGCAGCGAGCAGAGCAAACATGCTGCGCGCTCTAGCCCAGCCGAAGCCTTTGCGTCGACCCTCAGTCCTCCAGGCCGGCGGGCCTGAAGAACCACGGGTGGGTGACGCTGACGATGCCCCCGCCCTGCGGCTCGGGGAACCTCCAGCGCCGCACCCTGGCGAGCACACACGCTTCGACCGAGGCGTCGTTGAGCGTCGACTCGGCGACGTCGGCTTGCGCGACGGAGCCGGTGGCGTCGATCACAAAGAGCACCGCGATCTTCCCGGCGAGATCAGGGATCTGCTGCAGCGTCTGCTCGTAGCAAAACTTCACCTCGGCCGCGTGACGGCGGATGACCTTCGCGATCAGATCCTTCGAGAGGCCGTCGCTGATCTTGGTCGCCGCGCAGCAGGGGCTGACGTCGATCTTCCGGCCGAGGTTTCCGCCCGGGACGCGAGCACGAGACGGGAACCCACCGGGTCCGCCGATTCCGAGGCCGTCGCCATTTCCGGGGCCGTTGCCGCGCGGCCCCATCGAAAGGCCGCTCGCATCGCCGATCAACGGGCCGCCGCCGAGCTTGTCGAGCGCGGCTTGAAGACCGGGGCCGATGCCGCCAGGCGCAAAGATCGATTTCGCCTCGCCGAGCGCCTCGAGCGCGTCGAGCAGGCCCGCCTTCTTCGCGGTCAGCGGCTGGTCGGCTTTGTGCGGAGACTTCGATGGCACGGTGGGCGTCTTCGACGCAGTCTGGGTTGGCAGCTCGATCGGCCTCTTCTTCACGACCTCGACCGGGGGCTGGAACTTCGCGATCAGGCGCGGCGCTCCGAAGGGAATCGACTCGTCGTCGGTGAAGCCGAAGTGCACTTCAATCGCGAACATCGAGACCAGCGCGCAGCCAGTCATCAGCAGGCAGCCGATGATCCGGGCGAAGCGCCAGTCGCGATCGTCGGAAACCGCGACCGCTTTCGGCACCTCTTCGACGCGCGAGAACTGCAGCGTCGTCGGGCCCATGGAAAGGTCGGCGTCGTTTGCCGGAACTTCGACCTGCTTGCCATCGAGCTGAAACCGACCGCCTGCGACGAGCTGCACGTCGAGCACACGATCGCCCCAGACGTGTGCCACCCGGAGCACCGCCATGAACCACCCCTTGCTGTGTTTGGAAAACCCGTCCGGCCCCGCTGTCGTACCGACAGCGCCGGGCGCGCACAGGTTCCAGGTGACGCGTTACTTCAGGGTGAAGGTGGTGATGTCGCGGCCCGAGTTCGCGCTGCCGTTGTCGGCCTGGCTCGGCAGGAAGCTGCCGCAGTAGTAGCGGGCCTGACCTGCGGCGCGCACCTCGACCTCGTACTTCACCGGCTGGGTGGCCGAGCAGTTCTGGTAGTAGTCGACGCGAACCTTGTAGGCGCCGAGCGTGGCCGGCTTGCTGGGTGGGTAGATGACGTTCTCGACGTTGACGTTGTCGAGGTTGCAGGCGGCGTTGGAGTCGAGGTCGAGCCAGCCCAGCGCTCCGCAAGACTTGGGCATCGGAATCGGGAAAGGCAGTGGAATCGGTGGCGGGCCGGCGTCGAAGTTCGGGTTGCCGTACCAGATCTCACAGGTGCCTCCGTCGACGGGCTCGAGCACGTGAAGGTCGAGATCCTCAGACACCGGGAACCGAAGCGTGACCTGCACCGGCCCGCCGGATCCGCGCAGCTCGCAGAGGCCGCCGATGCAGGTGAAGCCACGCGGGCATTCGTTGGTGCAGGCCTGCGGGTTGCCCGACAGCGGCAGGCAGTGCGCGCCCATGCCCGCGTCGTCCCAGACGACGATCGTGCCGGGGCCGGCGTCGCCCGCGTTTCCATTTCCACCGCCGGTGCCGCTGCTTCCCGCGTCTTCCTTCACGCAGGTGTGCGTGGCGAGATCGCAGGTGGTGCCGAAGGTCGGGCAGTCGAGGAAGTTGCGGCAGCCGACACATGCGCCGCTGGGCTGAACGGCCTGATCGCAGAACGGCGTCGGGGCCATGCAGCTGGTCGAGGTGCACGCGACGCAGCGGCCCTGCCCGGCGTTTCCGGCGGTGTCGCAGACGGGCTGCGTGCCCGAGCAACCTTCGGTGGCCGTGCAGACTCGGCAGGTGTTGGTGGTCGCGTCGCAGACCTGCGCGCCGGTGCAGGCCGGCGTGCAGACGGCGGGCGCAAAACCACCGCCCGTGCCGGTACTGGTACCGCCGCCGCTGCCGCCACCCGCAGACGACATCGAGCCGCCTGCCCCACCCGCGCCCGAGCCGCCACCGGTCGCGCCGCCGACGTTGACGCACTTGCCCTGCTTCGCGTCGCACGTCAGCGGAGAGATGCAGCGAATGCCCTCGCAAGGATCCGACGTGCCGCACTGGCAACCGGCCCACAACGCAGCGATGGCGGCAACGACAGCAAGTCGGACTCTCATCCGACGGCTTCTTAGTCCAACGAGGCCTACTTGAGCGAGATGCGCATCAGGCCCTGCTTGCACTTGAGCGCGAGCTCGGTGGCATCGGGCGGCTTGTTGGCGGCGTCGGTGATGAAGGCGCCCGAGCGAATCGTCTCGCTGTCGCGGGGCTTCAGCTTCGCCATGATGTAGTGGCTGCGATCGGGCTTGCGCACGTCGCAGCGCTGCCAGGTGGTGTCGCCGGTGTTGTGAACATCGACCCGGCCGCCGCCCTTGTCTTCGGCGTAGCCCTTCAGCGTGCCGGGGCTGCGGGGGTTGGCGAAGAGGAACCTGGTCTCGCCTTCGTCGCAGGTGACGACGACGTGGTCGTACAGCGGCTCGGGCGGCCTGGGCGCGCTCTTGAACTTGAGGGTGATCACGGTGTCTTCCGAGTTCGATGCCATCTCGCCGAGGTCGTAGGTGCGGCCGTCGTCGAACCGCAGCTCGCACTCCGTCCAGCTCACGTCGCTGTCGTTGTTGATGACGACGCGCAGACCGCTGGAAAGCCTACCCTTCAGCACCGGAAGGCCCGTCGGAGCGGGCGTCAGGCCTGGCTTCGACTCGGCCTTCGCGACGGGAGCAGGGGCAGGCGCCGCAGCGGCTGGCGACGCGCCGGCGACGCGCGCGAAACGGGCGTTGGCCTTGGTGGCGTCTTCGTCCAGCGAGACGCGGGCGAGGGCTCCGGTGAGCTCCATCACCATCGCGGTGCCGGCGGCCTTCGTGCCTGCGGCGTCGGTGAACATCGGCAGCTCGGAGCCGACTGAGACGGGGTTCTTCTTGTCGGCCTTGAGGAAGAACGAGCCCTTGTCTGCGAACACCTTCACTGTGTCTTGCGACCAGGCGGCAGTGGAAATCAGGACGGCGAGCAGCATCGGGATTCGCATGGGAGTCCTCACGGTTGGGCGGCCGGATAGTCCGACCCCCCTGGAGTTGTCGAGACGATTTCATTTCGTCGCGCGGGCGCCTTCCACCTGTCGGACGAGAAGGTCTGCAGCTTCGGCTGGTCTTTCTTGAGCAGTGCGGACTGTGGGCAGTCGAGCATGAGGGCGGCGGCGTTGAGGCCGCTCATCGCGGCGCCGGGGACGCCGTGGCCCAGCGTGCTGGCGCCGCAGAGCGTGAGGCCCTTGATGGGCGACCTCTGCTTGAAGCCGAAGGGGCCCATCTGGTTCAGCACCTTCTCGGTGCCGTAGATGTTGCCGCGGGTCGCTTCGACGTAGTGGACGTTGGTCAGCGGCGAGCCGAGATTCTGGAAGACGACCTTCTTCGTCAGCCCGGGGATCCGCTTCTCGATCGCGGCCAGCATCTTTCCGGCGATCTTCCGCTTGAACGCTTCGTATTCCTCGCCGTGCGCGCCCGAGGTGCCGTTCGCGTACTTGTGGAAGATTTCGTACGGCACGAAGGTGAAGGCTTCGCAGGTGTGGTGTTTGCCATTGAAGCTCAAGGGATCTTTGAGCGACGTCACCGAGACGAAGACGCCGGGCAGTTCGTCGAGCTCAAGGACATCGGGCTTCGCCATCGCGGTGTACGCGGCGTCGGCGTCGAGGCCGGGGCAGAGCCAGTAGTTGCCGGAGTCGAGGCCCAGCGCCTTGACGTCGGCTTCGACGGCGAAGAAGAGGCTGACGGCGGTGGTCGACCACTTCGTCTTCGCGATCTTCTTCGTGATCCCGCCGGGCACGTCTTCTGGATCCATCAAGCGCCCGTAGGTGATTGAAGGGTCGGCGTTCGACACGACGTGGTTGCAGCGAATCTCGGTGCCGTCGGCGAGCTTCACGCCGATCGCGCGCTTGTTCTCGATGATGATCTTTTCGACGCGGGCCTCGAGCTTGATCGCTGAGCCGGCGCGGGTGAGCGCGCGGGTGAAGGCCTTGGGCAAAGCAGAGCCGCCACCCTTCGGGTACCAGGCGCCCTCGAGGTAATGCAGCGCGACGGTGGCGTGCATGGCGAAGGGCGCGCGCGACGGAGGCAGGCCGTGATCGCCACACTGCACCGAGAGCAGCCCGCGGACGGTGGGATCCTTGATGCGATCGTTGAGGATGCGCGAGAGGCTGTACATGCCGTAGCGGCCCATGTGGCGGGTGCGGTACGGGACGGTGAGCGTCTGAATGAAGCCGCGGGTATTGGCGAGCTCGCCGAGCTCGTCGCGAATGGTCTTGGCGAGGGTGAGATACTCGGTGATGCCTTTGCGCTCGTTGGGAAAGCGGCTGCAGAAGCGTTCGAGCAGGGCGTCTTTGCCGGCGCAGAAATCGAAGGTGATGTCGCCGGCGCGGACGTGGTCGTAGCCGTCGGGGTTGATCTCGAAGAAGGAAAGGAACTCTCCGAGGCCGAGGCCTTCGAAGGTGGCGCGCATGTGGCCGCCTTCCTGAAGCTGGCCGAGGTAGTGAACGCCGGGGCTGAAGCGGAAGCCGTCGAGGGCGAAGCTGTGGGTCCACCCACCGGGGGCGTAGTGCTGCTCGAGGACGAGGACCTTCTGACCCGCCTGGGCGAGAGCGACCGCCGCGGTCAGCCCACCCATGCCAGAGCCGATGACTACCGTGTCGACGTCGACCATGGGCAACCGCTTACCACTTCGCGTTAGGGTGGTGGGCATGGCGACTTCAGCTGGCGTTCCCCTGGCGATGAAGGTCTTTTTTCTTTCCCTCATCACCGGCGTGGGCACGGCGTACGGCGCGTTCCACGTCGCGATGTGGGCGGTGATGAAGTACTGGGAAGGGCAGCCGGAACCGGTGGCGGTGATCGTCGCGGTGCTCGCGTCGGTGGTGGTGGGAATCTCTTCGGCGATCACAGCCGGCGTCCTGGTCGGCCGCGCGACACGAAGCTGAGGTCTACGGAAGCGCCGTGACGACGATCTCGTCAACGAAGAGCGCCGGAGCGGTGCCGTTGGTCATCGTGTTCCAAGCATCGATCGCGATCTGCCCGCTGAGATTTTGAAGCGCGGGAGTGCTGTCGGTGTTGTCGACCATCCACGCTGCGGGCTCAGCGGAAGACGCAGGCCAGGCCTTGGCGCGCAGGCGAGTGGTGGTCGCGTTGAGCTGCTCGAGGCGGAAGCGCACGCGGAAGGGAACGTTGGCCGCGAGCCCCGGGGCCGGAGCGCCGGGGTTGATCTGGATCTCGTTGCCGAACTGCTCGTACCAGACCCCGACCTGTGGAGCGGGGCTCCCGCCCGGCCGGAAGCGTTCGACGAAGACGGCGTAGCCTTGGCCTGAGGATTGGTGGTGGTCAGCCAGCCGCCGCTGCTGCGCAGGTAGAGGCCGATGCCCTGGGTGTTGTTGTCCGTGAACTCGAAGCGGAACGTGACTTCGGCATTGATGATGTTGGTGAGGGGGGGCTCACGCTTGATTCGTGATCCGAGCGAAGGAGGTGAGTTCGCGTGAGGCCGTGGGGCATGGCGGAAGGAGGGCCGGGTCGGGGAGGGATGGCGCTTTGGCGAGGCTGCGGGGGTGATTTCCTGATCCAGTGGTGAGGAGAAAAGGCGGGGACGGAGCCGGCGAGCCCCGTCCCCCCACAACCGCTGGAGAAAAGGCCAGCAGG
>Ga0105047_10001505_pt1 | contig 41754 bp, 41 predicted proteins | sample MAT04_FD_78384 | JGI IMG/M metagenome (GOLD analysis project Ga0105047, IMG submission 78384) | Freshwater microbial communities from Lake Fryxell liftoff mats and glacier meltwater in Antarctica - MAT-04 (megahit assembly) | ecosystem: Environmental > Aquatic > Freshwater > Ice > Liftoff... | reverse complement strand
GCGGGCGCGCGACGACGATCGCCTCGGCGATGCGGGCGCCGCGATCGTCGAACTTGCCGAGGCGAATGGCGTTGGCCGGCCCGTACGTCGCGTAGAAGCCGGAGACCGGATCGCCGCCCATGTGCTGCAGGCACGGCGGCCCTGCGACCGACGCGGTCACCGCCAGCATCGGCGCGTCGGTGTCGATGAACAGGAACCGCGAAGCGATGTCGGTCGTGGTGCAGGTCTTGGTCAGGTACTGGTGCTCGCGCGATCCCGCGACCATGCGTGCGCCGGCGCGAACGAGGCCCGCGGCCCACCCGTAGCCATGATCGAAGCTCCCGAACACCGCGCGTCCTGGGCGCGTGCGCGGCGAGTAGAACTGCTCTGGCGGGCTGTGCAGCTGGAGGTGGCGAATGTCCGGGTTCGCGGGGGGCCGGAGCTGCGAATAGAAGTCCATCGTGCAGGCCCCGCACTCCAGCGACAGGATCGCGTCGGGGCGCAGCGGCCCGCGGCGGCAGGAGAGATCGCCGCCGCTCATCACGCCGTCGATCGGCCCGGCCAGGCGAGCGGCGCACGGACCCATGAGATCGATGGTCGCCTCGCACTGCTCCTGGGTGTAGCGGGCCTCGCAGTGGCCCTGGGAGCAGGTGCTATCGACCCAGAGCGAGACATCATCGAGCTGATCGCAGCTCGCGGCGCCGTCGAAGCGAAACGAGATCGGGTCCGACAGATCGCAGGCCGCCACGAGAACGATGCAGAGGGCGCGACGCATGGGGTGTGAGGTTCACTCGACAGCTCGGGCGCCAACCCCGGTCCGGAGCACGAATAACCTAGCACGGACGACTGCGCGGGCGTGGCGTGGCCCGTGCTCTATCCGGACGCGATGGTTGCTCAGCTCGACGGACTCTACGCGTTCCTGACCCTGACCCCGGTCGCCCGGCCGGTGACCCCGGCGCCGCTCGCCCCGCTGCCCGCGCTCCCGGCCAAGAAGACGGCGAAAGGCGAGCCCGCGAGCGGCGAGCCGACGATCGTGCCAGGTCGCGCAGCGACCGTTGGGGCCGTCGAGGGTGACGGCTTCAGCAAGCAACCCGCACCCTCGGTCGCCCTGGCCCCCGCGCCGGTGCCGATCCCCACGGCGCAGCCGGCCCTCCGGCCTTCCGATCTCACCGCGCTGATGAACAAGCCGAAAGACGCCCTCGCGACCCGTCTCTCGACCCGCGTCGCTCTCGGTAACGGCGGCGTGCCCGCGCACGCGACGTTCGATGCGCCCTTACATATCAAGGACGCCGGGAGCCTCACCGACCGACAGAAGGCGTTCGACGCGATCACCGCGCCGAAGAAGAACGCCTGGCTCACCACCAGCGGCACCATCCGGCTCGGCGGTCCGGCCAAGAGCGGCAAGCACGAGTTCGTCGACGCCGGCCTCACGTTCTCGCAGACCCGTCCCTACGCCTACGATCCGCGCGGCCCGAACGTCGCGCAGCTCGCGTCGAAGCTCGCCTCGAACCCGCTGCCGCTGTCGGCCGGCGCGGCCCGCAAGCTCGAGCAGGGCTCGACCTTCTCGCTGAACGGCCACCTCAGCGCTGGCGTCGAGCAGAAGAGCTACGCGGCCCACGTGGGTCGCACTGCGAAGCTCGACGTCGAGCGCCTCGAGGGCAGCAAGGTCCGCGCGACCCTCGCGCTCGCCGACGACGACGCGATCAGCGGCGTCACCGCGCCGATCGCCGCGGGCAAGAACGGCCTCCAGATCAAGGGTGGCGCGAGCAGGACCCAGGCGAAGTCGATCGGCGTCGAGCTCGATCTCGACACCGTGGCGGGCCGCGAGAGCTTCGAGCGCTTGCTGCGCTTCGACGCGGCCGGCGTGCAGAAGGGCAAGGATGGCGTGACCGTCACGAGCGACACGCTCGCGCAGAACACCAAGGTCGAGGGATCGCTCTCGGGCAAGACGACGATCGGACCGGTCTCGGCGTCGGGCGACATCGCCGCCTCGCTCGAGACGCGCGTCGATCCGGCCACCGGTGATCGCAGCGAGATCGGGATGCTCACCGGCAAGGCCAACCTCTCGAGCGCGATCGGCGACACCAAGATCGGCTTCGACGCGAACAAGGACCGCAGCTACACCTTCACCGTCCCGGCCAAGGCCGAGGGCAGCTTCGCGCTCCCGCTCGACGCAAAGTCCGCCGATGCGCTGCCCGAGGGCGCCGCGTTCGCGCTCCAGGGCGCGGGCAAGATGAAGCTCGCCGCCGCCGAGAAGACCAACACCGGCGAGATCAAGAGCGCCGACAGCATGAACCTGAAGGTGACGAAGAGCGGCCCGCACGCGGTGACCGTCAGCGCCAGCCTGCACGACGAGAAGAACGGCGCGGCGACGATCCACGCCGGCTCGGCCGACCTCGGTGGAAATGCCAGCCACGCGCGCGATCGCGTGCTCGACGGCCTGAAGCTCGATCTCACCAACGACGCGCACCGCCAGGCCTACGACGCGCTGCTCACCGGCGACGCGAGCGGCGCGATGGAGATCGGCCGCCAGCAGGGCGTGGCGACGGAGAAGACCAAGGACGCCGACAAGGCGCACGCGGCGGTGAAGGTCGGCGACGTCAGCGGCGCGCTGGATCGCGCGAGCACGGTCGAGGACGACGGCAAGATCCGGAAGGAGAGCGGCAGCACCGCCGCGGACCTGACCGTCACGTCGAAGCACCTCGGCTTCCACCCGCAGCAGCAGAAGAGCTTCACGCTCACCACGCCTTCCGCCGCCACCACACCGGAGCTCCCGCTCGACGCCGACACGGCGCGCGCGCTGGCGAAGGGATCGACGTTCGTGATGAGCGGGCAGGGCACGGTCGGCGCCACGCTCGACACGAAGGATCTGAAGGCCGGCACCTCGCGCGTCGGTGCGATGGATCTGAAGGTCGAGCGCGGCGAAGGCGACCTGGTCAAGGCGAGCCTGAAGCTCACCGAGACCAGCGATGACAGCGCCACCGTCACCCCGAAATTCGGCAAGAGTATCTCGATGAATGGTACTCATACTCTCCACACCAAGAAGGTGCAGGACGTCAGCGTGAGCCTCGACCTCTCGAAGGACGCCGATCGCAGCGCCTACGACGCGATGGTGCGCGGCGACGTCGGTCCGGCCGCCAAGCTCGCCGAGCAGCGCGGGCAGCCCGCCGTGACCAAAAATGAGTACAAGTCGGACGACGAGATCGACGCGACCTTCAATCCGCTCGCGGGCCTCACGATCGGCGCGGGCGCGAACACGACCGTCGTCGATGCCGGCGGGCTCGATCCGCTGAAGCAGGCCACCAGCGCGGACCTCGCCAAGGAAGGCAAGGACGCCCGCTGGACCCGCGTCGACGCGCACCTCGATCCCAGCTTCGGCGCGTCGAAGGCCGGCACGTTCGGCAGCACCGGCACCTTCGGCTTCGGCGTGAAGGCCGACGCCAAGGTCTCGTACGATGCGGTGGCGCCGACCACGCGCGGCGATGGCGCGCTCCAGCCGCCGACCCGCGCGAACGACATCATCGCGCAGGCGCCGGGCTCGCAGTATCACTTCCACGGCGCGGCCAACCTCACCGCCGAGGCGAACGCGGCGATCACCGGTGGCAGCATGCCGGTGCCGGGCGTGACCATCGCCGCGAAGGCGGAGCTCTCGGCGAAACACGTGCGCGTCGAGGATCTCGACGTGAAGGTCTCGCGTCTCGCAGGAAAAGAAGTGCAGGTCGAGATGGCGGCCAAACACGTCAACGAGACCAGCACCGCCGCGGGGCTCACCGTCGGTCTCACGGTCGATCCCACCGGTCTTCTGGCAAAGGCCGGCCCGATCGCATCGATCTCACAGGTCAGGGGCAAGGTCGGCGCCAACATCCGCGTCGAGGCCAGGACCGAGGAGAAGCACGATCGCAAGCGCGCGCTGGATCTGCGCTTCGACTTCGCGAAGGCGACGCCGGAGATGAACCGCGCGTACGAGGAGGCGGTCCGCGGCCGGCCCGAGCTCGCGCTGGAGATGTCGGATCGCACGCGGAAGGGCCAGGACAGCGGCGTCCGTATCAAGAGCGGCACCGACAGCCGGATCGACTCGTCCTCGAGCGAGAGCAGCGTCGCGCTGGGCGGCAACAAGATCTATCTCCAGACCGCGCTCCGCAGCGACACGACCGAGATCACCGAGGACGAGACCTCGCGGAAGCAGACCGATACTTCGCTGATGAAGCGCTCGGACAAGCAGATCTACGGCGATCGCCGGGAGATGAGGTTCCAGGCGGTCAACGTGGCGACCACCGAGGATCCGAAGGGCAAGCGCTTCTACCAGATCAGCGCGAAGAAGCACGACGCGCTCACCAGCCGCACCGACGTCACCGAGATGGAGCGCATGGGCCAGATCCTCGGCATGACCGAGAAGGCCCCCACCGTGAAGAAGGCCGCGGGCGGGCTCGAGTCGGCGCTCGGCAAGGCGTACGGAACGACGGACACGGAGGTCGAGGTCTTCTTCACCGAGAAGGGCATCGACAACGTGCGCCACGCGACCAAGGAGCAGGCGATCGGCGCGTACGCGGCGACGGCGCAGGCGCGCAATGGCGACAAGTCACCCGCCCCCTGGGCCTCGCCCGCCGACCGCAAGGAGGCCGATGACTTCTACGCGCGCTACAAGGACGCGAAGACGAAGGACGCCTTCAGCTTCGACATGAACGACATGAGCAAGAACGAGCGCCGCGTGAAGAGCGACTATTCGATCCGCTTCGGCCGCGACATCGAGCGCGACAGGCAAGATCGCGGCAAGGCCGAGGCCTTTGCGTCGATGGTCACCAAGATGGGCAGCTCGGAAGACCCGGTGGTCTGGAACAAGGCGTTCGCCGACTTCGGCAAGAAGGTCGGCTTCGACAGCTTCGGCGCGCTCGGCGCGTGGAACAAGCTCGCCGGCGCGGACGAGGTGCTGGTCAACAAGCTCTCGATGAAGGGCAGCCGCGTGTCGATCGATCTCAGGGAGTGATCCGCGCGGAAGATGTCACGAAGTACGAACGCTGAAAATAGACGTAGATCGCGAAGCCCCACCAGCACGCCACGAGCAACGTCGCGGTGGTGGCGCCCACCTGCATGAGCGACCCCTTGCCGATGATCGCGAGCACTTGCTTGTGTCCGTGGATCGCTTTCGTGATCTCGGCCTCGCGTCCCTTCACGTCGAGCACGTAGAGGCCTTTTTCCAGCGTGTAGAAGATCGTCGACGCGTACACCGCGATCGCACCCCATGCCTTGGGCACCCACAGGCCGATGCCGACGACGATGAACAGCGCGACGTACGCGAGGTGGAAGGTCACCGCCGCTGCGCCGTCGCGCACGTCACCGAAGAGCGGCACGGGCGACGTGACGTTGAAGACCTCGAGCACCGCCGAAGCGAAGTAGAAGAACGCCGCCGACTTCATCGTCATGGCGGTCATCGAGAGCTTCGGGCGCGAAGGCGCCGCTCTCACGGGCGCGGTCCACTCCGCGCCTCGCTTGGTCGCCCCGCAGAAGCGGCAGAGGATCGCCGCGTCCTGGATCTCCTCGGCGCAGTAGGGGCACTTCATGCCGGACGCATTAGAACACGGACCTGGGCAATTCCATGTCCGCCCATCCATGCTAACCCGCGCGCCATGGAGCGCGTCGCCGTCGCTCCCAGACACCAAGGTCCTCGATCGCCACGGCGCCGGTGAGCACACCACGGCAAACCAGGTCCTCGCCGCGCTCCCGTGAGCCACGGACGCACTGAGCGGGACAAGCTGCCACGCTCTAGCGAGTAATTTCGGTGGTATACGGTTGGCCTCAGGACTGCAAAGCACACTATCATGCGCCTACTCTTCGCTGCCCTCGCCCTCTCGACCAGCTTTGCCTGCGCCACCGTTCGCGCTCCCGAGAACGCTGTCGCCGACGAGTTCGCCGTGCAGCAGCGCGAGAACGCCATCGCCCGCGCCGAGCTCGCGCGGGAGGCGTTCGTCAGCGACGCCCGCCGCACGCTGCAGATGCTCGATGCCCGCGTCCGCGAGAGCGGCGACGGCGCCCTGATCACGCAGAAGAACGAGCTCTCGCAGCAGCTCATGGCCGCCTCGACCCAGACCGGTGAGCCGCTCGCGGACTTCGAGCAGAACATCCGCGCGGGCCTCTTCGAGCTCGATCGCCGCTGCGCGATGGTCGAGTCGGGTCACCTCGCCTCGAACTAACTCAAGGGCAGCCCGCGCACACGACCGCGCCGCGCGCGCCCACCGCGAACACCCGTCCGTCCGCCAGGAACACCGAGAGCAGCTTGGGACCCGCGATGGTTTGCGGGATCGCCACCTGCCACGACTGCCCATCGAAGTGGCTGAGCTGGGCCATCTCGCCGACCGCCCACGCCTGCTCGCCATCGGCCTGGATGCTCACCAGATCGGTGCTGAAGAGGCCGCCGACGAGGCCCGGCCCATCGAGCTCGCTCCAGCTCCCCGTCTGGAAACGAAACACCCGGGCACGGCTCGGCGAGATCTCCGATGCCAGCAGCCAGACGCGGCCCTGCGCGTCGAACGCGGCGTCCTCGAATCCGAGGCCCGACTCGCGCACCGGCGGATCGATGTTGATCCAGTCATTCCCGGCGCGGAGCTGGAGATCGGAGTCGTGCACGATCACCCCCGAGCTCGAGAGCAGGATCATCGACTTCTCGTAGCTCCCCGGATCCGGGCGCGCGATCGTCGACCAGCGCATCCCGTCGAAGTGGACCGCGGCGTGCTCCGAGACCGTGGCGCCGACGTCGATCGGGCCCTCGGGGAGCACCCAGACATCGCTCGGGCCGTTCGCGGTCACGCCGATCAAGCGTGTCCCCGAGGGCACCACACCGCGGACGGGCGTCCAGACGCGATCGACGAGGTGCGCGATGGCGCTGTTCTCGCCGACCACCCAGACGTCGTCGCGCGACACCGCGAACACGTCGTACAGCTCGTCGAGCAGCCCGACGTTCACGCGCGTCCAGGTGCGGCCATCGAAGTGGAGCACCACGCCGCGCTCGCCGACCGCCCAGACGTCGTCCGACGCGGTCCCGTGCACCGCTCGCAGCCGATCGCTGAGCATCACGTCGTAGATGTGCCAGCTCATCGTCGGCCCCGGCCCCGCGTCGCGCGGCCCGACGTCGGTGGGGACCAGCGCGTCGCGATCGTCGATGACGATCTCCTGCGCGCAGGACGCGAGGAGCGCTGTCACGATGAGGGCGCGCATCGCGGACATCATGCCGGCAACGGCGCGGTCTGGATATCGATCTCGGTGGTGGTCATCAGCTTGTGCACGGGACACTTGGTCAGCACCTCGTGGACCCGCTGCTTCTCTGCGGCGGTGAGGGCGCCCTCGTACTCGATGTTCAGCTTGAGCACATAGGTGCCCTCTTTTTCCTTCGAGTCGTCGCGCTCGATGTGGACGTGGATCTTGTCGAGCGCGAACTTCTTGTGGCGCGCGTACGTCACCGCGGTGAGCGCCTTGCACGCGGCCAGCGCAGCGTCGAAGTAGTCGTGCGGGCCCGGAGCAGTGGCGGCCACGGCGAGATCGGTGTGCAGCGTGTGCGCGTCGATCTGGATGGTGTGGCGCGAGCCGCCGGAGGTCTCGGTCTTCACATCGATGGTCATGTCGAACGCCGCTACCATGCGAGTCGGCGAGGGCCAACCGTCTCGGGTTGTGCTAACGAGGGCGCGCATGGAGGCCACGGCGGTCCTACCGCTGCCCGCGGGCAGCATCGTCGGCGAGCGCTACCGGGTGATCGGCCATCTCGGCGCGGGCGGGATGGGGACGGTCTACCGGGTCGAGCACACCATGATGTCGAAGCAGCTCGCGCTGAAGCTGCTGCGCCCCGAGTTCTCCTCCGACGCCTCGGTGTCGGAGCGCTTCGAGCGCGAGGCGAAGTCGGCGGCGCGCCTCGATCACGCGCGGATCGTGCGCGTCACCGACTTCGGCAAGGCCCCCGACGGCGCGCTGTTCATGGTGATGGAGCTCGTCGAGGGCAAGGCGCTCTCCGAGCACCTCAAGGTGGAGGGCCGGGTGACCGTCGATCAAGCGCTCGATCTGGTGGATCAGATCCTCGAGGCGCTCGGTCACGCGCACAGCCACGACGTCGTCCACCGCGACATCAAGCCGGGCAACATCATGCTCGCCAGCGGCGGGCCGGGCTTCAGCGTGAAGCTGGTCGACTTCGGCATCGCGAAGATCACCGCGCGCGAGGGCAGCGATGGGGCGCAGCTCACGCAGATGGGCATGGTGGTCGGCACACCACGGTACATGTCGCCCGAACAGGCGACCGCCGAGCTCGTCGACGCGCGATCGGACCTCTACAGCGTAGGCGTACTGCTCTACGAGCTCCTCGCGGGACGCGCGCCGTTCGAGGGCGCGTCGTCGGTCGAGATCTTGACCAAGCACCTCACCGCGACCCCGCCGCCGCTCTCGACGCCGAAGCTCGATGCGCTGGTCTCGCGCGCGCTGGCCAAGAAGCGCGACGCGCGGTTCCAGACCGCGGAGGAATTCCGCGAGGCGGTCGCGCTGGTGAAGAGCGGAGGCACGCCCGCACGCGGCCCGCGACCACTGCGAAGTCCGCTGCCCTGGCGCTGGATGGCAGGGGGGGTGGCGGCGCTCGGCGTGGTCATCTTGGCGATGATGTCCGGTGGATCGAGCCCCCCGCTCACCGCGAGCGGCGAGGAGGCGATGGCGCGCGGTGATCTGCCCGCCGCTCGCGCGATCGTCCAGCAAGCGCTCGCCAAGAACCCCGAGGACGCGCGGGCCCACCTCCTCCAGGCCTCCATCGCGCGCGCGGAGGACCGGCCCGACACCGCGCTGGCCTCGATCACCCGCGCCGTGGAGCTCGATCGCGCGCTCACCGCAGACCCCGTGGTGGTGAACGCGGTGCGCGCGGAGGTCGACACCGACAGCAAGCAGGCCGAGGCGTACGTCGCGATGTACACCGCCGCGGCCGACGAGCGCTCGACGACGTTCCTCACCGCGCTGGCGAAGACCGCCAAGCGTCCGGTCATCAGGAAGACCGCTTACTCTGCGCTCGAACGCATGGGTGAGCTCGACGAGCTCGACGTCCTGACCTGGCTCGGCGAGGAGCTGCGCACCGGCGGGGGACAGCCCTGCACCGCACGAAAGTGGTACGTAGAGCGCCTCATCGCCCTCCACGACGAGCGCGCCGCGCCGATTCTCAAAAAGGAGCTCGGCCGAAAGGGCGGCTTTCTCAATCTGAGCTCTGTGAGCGAGTGCATGTCCGCGGATATCCGGGCGCATCTGAAGGAGATCGAGCCCGCCCGGCCCTAGATCGCGGTTACGTCCGGGAATATGCTTCGCCCGTGGCACAGACGGTCGGGACGGGACGGGGACGGATACTCATCGTCGACGATGACGAAGGAATCCGGCGCTTCTGTCTGCGGATCTTCGAAGGAGAGGGCTACGAGGTGGAGTCGGCCAGCGACGGCGCCGAGGCCGTCGAGCGTATCGCCAACCGCTTCGACGTCATCGTCAGCGACATCCAGATGCCGGGGATGGACGGCCTGCAGCTGCTGCGCGCCGTGCGCGAGCGCGACCTCGACGTGCCGGTGATCTTGATGACCGGCAACCCCACGCTGCAGTCGGCCATGCGCGCGATCGAGTACGGGGCGCTGCGATACCTCTCGAAGCCCTTCGCGACCGAGGAGCTGCTGCAGCTCGTCGAGGAGGCGGTGCGCCTGCGCAAGCTCGCGGCGCTCAAGCGCGAGGCTCTGGAGCTCCTCGGCGCACAAAAGAAGCTGGTCGGTGATCGCGCGGGACTCGAGGCGACCTTCGCGCGCGCGATCGAGTCGCTGTCGATGGCCTACCAGCCGATCATCGCGTACGGCGGTCGCCGGATCTTCGGCTACGAGGCTCTGCTGCGTTCGGGCGAGCCGATGCTGCCTCACCCTGGCGCGATCCTCGACGCGGCCGAGAGGCTCGATCGCCTGCACCTCCTCGGGCGGGTCATCCGCAACAAGGTCGCGGGGACGATCATCGAGCACCCCGGCGAGGCGGTGTTCTTCGTGAACCTGCACTCCTTCGATCTGCTCGACGACACGCTGTTCTCGCCGGGCTCCCAGCTCTCCAAGGTCGCCTCGCGCGTTGTCCTCGAGATCACCGAGCGCGCGTCCCTCGACGACGTGAAGGACGTGCGGGCTCGCATGCGCGCGCTGCGCGATCTCGGGTTCCGCACGGCGATCGACGATCTCGGCGCCGGCTACGCCGGTCTCAACAGCTTCGCCAACGTCGAGCCCGACCTCGTGAAGATCGACATGGGGCTCATCCGCGGGATCGACGCCGACCCGCTCCGGCGCAAGATCGTCGAGAAGATGACCGCGCTCGCGCACGTCCTCGACATCCTGGTCGTCGCCGAAGGCATCGAGACCGCGGCCGAGCGCGACGTCGTCGCGAGCATGGGCTGCGACTATCTCCAGGGATACTTGTTCGCGAAGCCGGGCCCGCCGTTTCCCGACGTGAAGTACTGAGTCGACTGGCCCGGGACGCTTCTGCCGAACGTGGTGCAAAATTCCACGACATTTCTCGGCTAAACGCAGTCGTTTCGAGCGGATATGTCCGTGCACATCATGGGCTGACCATGACCAAGGAACACACGACGCCCGAGCGCGCACGCACCGCAGATATCTTGTACGACGCGTTCTTTTCAGGCGCGGTCGGGGGATCGATCGTCGCGATCTTCTTCCTCTTCTTCGACGTGATCCAGGGCCGTCCGCTCCACACGCCATCGATGCTGGGAAGCGTGATGTTCCTCGGCGCCGACGCTCACGCCGCTCTGCCGATCCGATATGACATGGTCGCGCTCAACGGCATCGTGCATTTCCTCGGCTTCGCCGCGGTGGGCTTGGCCGTCGCGCTGATCGATCAGGCGTTGAAGCTCCACAACAAGCGGCCGCTGACCGCCGTCCTGGCGGTCTTTGTCGTCAACGTGATGTTCTTCGGCGCCGCGGGCGTGCTGATGCCCGGCGTGATCGCCGAGCTGGGGATCGCGCGCATCGTCATCGCCAACGTGCTCGCCGCCGCCGGCATGATGCTCGCGGTCTCGTACGGTCACCGCGGCGGCGCTCTGCGCGCCATGAGCCGCGGCGATCTCAGCGCCGAGCATCCCGGTCTCGCTAGCACGCGTAAGTGATGGTCCACTCCTTGGCAGTGCCCTTCACTTCAACCTCGATACTATCGCCGACCTTTCGTCCCATGACGGCGCGTCCGAACGGCGAGGCCGGCGTGACCACCGACAGGAAGCCGTCGCCTCCGGGTCCCGAGAGCTCGATGCCGGCTCCGACGGGCGCGAGAAAGAACGTGCGCGCGTCCTCTTCGCCTTCGACCTCGACGACCGAGCCCACGGCGATCGGCGCTCCTTTGCGCAGCGGCGGCGGATCGAACCGCTCCAGCGCGCCCAGATCGGTGCGCGCACGCTCGGCGCGCATCGACTGACCCTTCGCCAGGCTCGCGTACTCGATCGCGACCCGCGCATCCTCGCGCTTCTCGGCGGGCGTCGCGCCGTCCCGCGCCTCGATCGCCGCGCTGTCGCGCTCGCGCTCGGCGGATTCGGCGGACTCGCGGATGCGCGCGGCGAGCTGATCTCGCAACCATCTCTTGTTCATATGCGGAGGATAGGTGTCCGCGGATCCGGGAGCAATATTTCTGTCTTCAAGGGATCGGATCGCGGCAGCCGCCGGACCAGTTGGCGTTGCAATCGTAGGTCATGGTCAGCGGCGTGATGGTCTTGGTGGCCCAGTCGATCGTCGCGATCGCCTGCGCGAATCGCGACTGCAGATTGGTGATCGGGACGAGGACCTGCGGCGCGCCGGCGAGCAGGATTCCGACCTCGCCATCCGCGTCCGGCCCACCGCCGCCCCAGTGCTCGACCATCACGGTGTAGAGGCCGGCCTCCGGGAACGAGAGATAGATGTTCTCGGGGCCAAAGGTGCCGGTGTTGTCGACGTCCTTGGTCGGGTTGTCGGTGGGGTCGCCGCTGACGCCCCAGTCCGGCGACGACGAGATGCACGAGGTCCACGTGCAGTCGCTGGCGTTGTCGTTGATGCGGCCGCCCGGGCGGATGAGATGCAGCTCGAAGTCGAGGCCGATCGCGTCCCACGACAACGTGATCTGGATGTCCGGCGTGCGGCACCCGCTGCGGAACACGGTGATCGTCTCCGGGCAGATCACGCCCGGGAACGTCGCGAGCAGCGTCTGCGCGCCGCAGAACAGTGGCGCGTCGATGACCCACGTGCCGCCGGCGTCGGTGGGGACGGGGAGGCGCAGCTCCTGGCCGCCGGTGCTGGTGATGACCAGCTCGCCGATGACCGACGGCGGGCCCGAGCCGCTGAACTGCTCGCTCGAGTTGCTGGTGTTGCGGCTCGACGACGCGCCGCCTCCGTCGCACGTCGATGCGAGGCCGGCATCGGAGGGCGCGCTCGCGTCGTCGTTCGGCATCGCGGCGGCGTCGTCCGCGATGGTTGTCGCGTCGATGCTGACGAGGGCGTCGAGGCCAGCGCTGGCGTCGATGATGACGCCGGCGTCGTCTTCGAGCGGCGGGGGGCCGGCCTCGTGCGCGTCGGCAGCGCCGGTGTCGACGAGGTTCACGATCGTCGCGTCGGGGTTGAGCACGGTGGCGTCCTGACCGCCGAGGATGTCGTCCTCACAGCCGGCCACGAGCAGGGCGAGGATGAGGGCGCGTCTCATGGGGCCGAGCATATGCTGACTCCGCGAGTAAGAGCACTTTGGCCGCGCGTGGCCGAACATCTCTTCATGAACATCCGCCCCGACGCCCTCAACTCCTCGAATGCCTTGGCTTGTTACAGCCCGGCAGACACCGCTGGCTTTCAGAACCTGTTCGCCGCGATCGTCGCGGCCGCGCGGGCGATCATGCAGCAGCAGCAGGATGGTGGTCGGTCGCGCTACGAGCGCGTCTCCGGGCAGGGGACCCAGCGCCCGAACGGCCCGTGCGACAGCAGCGGGCGGGGCATGCCGAACATCACGGGCAACGGGAATGGCTGCGCGCCGGATCTCTCGGCGATGCGCGGGCACTGCAAGAACGGTGGGTTCGACTTCGCCTCGTTCTTCGTGAAGGCGCTGTTCGAGGCCTGCCCGACGCCGCCGCCGGTGGATTGCGGGACGCCGCCGCCGGTGGTGACGCCGACCGTGACGCCGCCGGTGGATTGCGGGACGCCGCCCCCCGTCGATTGCGAGACGCCTCCGCCGGTCGATTGCGAGCCTCCGGCCGCGGCGAAGAAGGTGTTCATCGTCGGCGACATCGTGCAGTTCGGGCGCAGCGACGGCACCGTGCGCGGCGGTTTGAAGCAGCTGCTCGAGGCCGCCACGAACCCGAACAAGAAGCAGAAGAAGACCTTCACCAACGGCACGCTCTCCGAGGAGGACCAGGGCAAGCTGCGCGCGCTCCTCGAGAGCAACGATCCGGAAGTGAAGAAGATGCTCTCGAAGAAGGTGCCGAAGAAAAAGTCGCTGGTGATCGGCGAGGACGGCAACCTGGTCGCGACGCTCAACACCAAGAACGAGATCATCACCAACACCTCGCTCAACGTCGGCGACCACAAGGGCGGACGCATCGATCGCAGCGCGGGCGGCCAGCTCGAGATCGGCGGCCAGACCTACGACGTGGCCGGCACCGAGCTCCACTCCCCGATCAAGATCGCGCTCGACGGCAAGGACGCCAAGCTCGACAGCAAGCACGGGTTCAGCATCGATCTCAATGGCTTCAAGGAGAAGGGCGGGGTCCAGAAGACGAGCGGCGGCCTCAACGCGAACGAGGCGTGGCTGGTCCGCGATCGCGCCGGCGACGGCATCGTGAAGAACGGCGTGGTCGACGGTGACGACGTGTACGGCGATCACAACGGTGTGCGGAAGGACGGTTACGACGATCTGGCGCGCGACTTCGCCAGCGAGATCAAGACCGACGCGAAGACCGGCAAGCGCTACATCGATCTCACCGCGCCGGGGAGCAAGGCGGCCACCGAGCTGAAGCTGCTCGACGCGAGCGGCCAGCTCCGCCCGGCGCGCGACGTGCTGAATCGCATCGAGGTCGACGGCGCCGCGGCGAACGAGCGCGACGCGAAGGGCAACGTGATCACCGCGCGCGCCGGCGTGACGTTCAAGGACGGTCACGTCGCGACGAGCGCCGACCAGTGGTTCCGCACCGCGGTTTAGCGCGTCACCTCGAACGTCAGGTGGCCGTTCAGGCGGACCTTGTCGCGGGTGTCGTCGGCGACGAGATCGAGCGTCGCATCGTCGGTCTCGAAAGCCACGCCCTCTCGCTTGGTCGTTGCGCTCACCACGAAGGTCACGGCGTCGCGGTTGAAGTTCTCCGGCTCGCGCACGTCCGTCCCGTCCCCGAACAACGCGCCGGCGGGCCCACCGTTGTGCACCTCGAGCTCCGCGATCGTTTGATCTTCGATCCGCTTCGCGAACAGATCGACCCGGCCTTCCACGACATAGAGCAGGCCCTTTTGTCCGACGAACGCCAGCGAGAGCGCGATGTCGACGCTGTCGTGGCTCGAGTCGTCCGTGACCGAGATGCCGAGCGGCTGCTCCATGACGAACGACACGCCTTCGCGGATGAGAGTCACGTCGCCGCTCGCAGTCGCGCCAGTGTGTGGGAGGCCGTTGTTGTCGAGCGTGATGTTCAGGCACCCGGACGTGAGGAGGCTCAGCTCACCGATGCCGCTGTCAAACTCGACCGCGCGGCTCGACATAGCCGAGATCGTAGGGCCACAGATCGTCATGCGGCTTCGCGCAGCGCACGAAGCAGCGATGACGGACGAGCTCGATCCACGCTTCGCGCGTCAGCTCCGCGTACCGCGAGTCATCGGGCAGCGGATCGTTTCCCGAGAGCTTCCCGTCGACGTGGTAGTGAAATGCGGCGGGCGCTGCATAGTCTCGCCGGAATGACGTCCGCCATCGTGAGTTGTGGCCCCAGCCGTGGGATAGATCCGACGCCGGGCGTGCCGCGCGATAGTTCGTGAAATAGATCGTCGAGCGCTCGGCGATGGCCTTCGTCAGATGATCGGAGCCCGCCGAGACCCGGACGCCCGCGCGAACCAGCATCAAGTCACCGAGGACGAAGCCCGGCCACACCTCGCGCAGGATCGCCGGCGGTTGCGCCTGATTCGTCGCTTCTTCCACCTCGACGATCTCGTGCCAGAACGGGTGGAACGCCGACTCTCGGATACGCGAAGCGCCGATCGCTTCCATGAACCGCGCGAGCTCTTGAGCATCGATCAGGTGATCAATCACGACCGAGAGCGCAAACAGGTTCCAGAGGCTGTCGCGAATCGCGTCGGCGCGCAGGCTCATAGCCGCAGCCGGCGCGAGGTGCGCGAGCGCGGCCATCGCGATCTTCGCCTTCGGGATCCAGGGATCGAGCACCTCGTCGTAGAGACGAGCGCCCTCGTAGTCCAGGATGGCTTCGCGCAGCTCGCGAAAGCCGACGATGCTCACTTGTTCCAGAACGCGGAGAGCGGCGACATCTTCTCCTGCACCGGCGCCTGCGACATGAAGTTCCGTACGCCCTCGCTATCCGCAGGGGCCGACGGGATGACCCGCTCGAAGCGCAGGTTCTTCAGCTCCTCGTAGCCCGAGTGCGAGATGCCGATCTTGCCCGGCGTGATATCGACGCGGGCGCGGAAGAGGTTGCCGCGCTCGTCCTTCAGCGTGAGCTCGTACGGGACGTGGCCGAGCGGCTGGCCGTTCTTCCACTGGAGCTTGCCGTCGTCACCGATCGGGAATGAGCTCGTGAAGCGCGTCCCGGAGGGCGAAAGTCCGGTCACAGTGAGCTCGGTATAGTTAGCGGCGCTGCCGGGGATGAGCGGGAGCTGCTTGTGAACGTCGCGGGCGAGCGCGATCTGGCCCGACTGCGAGAGCAAGAGCTCGGGCACCTGGATCGCGTCGGGCGGTGGCGGGAGCTCCTTCTGGAGCTTCAAGTGGGTCAGCAGCTCGTAGCCCGAGTGCGACATCTTCACCTTGCTCGGCGTGATGTCGACGACCGCGCTGTACTTCGATCCGTCGGCGGCGATCAGCGCGACCTCGTACGGCACGTGGCCGAGCGGGCGGCCGGCGCCGGCGGCGAGCAAGCCGTTCTCGTCGATCGTGTAGCGGTTCTGCGTGCGCAGGCCCGAGGGCGACAGCGCCGTCACGACGAGCTCGTTGAACGCGCCCGGCGGCGCGATCGGCTGCTGCTTGTGTCCATCGCGCGCTCGCGCGGTGCTGCCCGACTGCGAGAGAGGAGCTCGGCGATCTTGAACGAGTCGCCCGGCGAAAAGGTCGCTGGGGTGACGATCGCTTGCGTGCCGGAGGCGCCTTTGACTTCCATGGCGGGCATCATGCCGAAGCCGAAGGCGGTTCGCATCCGCTCAGCACAGGATTAGTGCGGATTAAGCCGGCGGCGAACAGTACCGCGCCGCGCGGTTGCTGCTGGTCCCTGCACGGACGCGACACACCAGCCCCTCGCAGCAGTCGCGCTCCCGCTCGCAATCGGTCCAGGTGAGCGAGTCCGCGGCGTTGCCACCGACGCCGCAGGTGCACTGTCCGATGCCGGTGTGGCACAGGTTCGAGCAGCACTCGCTGTTCACGCCGCAGGCGGCGCCGTTGGCGGCGAGCGCGCAGCTCGGATCGCGCGCCTCGGGCTCGGACTCGATGTTCGAGAACGAGTCGAGCCAGCCCTGGCAGTAGGTCTCGGCGTTGCGACCGGCGACGAAGTCAGCGGTGATCTGCTGGCACGCGGCAGCCTCGGTGACGTTGAGGCTCGTGCAGCGGGTGTTCAGCTGCTCGCACGCGGTCATCGCGATGGTGGCGTCGGGATACTCGACGGGCGTGGCGTCGTCGTTGCCCGCCGAAGCGGCGTCGTGGTCGCCCGCCGAAGCGGCGTCGTCGTTGTCTGCGGCAAGAGCGGCGTCGTCGTGGCTCGCGCTCGCGGCGGCGTCCTCGTTGTCGATGATGATGATCGCCGCGTCGGGGAAGAGGTTGATGCAATCGGCGGTGGTGCACGGGTCTGGCGACTTGCTACAGCTCGCCGACAGCAAGAGGAGTGGGAGGGTCAAAGAGGGGCGCAGTTTCATGCGTCGATGCAGTGCAGGACGTGAGCCAGCGCGAACAAACGACCTCGCGCCCGCCATCACGCCGAATCGGCGCGATGCCAAGCTGAATCGGCGCGCTCAGGGCCGCAGCGCGCGATCCAGCGCCTGCAGAAACCGCGATCGATCCTTCGGCGAGAACGGCGCCGGTCCTCCGCCCGCCAGACCCTGCTCGCGCAGATCCGCCATCAGCGCCCGCGTCGCCACCGCGTCGCCGATGCTCTCTGCATCGAGCGGGCGACCGTCCGGTGGCACCACCTTCGCGCCGGAAGCGATGCAGCGCGCCGCGAGCAGGATGTCGGCGGTGATGACCACGTCGCCCGGACCGGTGCGCGCGGCGATCCAGTCGTCGGCCGCGTCGAGCGCCGAGCCGACCACCACCGCTTCGACGTTGGCGGGGACGCGCATCCGGTTCGCGGGGACGCGCATCCGGTTCGCGGGGACGCGCATCCGCGTATTGGCGACGACCGTCACGGCGACGGAGAGCCGCGTCGCGACGCGATAGACCTCGTCCTTCACGGGGCAGGCGTCGGCGTCGACGTAGATCATTTTCCCACTCGGAAAGCGCGGTTTCCTACTCGGAAACTCCGACGCGCATTTCGCTGCGAGATCAGATCGGTACGTCGGCTGCTCTGATCGGAGGCATGACTTCGATCCAGTTGTCCTTCGCTCCGCCGCCCGCTTTTTTCGAAGCCCCGAAGATGCCCGCCGCGGGGCCGCGTGAACTGCCGAGCACCCCGCGCCCCGTCCCGGTCGCACCCCGCGCCGCCCCGCCCGCCGCGGGTGATGGGCAGCGTCGCGCGCGCGTCGCGCTCGATGCGCTCGCTGCCCCGGCGTCGAATCATCCGATGACGGTATACACCAACGACCTTCGCCGGCAGCTCACGAAGGAGAAGCTCCCGGTCGAAGCCACCGGCGTCCGCGTCGTCGCGATGGGTGAGCGCACCAACACCGATCACGGCCCTGCGGTCGCGCGCAGCATCGCCGGCCCGATCGGGATGGCGAGGAACGCCAGCGTGGAGCTGCCTGCGCCCGTGTCCAAGCCATCCGAACCGCCGGCCGACAACCGGCTGTGGGCCGCGAGCATCGGCGATCTGCCCATCGCGGCCTCGGTGGAGCTCGGGATCGGAAAGATGGAGGGTCACATCCGCACCATCGGGGCGGAGGTCCGGCAGCTCACCGGCGACCGGCAGACCACGATCGCGACGCTCTCGCAGGGGTTGGATGCGATCGGCGTCGGTACCAGCATCGCTGACCCAGCGATCATGCGCGGCAACGACGCACTGCTGGTGAAGGAGAACAACGCGCTCCGAAAGACGGAGGGCCTCGCGCCGCTCGACGTCACGCGCAGCGCAGACAAGGACGAGTTTCGTGACGACATCATCCGCAGCGTCACCCGCGCCGCGACCACCGGCCCGGGCAAGGAGCGGCTCGACGCGGCCCGCGCTTCGCTCGCGACCGACGTCGCGGACGCGCGAAAGCGCGGTGTGCTGATGTTCGCCGCGTCCGGCAACGCGTTCGAAGGGCCCTCCACCGTGCCGGGAGCCGATCGCTCCGTCATCGCCGGCACGCCGGGGATCATCATGGTGGGGGCCTCCGATATCCGCGATCCAAAGGACACTGGCGATGATCGCGTGGCGGGCTTCTCGAGCTCCGGCGCGAACATCGCCGCCCCGGGCGAGCGCATGCCGGTGGGCGCGCCGGGTGGAAACAGCGGACCGAAGCCGCGCCCGGTGGACATCGACGGGACCTCCTTCGCCGCGCCGTTCACGGCGGGCGTCGCCGCGCTGATGGTACGCGCCAACCCGAAGATCACGCCGGACAAGATCGAAGAGATCATGCTCAAGACCGCGCGAGACGACGTCACGACGACGCGTGACGGCGCGGGTTACATCGATCCGGTGGCCGCAGTGCGCGCGGCGAAGAAGCTTCAGTAGTTCTCGTGGACCAGCGACTCGTCGAGGCGAGGATCGTTGATGCACACCACGGCGCTCTTCTTCAGGAAGATGCCGAACACCGCCAGGAACGCGCCGCCCATGCCGATCAGCGCGACGAAGTCGCTCAGCGCGGGCGCGAAGTGCGACTCACCGCCGTGCGCGCCGAAGTTCGGCATGATGATCCAGTACATGTCCAGGCAGTGCATCACGAGGGTCCAGATGCATCCGAGCGCGAGGCCCACGCGGTGACGCTTCACGTTGCGGGAAAGGAGATAGAAGAACGGGATGAAGAAGTGCACCAGCGGCAGCGCGTAGCTGATGGGGGCCCAGCCGCCCTCGACGCGGATGAGGAAGAACTCCGTCTCTTCCGGGATGTTCGCGTACCAGATCAGGATGAACTGCGAGAACGCGATGTACGCCCAGAAGATCGTGAAGCCAAAAACGTACTTACCGAGGTCGTGATAGTGCTCGGTGGTGATCGCGCTCTTGAGCATGCCCGCGTTCTGCATCGCCATCGCGATCAGCGTGGTGAAGGCAAAGAACGAGAGGATCGAGGCCGCGAAGAAGTAGACGCCGAAGATCGTCGAGTACCAGTGCGGCATGAGTGACATCACCCAGTCGATCGCGCCGAAGCTCAGCGTGAGCGCCCAGACGAAGATTCCGCCCGCCGCCATCCAGCGCAGGGTGTGGCTGATGCGATCGCGCTCCGCGAGGTTGTTGCCCAGGCTGTCCTGACGCACCGACAGGCGGTGGAAGATCGTGCCCATCAACGACCAGACCACCAGATAGAACACCGAGCGGCCGAGCCAGAAGGGCACGGTCAGGAACCAGCGCTTGGCCTCCAGCACCTCGTCGGTCTCGTGGGTCCAGGGATAGAGCGCGTGCATGCCGAGCGTGGCGATCGGGATGAACAGCAGCGCGAACAGCGGGAGGGTCGCGATCATCGTCTCGCCGATGCGGCGCAGAACGCCGGACCATTGCGCGCGGACCGCGTGCTCGATCAGCACCCAGCCAAGCGCGCCGAGCACGAGCGAGAGCATGATGATGAAGGCCCAGAGGTAGCTGAACATGGCGCGATCGCCGTGCTCGCCGGAGCCGAGCGCGAGGACCGCACCCAGGCCGATGAGGCCGAGCGCGCCGCCGAGCATGGGCAGCTTGGCGAACCAGCTCCCCGCCGGGACGGTGATGTCGGTGGGCTTGGTGATAGTTGAGTGGCTGCTCACGACTTCCTCACTTCTGGCTTTCGATGAACATCGCCAGGCTGTCGACCTCGATATCGGTCAACGGGAGCTTCGGCATCGCCGGCGGATAACCCATGACGATCTTCGCCGCGGGCTCACGGATGGACTCATGCAGGTACGCCATGTCGACCATCGTCTCGCCCTCGGTCGTGTTCTCCATCTTCCCGAACAGTCCCTTGAAGCTCGGGCCGACCAGCCGGTTGCCATCGAGCGTGTGGCAAGCCGCGCAGCCCTTGGCCTCGTACAGCTGCGAGCCGTGGTCGACCGACGCGACGTCGGCTGCTGCGACGACCATGATCTTGCCGCCCTCGGGCTCGACCGTGGCGTCCTTCGCCTTCTGCTGCTGGCGGACGTACGCGATGATCGCCCAGCGATCCATCAGCGGGATCTGCGCGGCGTAGGACGGCATGTTGCCGCCGTTCACGCCGTTCTTGATCGCGACGTAGATCTGCCCGACGGGCATGTTCTTCAGGCGCGTCGAATGGAACGAGGGCGGCGGGATGATCAGGCGCGGGTTGCTGTCGTACCCGGTCTGCGTCATCACGCCTTTGCCATCGAGATCGGAGCCGTGGCACGGCGTGCAATAGATGTTGTAGCGAAGCTGGCCACGGGCAGCGAGCGTGGCCGGCAGAGCGCCGCCGACCTTCACCTCGTCGGGGAACTTCAGCGTGACCTGGCCGTCGTCCTCGAGGCCGGCCTCGAGGCGATCACTCTCGCCGAGCTGACCGATCGCGACCGTGCCCGGGACCGGCGCCCGCATGACGCGTCCGTCGGCAAACACGTCGCTCGTGTCCTCGCGGTACGCCTTGCCCTTCTCCTGGGTGTCCATGTTCAGGATCAGGTGAATCGGCGGAACTTTCGATTCCTGTCCGCGGCAGCCCGCGAGGGCGCCCACGAGGGTCGAAATGAGCATCAAACTATGGGCGCGCATCAGTCCTCCAGCTCCTCGACCAGGGTGGCGCCGGTCGCACGGAGCAAGGCCTTCGTCCTCTCACGGTCGAACTTGGCGTCGGTCGCCTCGACCATGATGAAGAACTTGTCGTCGGTGACCCGCTCGAACGCCTTCGACTGGAAAGCCGGGTGGTGCGGGCGGGGCAGTCCGTTGAGAATCCAGTTGCCGAAGAACGCCGTGAGGCAGGCCGAGAGGACCGTGATCTCGTACCAGACCGGCACGAACGCCGGCATCGAGAAGAGCGGCTTGCCGCCGACGATGAACGGGTACAGATCGCCCATCGAGTAGATCTGGAACCACAGCATGAACGCGCTGCCGCCGATCCCGACGACCAGGACGATCCAGGGAAGGACCGTGTTCTTCACGCCCATCGCCTTGTCGAGGCCGTGCACCGGGAATGGCGTGCACGCGTCCCAGGCCTGATAGCCCGCGTCACGGACCTTCTCGCAGGCGTGAAACAGCGTGGCCGGATTTTCGTACTGGGCGAGGACGCCCCAGAGCTTGGTGGTCGTCATGACTAGTGAACCTCCGTTCCAGGCACTGCTGCGTCGTGCGCGTGGTCATCGGGCCCGTGCGCCTGCGCGTAGCCTTCCCAGTGCGGGTTGGCTTGCGGCATCACGCCCTTCACCTCGGACATCGCGATGACCGGGAAGAAGCGCACGAACAGGAGGAACAAGGTGAAGAACAGGCCGAACGTGCCGAGCAGGAACAGCACCTCCGTCACGGGCACGAAGTAATCCCAGCTCGACACGAGCGAGTCGCGGTGGAGCGACGTCACGGTGATGACGAAGCGCTCGAACCACATACCGATGTTCACGAAGATGGAGAGGATGAACGAAGCCACCACCGACGTGCGGATCTTGCGGAACCAGAACAGCTGCGGCGTGAGCACGTTGCAGCTGACCATGATCCAGTAAGCCCACCAGTACGGTCCGCCCATGCGGTTCAGGAAGGTGAAGCCTTCGTACTCATTTCCAGAGTATGCGGCCACGAAGAACTCCATCGCGTAGGCGTAGCCGACCAAGCTGCCGGTGAGCAGGATGATCTTGTTCATGTTCTCGATGTGCTTGACGGTGACGATGTCCTTCAGACCGAGCCATGCGCGGGCCGGAAGCATCAGCGTCTGCACCATCGCGAAGCCAGAGAAGATGGCGCCGGCGACGAAGTACGGCGGGAAGATCGTCGTGTGCCAGCCGGGGATCTGCGAGACGGCGAAGTCGAAGGAGACGATCGTGTGCACCGAGAGCACCAGCGGCGCGGAGAAGCAGGCCAGGATCTGGTAGGCCTTCTCGTAGACGTGCCAGTGGCGGTTCGAGCCGCGCCAACCCATGGCCAGGCCGCCGTAGACCAGCTTCCGCCAGGTCACCTGGGCGCGATCGCGGAGCGTCGCGAAGTCGGGGACCAGGCCGGTGAACCAGAAAAGCACCGAGACCGTGAGGTAAGTATTGACCGCGAAGACGTCCCACTCGAGCGGCGAGCGGAAGTTCGGCCACAGACCCATCTGGTTGGGGATGGGGAACAGATAGTAGTCCATCCAGATACGACCGGTGTGCAGCGCGACGCAGGATCCGGCTGCGAGCACCGCGAAGATCGTCATCGCCTCGGAGTAGCGGTTGATCGACGTGCGCCACTTCTGGCGGAACAGATACAAGACCGCGGAGATCAGCGTTCCGGCGTGGCCGATGCCGACCCAGAAGACGAAGTTGACGATGTCCCACGCCCAGCCGACGGGGTTGTTGTTGCCCCAGATGCCCGGCCCTTCCCAGAACAGGTAGCCGATGTATCCGCCGAACATGGCGAACACCGCGCCGGCCAGCATGAGCCCGAAGATGAACGGCTTCGGCGTGGCGAGGAGCGGCGCCTCGTTCACCCGGCAGACGATCTCGGTGATGTCGTGGAAGCTGTGACCGCCGCGGATCAGCGCCTCGCGACCGACCACGGTATCGGGAAGTACGACGTCGCCGCGGACGTCTGGATTATCGGGCAGAGCTTGAGTTGCCATATCAGGCGAGCTCCTCGTTCTCGTTGCGAACCCGCGCCAGATAAGTCGTACGCGGGCGCGTGTTCAATTCCTGGAGCATTTCGTAGTTACGGGGGCTGAGCTTCAGCGCGAACACCTTCGACTTCTCGTCGTTGATGTTGCCGAAGGTGATGGCCTCGGTCGGGCAGACCTGCGCGCAGGCCGGGACCACCGCGCCGTCGGGCAACTGCTTGCGATCGTGGCCCTCGCGCTTGGCCATGATCTTGGCCTCTTCGACCCGCTGCGTGCAGTACGTGCACTTCTCCATCACGCCGCGGTAGCGCACGGTGACGTCCGGGTTGCGCTGGAGCTTCACCGTCTTCATGCGCTCCTTCCACTCGGGCTCCACGTACCAGTTACCGGTGTGCGTGAAGTCGAGATAGTTGAAGCGGCGGACCTTGTACGGGCAGTTGTTGTTGCAATACCGCGTGCCGATGCAGCGCTGGTACGCCATCGAGTTCATGCCCTCTTCGTCGTGCACCGTCGCGCCGACCGGGCAGACCGGCTCGCACGGCGCGTTCTCGCAGTGCTGGCAGGCCACCGGCTGGTGCATCGCCGTCGGCTGATCGACGTCACCGGTGAAGTAGCGGTCGATGCGGATCCAGTGCATCTCGCGGCCGAGCAGCACCATCTCGCGGCCGACCGCGGGGATGTTGTTCTCGGCGACGCACGCCACCGCGCAGGCATTGCAGCCCGTGCAGGACGAGAGATCGATGACCATGCCCCACTGCTGACCCTCGTACGAGATCTCGCTGTGCGGCTGGATTGGCTTGGTCGGGTGCCCCGCGCGGGCCTGGCCCTTCTCGAGGAGGCTGTCCGGGATCGAGCCTTCCTTCGCCGCGCGACCCGGCTCCTTCGCGAATTCGGCGCTGGTCCCGCTGCGATAGAGCGGGCGGCGCTTGAAGCCGAAGTTGCGCTCCTTGGCGCCGGCGGGCTCCGCCGCCATCTGCGCGAAGGTCAGCTCCTTGAGCGGATTTCCGGGGACCGAGAAGTGATCCTGGGTCGAGCAGAGCTCCGTCGTCCCGCCCGTCGCCCGCAGCGTCACGCCCGCGAGCACCTGACCGCTGGCCAGGAGCGGGTTCACGTCCGAGCCGTAACCCTTGCAAGTATCGCCGGCCATGCGGCCCCAGCCCTCGTTGATCGCCACCGTGTGCTGGTACAGGCCCGGCAGCACGAAGGTCGGCACGGTGATCGTGCGGCCGTCGGCGGTGAGCTCGACCAGATCGGAGCGATATGCGTTCTTGTACACGCTGCTCTTGATGCCGAGCGCCTGCGCCAGCGTCGGCGAGATCATCAGCGCGTTGTCCCAGCACAGCTTGGCCATGCTGTCCGGCAGCTCCATCAGCCACGACACGTTCGAGAGGCGGCCATCCTTGAGGTGACCCTGGACCGAGACCAGCTCGAGCGCGTCCTGCGTCGGTGCCTTCACCGTCACGCGGCCGAGCGCTTCGACGATGCCCGCCGTGTTGACGTCGGCCCGCATCTCCGGGCTGCGCGCCATGCCGGTGATCAGACCGTCGTGCAGCGCCTTTCTCCAGGCCTTCGTGCTGTGGAGCGGCATGCCTTCGGCGCGCCACGTATTCTCGACGAGCTCCTTGTCCGCGCCCATCACCGTCATCCCGGCGATCTGCGCGAGGATCTGGGTGGTGGCGCGGGCGCTGTGCAGCGGCAGGATCAGCGGCTGGACGATCGAGGTCGTTCCGTCCCAACCTTCTGCGTCGCCCCAGACCTCGAGGAAGTGCGCGCTGGGCAAGTGCCAGCCCGCCGCGAGGCCGGTCTCGTCCGGGAGGATGCCGGTGTGCACGACGGTCTTGGCCTTGGCCATCGCCGTTGCGAACCCGAGCGCGCCGGGCGCCGCGTAGAGCGGGTTCCCGTCGAGGATGAACAGCGTGTCGACCTGACCACCGTTCAGCGCGGCGACCAGGGCCTCGATGCCGTCGGTGCCGAGCGGACGGCCGCCGGTGATCGACATCGCGCCGCTCTCCACTGCGCCGAGCGCGACGTTGATCGCGAGGCCGAGCGCGTGGACCGCCGGGACCTGGTTCTCGCCCACGAATATGACCGCTTTTCCACGGTTCGCAGCCAGATCCTTGGCGGCCGCCTCCACGAACTTGGCGGCGTTGTCGTCGAGCGTGACGCCGGACGAGAGCTCGGGCGCGATCGCGAAGCCATTGCGGGTCAGCGCGGCCGCGAGCGCCTTGAGCACCTCGACCTGCTGGCTGCTCGAGCGGCGCAGGCGGTGATCGGCGTTGGTGCCGGTGCCGCTGAAGATCGCCTCGGACATGTAGAGGCGCTTCATCTTGCCAACGTCGGCGGCGCCCTGCGGCGCGCGCGATCTGCCCCAGGCGCGGGCGTGCTTGAGCGCGTCCGGTCCGGAGATGAGGAAGTCGGCCTCCAGCGAGAAGACCGTCTTCACGTTGGTCAGGTCATAGTGCGCGCGCGCGCCCGGCCCGTAGGCGAGCTCGGCGCCGGCCATGGCGTTCACGGGCGCGAGGCGATCGAAGCGATAGATCTTCGCCTGCGGCATCTTCTGCTGGATCACGCCGAGCAGGCGCTCGGACGTGGGACCGGTGACGGTCTCGGCGAGGATCGCGAGGCCCTGTCCACCGTTCGCACCGAAGCGCGAAGTGAGCTCGGCGGCCGCGGTGTCCCACTCGGCCCAGGTCGCGGCCTGTGCGCTCTTGAGCGGGTGGCGCGCGCGATCCGGATCGTAGAGCCGCATGATCTCGGCCTGCGCCCAGACATCGGTGGCGCCGAGCGAGCTCGGGTGATTGGGGTTGCCTTCGATCTTGGTGGGCCGGCCCTCGTGCGCTTCGACCAGCAAGCCGAGCGCGCCCTGCGAGCGCTGCGTCGCGGTCGCGTAGACCATGCGCACGCCCGGGATCACGTTCTCCGGCATCTGGACGAAGGGCAAAATGCCCTCTTCGGGGCGGCGCAGCTTGCACGCGCTCAGCATACCGAGCGCGATCGACGCGCCGCCGATCTTGAACGTGTCGCGGCGGCTCCAGCCCGACGGCGAGCTGGTGAACTCGAGATCGATGCCCTTGGTGACCGACTCGTCTCCGTCCCTGTGCTCCATGGAGCGCCAGTGGGTCGGCGGTTCGTGCGATCGGATCGAGATGTACGGATCTTTTTTCATCGCAGTTTCCTCTAGCGGTGGCAGCCGTTGCAGCCCGAGGCGGCGACGGTGATGGGATGGCCCGAGGCGTCGACCTGTTTGACGCGCGAGAGGCTGCCCGGGGGGACGAGCGTCTTGGCGATCTCGGCGGCCTTTGCCGGCCATTCGGCGTCCGGCGTCCAGCCCATCTTCGTGATCATCTCGACCGGTCGAATGTTGGGGGTCGGATCGTTGTGGCAGTCGATGCACCAGCTCATCGAGAGCGGCTGCACCTGCTTCACGACCTCGGCCTGATCGATGCGGCCGTGGCAGAACTCGCAGCCGATCGCGGCGCGCTTGTCGCCGACGCCGAAGCCCATGTGCGCGCTGTGATCGAAGTACACGTAGTCCGGCATCTTGTGGATGCGGATCCAGTGGACCGACTTACCGCTGGCCCACGACTCGCGCAGCGGCGTGAGCTTGGACGAGTACGGCTTCACCTGCAGGTGGCAGTTCATGCACGTCTGCGTGGCCGGAACGCCGGCGTGCGGGCCGCGCTCGACGTAGGCGTGACAGTATCGGCAGTCCATGCCGAGGCGCCCCGCGTGCAGCTCGTGGCTGTACGGAATGGGCTGGACGGGCTTGTAGCCGACGTCCGTGAACATCGGCGACCCCCAGTACCAGAGCGCGAACGTGAGGAACGCGCCGCCGACGACGGAGCCTGCAGCCCCCATCTTCGGGGTGTCGTTGGTCCATTTTGGAAATATCTGAGCCATGGTTTGACCTCGTCGGACTCTCGAAGAGTCAGGGCTCCGTCCCGTAGCGCGCGAACATGCGCGCGGCGGTGATCGCCAGCCCACGACCTTCGTCGTCGGCCGGCCACAGGCCGCGAACGGCGCCGTCCTGATCGATCACCGCCAGCGTCGGACGCGCGAGGAACTCCACCTTGCGATCCGTGACGGTTTGCATCTGCTTTTCCCAGCTCTGAGCGAAGCTGTTCCACAGCGAGTCCATCGCTGCGGGCTCGCCGCTGAGGAGTCGCCAGCTCGCGCCGGCGCGTGATTTTTCTGCGACGTCGCGGGCGTCGGGTGCGGCCTCGGCGAAGACCACGAGATCGATCTCGAGGTCATTCACGTGGCTGGTCGCGTCGCCGAAGCGCGTCAGCGCGGTCGCGCACTCGGCGTCGCAAGGCGAGGGCGCAAAGGCGGCGATCCACACTTTTCCATGCAGATTTTCGCTGCCGAACCCGCCGAGCGACCACGCGCCGAGGTTGGCGAGCGGGGCGGGCGCGCGCAGCGTCTTCCTCTGGATGAACGGCAGCACGGTGAGGACGATCGCGCCCAGCACGAAGGCGATGACGAACGGGTTCCGCCAGGGCGGCTGTGCCCCGTCGATCCGCTCCCCGCGAAGGGCCTCGGCAGACACGCGCGGTTTATAGGCTTAGGAATCGCCCAGCGTCACGCGACGAACACTCGTGCGTCATTTTGTCGCGCCCCCCGTTCGAGAGACGTTGGGGTTGCAGCGCCCAAGCGCAGGCACTATGGGATGAGCTGTGTCGCGACCCCTCGCCTCACTGCTCCTCCTGGTCGCTTCTGCGGCCGGATCGTCCGCGTGCATGCCGCCAGCGCGCGTCGATCCGTTGGCTGAGCAGCACGCTCGCGCGAAAGTCCTGTGGAGGAACTGCACGTCCTGCCACATGGAAGATGGCTCGGGCGACCAGGCCATCGGCGCGCCGGCGATCGGTGGCCTGCCGAAGTGGTACGTCGAGGCGCAGCTGCTGAAGTTCCGCAGCGCCCAGCGCGGATCGCACTTCGAAGACATCATGGGGATGAAGATGCGGCCGATGTCGCTCTCCCTCGGATCGGAGGTCGACGTCACGCTCGTCTCCGACCACGTCGCCAACCTCTCCCGCGTCCGCCGCAGCCCGACCCTCGAGGGCAACGTCGACAAGGGCAAGATCACGTTCGCCACCTGCGCCGCCTGCCACGGTCAGCTCGGCGAAGGAAACAAGGCGATGCGCGCGCCGCCGCTGGTGAAGCAGGACGACTGGTACCTGCTGCACCAGCTGCAAAAGTTCAAGTCCGGCGTGCGCGGCGCGAACCCCGCGGATAGCAGCGGCGCCACGATGCGCCCGATGGCGATGGCGCTCGCGGACGAGCAGGCGATGCGCGACGTCATCGTCGCCATCCAAACTTTGGAGGACTGACGCGATGTCATTTCTACCCGACGACGACAAGCGGCTCGCCAAGACGCTATTTTTCCTCACCATGCTCGGCATCGTTGCCTACGGTGGCATGGCCTTTTTCCTGACCCGCTGAGAGGACCCACTCATGTTGGAGCGCTTCTTACACGCTGGATCGACCTACGCTCGGGACATCGACGGCCTGATTCTTCTGATCTTCGTCATCACCGGGTTCTGGTTCGTCCTCGCCGAAGGCATCTTCTTCTGGCTGATCTTCCGGTTCCGCAAGCGCGACGGCGTTCCGACCCAGTACGTCACCGGTGAAGAGAAGCACCAGAAGCGCTGGATCGCGTACCCACACTATCTGGTGCTCGTCTGCGACGTCTTCATCCTGGTCGCGGCGCTCCGCGTCTGGTCGAACATCAAGATCGAGACGCCGCCGATCGACGCCCGCATCCGCATCGTCGCCCAGCAGTGGGCCTGGAGCTTCGTCCACCCCGGTAAGGATGGCGAGCTCGACACCGACGACGACATCCGCACCGTCGAAGAGCTGCACGTCGAGGTCGGCAAGACCTATCAATTCATCCTCGAGTCACGCGACGTGCTGCACAGCTTCTCGGTCCCGAACTTCCGCCTCAAGCAGGACGCCATCCCGGGCCGCGAGATCACCGGATGGTTCACGCCCACCGAGACCGGCACCTTCGACATCCAGTGCGCCGAGATCTGCGGCGTGGCCCACGGCCTGATGGCCGCGCGGATCATGGTGCAGACCCCAGAAGCCTACGCGAAGTGGGTGACGCAAGGCGGCCCGACGAGCCTGGTCGCCGCGAGCAACGTGAAGGGGCCGAGCGCGCCCGCCGGCGCTCCGAAGCACGACGGCGAGCACTAACCCATGAGCACCAACGATAATCACGCTCATCCGCACCCGGTCGAGCCGATCTTGCCGCCGATGCACGCGCAGGATCCGGTCCCGCCGCACGGCGATCACGGCGATGGCCACGGGCACGGCGATCACCACGCCGAGCACGGCGGCGGTGACCACGGCCATGACGGCCATGGGCCGACCAGCTTCTGGTCGAAGTACGTCTTCTCGGTCGATCACAAGATCATCGCGATGCAGTACCTCTTCACGGGGATGCTGATGGCGCTGATCGGCGGCTTCACCGTCTACGTCTTCCGCATGCAGCAGGCCTTCCCGGACGCGCACATCCCGGGCTTCGGCGTGGTCTCGCCCGACCAGTACAACATGCTGGTCACCAGCCACGGCACCATCATGATCTTCTGGGTCGCGATGCCCGTCCTGATCGCGGCATTCGGCAACTTCCTCATCCCGCTGATGATCGGCTGCGACGACATGGTGTTCCCGCGCCTGAATCGGCTTTCGTACCAGATCTTCCTGCTCAGCGCGATCATCTTGGTCGCCTCGTTCTTCGTGAAGGGCGGCGCGTTCGGCGGCGCCTGGACCTCGTACCCCCCGTTGTCTGCCAAGGGTGCCTACAACACGACCTCGCTCGGCTCCTCGATGTGGGTCGTGGCCGTGGCGCTCGAGTTTGTGGCGTTCCTGATGGGCGGTATCAACTTCGTGACGACCGCGATGAACTCGCGCGCGCCCGGGATGAAGCTCTTCGACATTCCGATCGTGGTCTGGTTCATCGTCATCGCCAGCATCATGTTCATGGCCTCGGTCGGCCCCCTGTTCGCCGGCGCCGTCATGCTCCTGTTCGACCAGCAGCTCGGCACCGCGTTCTTCGACCCGGTTCGCGGCGGTGACCCGGTGCTCTGGCAGCACCTCTTCTGGTTCTTCGGTCACCCCGAGGTGTACGTCGTGCTGCTGCCCGCGATGGGCATCGTGGCCGAGATCATGACCACGTTCTCCCGCAAGAAGCTGTTCGGCTACAAGACGGTGCTCTTCACCGCGGTCGCCACCGGCATCATCGGCTTCTTCGTGTGGGCCCACCACCAGTTCATCGCCGGCATCGACCCGCGCATGGCCAGCTTGTTCACCGTGACCACGCTGATCATCTCGGTCCCGATCGCGGAGATGATGTTCGTGTACATCGCGACGCTGTACGGCGGCTCGATCACGCTGACGGTGCCGATGCTCTGGGCGCTGTCGTTCGTGGCGGAGTTCCTCATCGGCGGCGTGACCGGCATCTTCCTGGGTGCCGCCGGCGCGGATATTTACTTCCACGATACTTACTTCGTGCTCGCGCACTTCCACTATACGTTCTTCCCAATTGCGATCATCGGGACGTTCGCCGCGCTGACCTACTGGTTCCCGAAGATGTTCGGCCGGCTGATGAACGAGACGTGGGGCAAGATCCACTTCTGGATCACCATCATCTGCTTCAACGGGATCTTCATCCCGCTGTTCCTGACGGGCGCGGCCGGCGATCACCGCCGTATCTACAACTACAAGCTCTTCCCCGAGCAGATGCACCCCGAGCTGCAGGACCTGCGCGTCATGGCGACGGTGTTCCTGGTGATCATGCTCGCGACGCAGGTGATCTTTCTCTACAACTTCTTCAGCAGCATGACCCGCGGGAAGAAGGCGGACGCCAACCCCTGGAAGGCGAACACGCTGGAGTGGGTCGCGCCCTCGCCGCCGCCGCACGGTAACTTCGCCGAGATGCCGAATGTGTACCGCGGGCCGTACGAGTACGGCACCCCGGGACGCGCCGACGACTACTATCCCCAGAACATTCCTCCGGGCGCGGGCTGAGAGCTTGATATGAAGCCGATAGCAACCACACGCACAGTCATCGGGATGTCGACGGGAAAGCTCGCCGTTTGGTGGGTGATCGCGTCCGAGATCGTGATCTTCGGCGGCGTTCTCGCCTCGTACATCATGCACCGCATCGGCCACCCCGAGTGGGCGGACCAGGCGGCGTACACCAACACGTGGGCGGGCGCGTTCAACACGCTCGTGCTGCTGACCTCCAGCTTGTCGGCGGTCCTCGCCCACCAGGCGGCGGAGCGCAAGGAGGGCAAGAAGGCGGCGCGCTACCTGTACCTCACGTGCGTAGGCGCGGCGATGTTCCTCGTCGTGAAGTCGATCGAGTGGTCCACCGAGATCCACCACGGGTTCACGCTGCAGAGCGGCGGCTTCTGGTCGTTCTACTATCTGGCGGCCGGTATCCACGGGGTCCACGTCATCGCCGGCGCGATTCTGATGATCTGGATCGCGCAGTACGCGAAGAAGAACGAAGAGCTCCAGCGGGTCGAGTACATCGGCCTCTACTGGCACTTCGTCGACCTCGTCTGGATCTTCCTTTTCCCGCTCCTCTACATCGCGAAGTAACGAGGATAGAAATGTCCGACCACGATCACGCTCACGCAGAACATCCCCACACCAACTATGTCGGCGTCTGGGCCGTGCTGGTCGCCTTGCTCGTGGTCAGCGTCGTCGGTCCGATGCTCGGGCACCCGGTCATCACCATGATCACGGCGTTCGGTATCGCCTGCGTGAAGGCTTACCTGGTGGTCACCAAGTTCATGCACGTGAACCTCGAGCCGAAGCTGGTCACGTACTTCGTCGCCACCTGCCTCGGGTTCATGCTGCTGTTCTTCGCCGGCGTCGGGCCGGACGTCCTCAAGCACGAGGGCACGAACTGGAACAACGTCGCTGCCAAGGCGGCTACCGCCCGCGGCATGGCCGAGCACGAGGCCGCGAAGGCCGCGGGCGAGCACCACTAGTTTTATGAGCGCCATGGCCATACCTGCCCGTCGTAATCGCGAGATCGCGCCGAGCGGCGTGGTCGGGATGCTCATCTTCATCGTCACCGAGGTGATGCTCTTCGCCGGCTTCCTGAGCGCCTTTACCATCACCCGATCGAATGCGCTGATGGGCATGTGGCCGCCGCCGGGGCAGCCGCGGTTGCCGGTCGAGAACACGATGGTCAACACCGGCGCGCTGCTCCTGAGCGGTCTGGTGCTGGTGATCGGTCACTGGCGCCTCAAGAAGAACCTCACGAACGTGCGTGGGCCGCTCATCGCGGCGCTCATCCTTGGGAGCACCTTCGTCGCGCTGCAGGGCGTCGAGTGGGTCGCGCTGCTGCGCCAGGGGCTCACGATGATGTCGAGCCCGCACGGCTCGTTCTTCTATCTCATCGTCGGCGTGCACGGCCTCCACGCGCTCGCGGCGATCATCGCGGTGGGTTGGGCGCTGTCGCGCTCGCTGCGGGGCAAGCTGAAGGCGTCCGAGTTCTACACGGTCGAGACGTTCTGGTACTTCGTGGTCCTGATGTGGCCGATCATCTACACGCGGGTCTATTTCTAGCCATGAAGACCTGGCTGCTGCTCCTGTTGCTGGTCGCGCCCTCGGTCGCGCTGGCCTGTCCCGTCTGCGGGACCGCGCCGGAGCGGAGCCGCGAGGCCTACCAGTACATGACGGCGGTGATGACATTCCTCCCGCTGACCGTGCTGGGCGGATTGTTCGTAGCGTTCCTGAAGCGTGCCCGCCGCGCGGAGCTGAAGGATCAGCTCGAGTTGCGCCGCCCGCCCGATGCGTAACGCCTTCGTCTTCGCGCTTTTTCTCGTCGCGTGCTCGGAGCGCCCGGCGGCTGCTCCGGTCCGCAAGCCTGCGCCCGTTTCGGCGGCTCCTGTCGTCGATCCGGCCGCCGAGGCCCGCGCGCTCTTCCAGGCGCGCTGCGCGGCCTGCCACGGCCGCGAAGGGAAGGGCGACGGCGTCGCGTCGGGCCAGCTCAACCCCAAGCCCCGCAGCTTCGCGGACCCCGCCTGGCAGGCGAGCGCGACCGACGCGGACATCGAGAAGATCATCCTGCTCGGCGGCCCCGGCGTGGGTAAGTCGCCGTTCATGCCTGCGAACCCCGATCTCGAGGGGAAGACGGAAGTCATCCAGGCGCTCCGGGTGCTGGTCCGGAAGTTTTAGTTTCGCGGCTCGACGTCGAGCTCGAGGTGGCGGTCCTTCACCGTGATCTTCGTGAGCTTGAGGTCGGGCGTGACCATCGCGCGCACGTCGGCTTCGGTGACGTCCTTCGCGAGCTCGCCGCTGACGTGACCGGAGCGCAGCTTCATCTCCGTGAGGCCGGTGGCGAGCTTCTCGGCGAGCGTCTTCATCCGGACCAATCCGGCTGCGAGCTGCTCGAGGACGTCGAGGCGCAGCTCGAGCTCCTTTCTCAGGGCGAAGTAGGGCTCGACGTCAGCGACCTGTACTTTCAGCGCAGCGAGCTCGGCCTGCTTCGCTTCCAGAAGGCGCCACCGCTCGTCGTTGACCCCCGAGTACCAGGCGCGTGGCGGCGCGGATGGGGCGGCGGGGGATGGCGGGGCAACGAAGGAAAAGCCCATCAGCTCGATCGAGAACTCACGCTCGGGCGAGACGTCCATCGCGGTGAGCTGGAGCAAGTATCCGCTGCTCGTGATCGCGCCGAACGCGTTTCTCAGCGCTTCCTCGCCCTCTCCGCTGAGCTGAAAAAAAACCTTCTCGTACATGCCGGAGACCGCGCGCGATTTGATCTGGAGCGTCACGCCGCGGCCAGCGATCGCGCTTTCGATGTGCTCGAGGTCCTGCGCGAAGCGGAGGTTGCTCTCGTCGGCCTTCGTGCGAAGCGACGCCACAAACGCCCGATAGCGATCGAGATCGCGCACGATGGCCTTTCGCTGCACGAGCTCCGCGTCGGTCATCGCGATCTGACGGTCCAGCTCCTTCCGCTCGGGATTCTCGGCGATGACGCCATTCACCACGAACGCACCGACGGCCAGCGCGGTGAGGGCGACGACGCCGAGACGCAGTCTGCGTGACACGGCACGACCGTAGCAGTGTATGGCCATTACTGCGATGGACGAGAAGTCTCCCTTTCTCCGCCGGCGGTGCCCCCCGCTGCGGGCCGGGCCCCGTGCCGATCGGGGCGGTCCGCGGCGCGTTGGGGCTCGCTTTCTGCGTTTTTTCGATCGTGCAGATCGGCGCGATGATCCTGGTTGCGCTCACGGAGACCGACGTCGCGAGCTCCGCCGACGTCGCGCTGGTGGCCGCTCTGCTGATCGCCGGGATTTCCGGCGTCGTTGGCGGATGGCGATGGAGCGAGCGAAGGAGCGGTGGGTGGTGGGTGCTCGCGGCGCTCGTCACCGACGTCACGGCGATCGCGTTGGTCGCGGTCACGCGCGCCTGAGCCCTACTCCGCTTCGCCGAGCTTCCGCGCCAGCGTCTGCCGCGTGATCCCGAGGCGCTCCGCCGCGCGGACCTTGTTGCCTCCGCACAGATGATAAACGCTCCGGATGTAACGCAGCTCCATCTCTTCCAGCGTCGGCAGCGCGCGCTCCTCCGCGCCGGCGACGCTCGCGACCGGATCGACCGCCCGCGCGATCAGCTCGCGCGGCAGCTGCTCGACCTCCACCACGTCGCCGTCGTTCATCAGCACCACCCGCTGGATCGTTGCCTTCAGCTCGCGCACGTTGCCCGGCCAGGGCCATGCGGCGAGCACGCGCGACGCTTCCTCGGAGATGCCGCGGGTCTTCTTGCGGAAGCGCTGCGCCGACACCGCCACGAAATGGGATGCCAGCAGCGGAATATCCTCGCGCCGCGCGCGCAAAGGCGGCACCGCGACGGTCATACTGGCCAGTCGATAGTATAAGTCTGCCCGCAGCCGCTTCTCCTCGACCAGGCGCTCGAGCGGCTGGTTGGTCGCGGTGATGATGCGCGCGTCCACTGTGCGCACCTCGGTCGATCCCAGGCGGCGAAACGAGAGCGATTCGAGGAAGCTGAGCAGCTTCGCCTGCGGCGCCGCAGCGAGATCACCGACCTCGTCGAGAAACAACGTGCCGCCGTCGGCGACTTCCACCAGGCCAGCCTTGGCCTCGCGCGCATCGGAGAACGCGCCGCGCTCGTGTCCGAACAGCTCGCTCTCGACCAGAGTATCGGGGATGGCTGCCGCGTTGAGCTCGACGAAGGGACCGGCGCTGCGATCGGATCGATAGTGCAACGCGCGCGCGATGAGCGACTTGCCGGTGCCGCTCTCGCCGGTGATCAACACCACCGGGACCGGCTGCGCACCGATCACGTCGAGCTCGCGCCACACCGCGGTCATCGCAACGGATACGCCGCGCACCGTTTGCTCGTCGTGCTGCTTACGGGCGCGGCCGTCGTGATAGGCCAGCCGGCGCTCGAGGCGCTGCGCGCGCAACGCGTTCTTCGCCGCGGCGAGCAGCTCATCGAGATCGAACGGCTTCTTCACGAAGTCGTACGCGCCCATCTTCATGGCCTCGACCGCGGTCTCGATGGTGCCGTGCGCGGTGATGATCACCACCTGCCCGGCGTCGCTGATCGCGCGCAGGCGTCGCAGCGTGGCCAGCCCGTCGCCGTCAGGGAGCTTCAGATCGAGGATCACCAGCTCGTGCGGAGCCTTGGTGTAGATCTCGAGCGCCTGCGCGGCGGTGCCGGCGCGATCGACCGCCATGCCCTCCGACGCCAGCGCGCGTGCCAGCGACTCGCGGATCAGCGGCTCGTCATCGACGACCAGGACACGAGGCTTCAAGTGGTCACCTCTCTCGCCGGCAAAAATACGGTGAACGTCGACCCGCGCGTGCCGCCGTTGGCGCGGCCCTCGATGCGGCCTCCGTGCGCGATCGCGACGCTCTGCGAGAACGCCAGGCCCAGGCCGTGGCCGTCGGGTCGGCTGGTGGCGAACGGAGTGAAGAGCTTGGGCGCGACCTCGGCCGCGATCCCGGCGCCGTCGTCGATCACGTCGATCGCGCTGTAGCCACCGCTGTCGCGCAGCCGTACGCGCACGGTGCCCGGGCCGTCGATCGCCTGGCAGGCGTTGAGCGTGAGGTTGAGGAGCACCTGCTCGAGGAGCTCGGGATCGGCCTGCACGCGCGCGGGTGATCCCAGCTCGACGTCGAACTGGACGCGCGCGGCGGCGCTCTCGGCGGCGACGTGGGCCAGCACGCGCGGGAGGATCTCGCCGAGATCGCACGGCCGCACCTGCGGTGACAGCGGACGGGCGAAGCCGATCAGCCGCCGGGCCATGCGATCGACGCGCGCGATCTCCTTGTCCACCGCCGCGACCGTCTCGCGCACGCCCTCGGAGGGCTCGGTGCGGCCGAGGAGCTGCAATGCGACCTTGATTCCAGCCAGCGGATTGAGCACCTCGTGCGCGACCGCGGCTGCCATCTCACCGAGCGCGGACATCTTCTCGGCCTGGATCACCCGCGCGTTCTGCTCGGCGAGCTGGCGACCGACCCGTCGCGCGAGCACGAAGCCGATCGCGGCAGACAGCGCGATCGCAAAGGCGACGAACGCGCCCAGGACCAGCAAAGTCCTGCGAAACGCGGCATGAGCCGCCTCGAGCTCGGAGGTGATCTCGTTGCGCCGCAGCTCGAGGAGCTGCGCGGCGAGCGTCTTGAGGCGCACCGAGTGGCTGCGGTTGGCGATGCCGATCTCGATCGCTGCGGCCTTGTCGCCGGCCTTGAACGTGGCGATCGAGCGGTCGCGCTCGGCGTCGTACTGGGCGTACTCCGCGGCGATCTCGTCGACGATCTTCGCCGCGACATCGGAGCGCGCGTTCTTGCGCACGGTGACGAGCCAGTCGCGAAAGGCCTTGGTCGTGCGATCGAGCTCGGCCAGCCAGCGATCGTCGCCGGTGAGCATGTACTCGGAGGAAAAGCCCTTCTGATAGAGCAGATCGTGCAGGTGCACCGCGTCGCTCAGCGTCTCCAGCTCGCCGCGCGCGGCCTCGGTGGCCTGGCGATGCGAGCGCTCGAGCGCAGCGCCGGCGAGCAACGCGATCGCCACCAGCGCCGCGACGACAGCGGCGGAGAGCGAGCGGGCCAGCCAGAGGATGCGGGTCGGGTCCTTCATCCGAGCCCCGAGTATCCGAGCCCGGCCGGTGCTCGGCAACCGGTGTTGCGAAACCGAACAGGTTCCCGGGTCGGTGTTCGTCGATCATCCAGCGCAGGGGCGCGAGCCTCTGTGCAAGACGCTGGATCGGCGGGTGCAGTCCAGCGCGCCGATGGTTTCGCGGGGCATCGAGATCACCCGTTGGGCGCGCGCGATCGAGCTCGTCTGGCGCGACGCGCGTGCGGTGATCGCCGACTGCGCTGCCCAGCTCGCGCCGCAAGAGATGGTGAAGCAGATCGCCGACCACGAGCATCGCTCCGTGCGCGCGCTGTTTCTCTCTTCTGGGCGCGCGATGGTGGGCGAGGCCCTGGTGATCGAGGCGCACCTCGCGCCCGAGTCGGCCGGGCAGCCGATCCTGATCGCGGCCCGAGCCAAGTTTCGCCGGGAAATGCCGCGTGAGATGGCGACGCGGGAGTGGAGCCGCGGTCCATCCCTCGAGGTGCTGCTCGACGCGGGCGGTGCTTTTCGCGTCTCTCCCGAGCTCCGGCCGAGCACGTTCGTGTCCGAGATGGCGGTGCACACGTGGCCGCTGCTCGAGCTCGTCGACAGCGCGACGATCGCCCGCGAGGTGACCGCCCAGGTGCGCCGCTGGGGGATGCGCGGCCGTCCGGCGCGGGTGCTGCACGCTTTCCCGGCGTTCTGGCCGCGGCGATTCGCGCCGGTGCAGGTCGGGCCGCTGGTGATCGCGCAGCCTCCGGTCTTCGTCCCGTGCGCCGTGGTCATCGAGCCAGGGATGGCCTTCGGTCCGACCCACTGGACCTCGATGATGATCCTCGAGTGGCTGGTGGCGCGGCCTTCACCGCCGGCCCGTGTACTGGACGTGGGGACCGGGACGGGGGTCCTCGCGATCGCCGCGGCGCGCCTGGGCTCCGAGGTGGTGGCGACGGAGATCGAGCCGCACGCGTTGGGCATCGCGCTCGAGAACGCGGCGCTGAACGACGTGAGCATCAGCTTCTCTTCCGAAGAGGAGCCGCACCGACTCGGTCAGCGCTTCGACGCGGTGATCGCCAACCTCCCCACGCCGCCGCTCGATGAGCTGGTGCCGAGCATGCTCGACTGTCTGACCGCGGAGGGCGTCGCGGTGCTGTCGGGGATGCTGGACGTCGAGGAGCGCGAGCTGGTGCTCGCGGCGTGCGAGGCGGCCGGGGCCACGATCGTCGAGCACCTCTACAAGGAAGGCTGCTTCGGGCTGGTCATCCGGCGCTCCTTTCGTGCTTCAATCGCGAGGTGAGAGTCGCGTAGATGAGCGTCGTCCGGCGCCTGGGCACCTTCGACGCGATCGTGATCGGCCTCGGGTCGATGATCGGCGCCGGCGTTTTCGCCGCGATCGGTCCGGCCACGGTGGCGGCGGGTTCCGGCGTGCTGCTGGCCCTCGCGCTGGCAGCGGTGGTGGCGTACTGCAACGCGACCTCCTCGGCGCAGCTCGCGGCGATCTATCCCGAGTCCGGCGGAACTTATGTCTACGGGCGCGAGCAACTCGGCCCGGTTTGGGGATACCTGGCGGGCTTCGGGTTCGTGTTCGGGAAGCTGGCCAGCTGCACCGCGATGGCGATGACCTTCGCGTACTATGCGGCGCCCGAATATGCGAAGCCGCTGGCGGTCGGGGCCGTACTCATACTCACTTTCGTGAACTATCGCGGGATCCAGAAGACGGCGCTGGTGACGCGGGTGATCGTCTCGGTCGTGCTGTGCGTGCTGGCGATCGCGGTGTTCGCGATGCTCTCCGGGGGCGCGGTGCGCTCCGAAAATCTCTCGCCGGTGATGGGAAATGGTGGCGCGTACGGGCTGCTGCAAGCGGCGGGGCTGCTGTTCTTTGCGTTCGCGGGCTACGCGCGCATCGCGACCCTGGCCGGGGAGGTCGTCGATCCGGCGCGCACGATCCCGCGCGCGGTGACGGTGGCGCTGAGCATCACGCTGGTGATCTACGCGCTGGTCGCGGTCTCGGCGCTCCTCGCGGCGGGTGCGCCGGCGCTGGCGGCGTCGAAGGCCCCGCTGGCCACGGCGATCGAGGCCGGGCAGTGGGCGGCGCTCGCGCCGATCGTGCGGGTGGGCGCGGCGATCGCCTCGCTGGGCGTGCTGCTCTCGCTGATCGCCGGCGTCAGCCGCACCGCGCTGGCGATGGCCCAGCGGCATGATCTCCCGTCCTGGCTGGCGGCAATTCACCCACGTTTTCAGGTCCCGCACCGCGCCGATGTGGTGATCGGCCTGATCGTCGCCTCGGCCGCCGCGGTCGCCGACGTGCGGACCTCGATCGGGTTCAGCTCGTTCCTGGTGCTGATCTATTACGCGATCACCAACGCCTCGGCGTGGACCTTGTCGGACAAGGAACGGCTGTGGCCGCGGGCGCTGTCGGCGCTGGGATTCCTGGGTTGCGTGACCCTGGCGCTGAGCTTGCCGGTGGCGTCGGTGATCGCGGGGAGCGTCATCGTCCTGGTAGGGCTGGTCATCCACGCGCTGCGCGCTATATTGCCGCGCCGTGGGCCAGCGCAGCCGAAGTGAGTCCGTCGTCGCTGTTTTCCAGGCGTTTCTCGAGAAACGCACCTGGCTGCAGGCGGAGCTCGGGCGCAAGGTCGGCATCCAGACCGCCGCGCTACGGCTCCTCCTCAACGAGCTGATGACCGCCGGGATGCCGCTCGATCGCGACGAGGAGAGCGCGAACGAGATCTACTGGAGCGTGCCGAATGACTGGTACCCCGGCGGCGCGTTCTTCAGCGGCGGCGAGCTGCTGGTGCTGCTGCGGCAGCTGGCGTGTTTGCCGGCGAGCAGCGAGCGCGATCAGCTCATGGACGCGTCGGCGCGCTGCCTGAACGACGACCAGGATCTGCCATCGGCGTTCAAGTCGATCGTCATCGCGCCGAAGAGCGATCGCAGCGAGGCGTGTTTCGGTGTGCTCGTCGAGGCGGCGCGCACCAAGCAGGCGGTCGACATGCGCTACTACTCGCAATCGAAGGGCCGCGAGAGCCGGCGGCACGTGTCGGTGCACCGCGTGATCTCCGATCAGCCGCAGCAGATCCTCGCCACCTGCCACCGGAGCGGCGAGATCCGGCGCTTTCGCGTCGACGGCGTGCTCGAGGCGAGCATCGACGCGGGCGAGCCGTTCCGCGACGCGACGAAGGAGGCGGTCGACGCGCGTCAGGCCGCGAGCGTCGGCGGCTTCCACGGCGTCGGACCGACGCGACCGGTGCGCTTCTTCGTGCCGTACCCGGACGCGCGGTGGATCGCGAAGAACCTCCCGAACGGCATGAGCGCGGTCGAGAGCGACGACGGCATCCACGTCACGGCGCACACCGCGGCGGTGCTGCAGGTCGCGCGGTTCGTGGTGGGGCTCGGAGGTCTCGCTCGGCCCGAGACGCCGGAGCTCGCCCAGGCGGTCGCCGAGCTCGCCCGGCAGGCGCTCGCGGCGTGTGACGGCGTAATCGTCCGGTAAGTCGCGATCGGCCCGCAGCCTCCACTCAAACAGCAGAAGCGAGCCGATAACCGGTTCGCAAAACAACCTGTTCGATTGGAGAACGTCATGACCAGCATCGCCGGAGCCCGCCAGCATCACCAGAGCAACCGCACCCACAACGGCGTCGAGAGCGGCCAACTTTCCCGCAGCGAAGCGAAGGAGCTGCGCAGCGACCACCGCGAGATCAAGGCGGCGCGCCAGGAAGCGCGCGCCGACGGCAAGGTGACCTTCGGCGAGAAGCTGGAGATCAACCAGATGCAGAACAAGGCCAGCAAAGGCATCCACGAGGCCAAGCACAACGAGGAGACGCGCGGTGAGGGGACGCCGCGAGTGGACCGTCGCCAGGACCGCCAGATGGATCGCATCACCAATGGCCTCGACCAGGGCGACCTCACGGCGCGCGAGGCGCAGCGCATGCTCGGCCGCGAGGCCCGCATCGAGCGCAAGGAGGAGCGCTTCAAGGCGGACGGCGACGTGACGCCGCAGGAGCGGGCGCGGCTGACGGAGCTGCAGAACTCGGCGAGCGCGGCGATCTTCAAGGCTCGCCACGACGGGCAGACCAACCGCTAGTGCGTTTCAGGGGGAGAAGACGCGGGGCGGCGGCTGACGGCGCCGCCCCGCGTGTGGGCTCAAGTAGTTGACGACAAAGGTGATGCGGGCTCCCTGCGGGCGCGAGTCCGCATCGGTTGTTGGCTCGAGCCCTCGGCCCGTGACGATCGCGAGACCCGGGGCCTGTTCGATCGCTGGCACGAGCGCTGCTCTCTGGCCTTGCATGGCGCTCATCGGCAACGACCCGTTCTCATCTCTTTTTGCCCAGCTCGCGATCCCGCAGTCGCAGCTGATGAACGCGGCGAGCCAGATCCCGCCGTTTGCCCTGCCGACCCTCTACAGCGGCTTCGACGGCGTGAGCGGCCAGAACCTGCTCTTCACGAACGGGGCGATCGC
>Ga0105047_10001504_pt1 | contig 41776 bp, 38 predicted proteins | sample MAT04_FD_78384 | JGI IMG/M metagenome (GOLD analysis project Ga0105047, IMG submission 78384) | Freshwater microbial communities from Lake Fryxell liftoff mats and glacier meltwater in Antarctica - MAT-04 (megahit assembly) | ecosystem: Environmental > Aquatic > Freshwater > Ice > Liftoff... | reverse complement strand
GCTCGAGGCGAAGCCGCGAGCACCGCCTCGATCTTCGCCCACTGCCGCTCATCGAGTCGACGTCGAACCATCGTGGCGACCGATGGAACACAGATTCGAGACCATGGACAGCGCGTGCAGTGTGCACGGCAATTTCCGCCCACCACAGAACGACGAGATCCGCGCGACGGACAGCCTCGCCCCCTCTCGCCCGTGCCCGTGCCCGTGCCCGTGCCCGTGCCCGATCCCCCTCTCGGACAGCCGGAAGATTGGGGACAGCCCCTAGTTCTAGCTGGATGCCCGAGCTCGTCGGGCAATCAGATCTTCGGTACGCGCGCCATCGGGAAGCGACTGCTTCGCCGCCGGGGCTGCATCGTCGCCGTCGTCCCCATCGAGCGCTGGCAGATGAGGAGCGTGAGGTCGTCGTTCATCGGACCTTGCGCGGCATAGAAGCTGCCGTCGAGCCCCACCGCCTCGATGACGCCGTCCGTGTAGAGGACGAGCGAGTCTCCGCGCTCGAGAATCGAGCGTGTCGCCGAGAATCCTGCGTTCTCGAGGATCCCGATCGGACACGCGCGGCCGCCCGTGACCGGCTGGACCCGGCCATCGGCGCGCCGAACGTAGGGCATCGGATGGCCGGCGTTGGCGAGCGCGATCTCTCCCGTCTTCACGTCGAGGGTGAAGTAGACTGCGGTGAAGAAGAGCTCCGGCTGGCCACGATCGAGCGTCGCGGCGTTGATCGCAGAGAGGACCGCCACCGGGTCGACATGTGCGAGCGCCGCGACGCGGAGCTCGCTCGAGATACGCGCCATGAGCAGCGCCGCCGAGATGCCCTTGCCCGAGATGTCACCGACGAACACCGCGAGGCGGTCCGTGCCTCCCCAGAGAACGTCGTAGAAGTCGCCGCCGACCGAGGACGCCGCGCGATACTCGGCGAACAGGTCGAGCCCCTGGACGGCGATGACCTCCCGCGGCAGGAGGCTCCGCTGGATCTGCGCGGCAAGCGCGAGATCGTGCTTCAGCCGTGCCTCCTGGAGCAGCGCCTCGCTCCCGAGCGACGACGTGTCCTCGCCACGGCGCTCACCACGGTCCGCCACGGGCACGTATTCGAGCCGGAGCACGCAAGACCCCAGGGCGTCGAGGTCGTTCGGTGACAGCCCACGGCGTTCTCCCGGCCCGATCCGAACGAGGTCGCCGACGCGAAGCCGCACTCCTCGAGCCTCTCCTTCGAGTCCGACCAGATAGTAGCTACCGCTCTCGGGCACCTTGCCACAGCCCCTTCATGGTCATCGCGCCGCTACGGAGCGACGAAGATGTGAAGCAGCTCATTCGATGTCAACGCGGCCAACGGTCTCAGCATCAGGGCACTATGCAGGAGCGCTTCAGTGATTACGGTGGGCTCATGCGCCGGGGGGTCCGTATCGTCAAGCGACTGATCGACGTGTCCGGCGCGCTCGCCGGAATCGCGGTGACCTTGCCGCTCTACGTCCCCATCGCAGCCGCCATTCTCCTCGACTCGCCGGGTCCGGTCTTCATCGTACAGCGCCGCGCGGCGTGCCTCGTGGAGGACGACAGCGCGAGCCTCCGCTGGACCGATTTCGACATGTACAAGTTCCGCACGATGCGGCAGGACGCCGAGCGCGTGACCGGCGCCGTCGTGTCGAGCAAGGGCGACTCGAGGATCACGCGTGTCGGCCGTATCCTCCGCGCGACCCGGCTCGACGAGATACCGCAGTTCTGGAACGTGCTCCTCGGCGACATGTCGCTGGTCGGCCCGCGCCCCGAACGCCCCGAGATACTCGTCAATCTGGCTCGAGCCATTCCCTATTTCGAGGAACGCACACGCGGGGTGAAACCGGGGCTCACCGGGCTCGCGCAGATCAATCTCGATTACTCAGGCGGCGCGACCGAGGGAAGCGCGGTCGCCGCGCTCCGCGAGAGCCTCACGAACCCGTTCCGGATCGAGGCGGCGGAGGGCGCACTGGCGGACGACATGCGGCTCAAGCTCATGTTCGACGTCACGTACGCGGCCGCGCTCGAGGACCTGTCGTCATATCTGCGCATGGAGCTCGGCATCCTCTTGAAGACTCCGCTCGTCATGGCGGCATTCCGCGGGAGGTAGCCATGGAGACGGACTCGCAGTGCAAGCGCGTGATGTTCCGGATCCGAGCCGCGCTCGAGTATCGACCGCTCACCGTCGACCTCGTGTCGACGCTCAGCGTCCAGGTCGCCATGGCCGACCGCACGTTCCGGAACGAGATCGTCACGGCGTTCGGCGAGGCGTTCAACAATCTCGTCGTGCACGGTTACGCGGGTCGCGCGGACGGAATGGTCGAAGTGGAGGCCGAGATGACGTGCGACCAGATCACCCTGCGCTTGCTCGACGGCGGCTTGCAGGTCGACTTCGCGAGCCTCGGTCCGCCGGACCTGGGCAGCTTGCCCGAGGGTGGAATGGGCGTCTTCATGATGCGCGCGCTGGTCGACGACGTGTCCTACCTCGCGGGTGAGCTCAACGTCCTCACGCTGACCAAGCGCGTGCGATGAGGTGCATCCGAACGCGGAGCGTCGATGGCATCCGGCTCCAGGTCTCGGGGGCCCTCGACGCACTCACGGTAGAGGAGCTCCGGCCGATTCTCGACGCCGTCGTGAGCGAGCGTCCGCGTCGCGTCGTGGTCGATTTCACGGAGCTCACGCTCCTCGACAGCTCGGGCGTCGGCGCCATCGTGTCGCTCTACAAGCGCATGAAGGCCGAAGGCGGGACCGTGGTGATCGCACACGCACACGACCAGCCGCGGCTCGTCCTCCAGAGCCTGGGCCTCGACCGGATCTTCTCGATGGTGGGCGCGGTCGTCTAGGGACAGCAGCTCAACGGAGTGGGGTCACGTCGGTGCCGTCGACGCGCTGGGGGAGCCGGCGGGGGACGACGATGCCGTCGGCCGGCGACGTCGACAGCTGGATGCCGAGCGTCACGGCCTCCCGGGCGGAGAGCTCGGTCGCGCCTGCGCCGTTCTGCGCGGTGAAGAGACCTCGCACGAAGAGCTGCATCCAGTCGGTCACCGCCCACGACAGGTCCGCGCTGCCGACCACCGAGTCGAAGTCGTCGATCGGGACCGCGCCCGGCCGGAGATCGACGACGGACCCGTGCAGGTAGCCGACGGAGCCTCCGAGGACGACCTGCCCTCGCTCGGATAGCGGCGTGGTTCCGCGAAGCGTCACGACGTGCGCGCGCAGCATCTGCCCGATGAGCGCGCTCGGCTGCGTGCCGCCGGCGTAGCTCAGCTCGGCGGACGTGGGCCCGAGGGTGTAGAGGAGGGACGCGTGCCCGTAGGGCACGACGAGCGTTCGAGAGCCGTCGTCCGGGCTCAGTACGAGCGAGGCGCCAGCGCTGAGCGACGAGCTCAGCTCGGGCGTGTAGTCGTGCCGCCAGCGCGGCGCGGCCGTGAGCGTCACGAAGCGCTGATCGGGAAGTGGTGCGGTGTGCAGGCTCGCAAAGCCCGTCCGCAGCTCGCCGCCGAGCCCGTCGACGTTCCACGTGTGCTCGGCGCTCAGCACCAGGGTCGTGAAGAAGTTGTCGATGTCGACCTCGGGGTCGAGCGACCTCGCGTACACGGCCTCGAGGGTCTGCGCCAGGTTCACGCTGGGGCTCGCGGCCCAGGCGAGCGCCTCGCCGCCGGTGGCCGTGAGGAGCCGAGCGTTGAAGGTGGGGAGCACCAGGACGGCCGTGTCGATGACGGGCTGCGTGACGAGGTAGTTCGAGAGCGAGCTCTGATAGGCGTCGGCCGAGAGGAGGAACGTGGTCCGCTTCGAGAGCTCGTACGAGGAGACGAGCGTGAGCCGGTTGGCCACCTCCACCGGGTCACGCGTGTGCACGGCCGCGGTGAACCCGTAGGTGAGCCGCAACAGGCCGCGCGGGTCCTCGAGGGCGAGATACGAGAGCTCGGGCATCACGCCGGTCCAGTAGTCGTGCGTCGAGCCGAAGATCGGCGGCGTCTGATGGGTGTACCCGCCGAGGACACGCGCCCGCGCCGTGAGCCCACCTTGCGCTCCCGCGACCGACGGTACGACACTGAGCACCGCACCGAGGACGGCGGCGGGCGCCCACGCTCTCATGTCCATGGCCGCGAACGCGCCGTGCCCTGCACGAGGCGCCTCGCGACGTCGCGCGGCCCGCTGACAACTTCTTTCCCCACGACTGAACTCTATACTTACTAATCATTCATGAGCTCGCTAGTCAGCACTGTGATTCCAACTTTCAATCGAATCAATGACGTCGTAGCCGCAGTCGAATCGGCGATCGCACAGACACATTCCGCGCACGAGGTGATCGTCGTCGACGACGGATCACGCGACGGCACGGCACAGCGGCTGCGCGACGTCTTCGGCGAGGCCGTGCAGGTCCTTCGCACGGAGCGGCTCGGGGTCTCCGGTGCGCGCAATCACGGGGTCGCCGCCGCGAGAGGCGAATACATCGCCTTCCTCGACTCCGACGACGAGTGGTCGGCCGACAAGCTGGAGAAGCAGGTCGCGTTTTTCGAGGAGCACCTCGACTACGGGATGGTGCTCACCGATGTCGTGCAGATGGACGGCCATCGGCGCCCCTACGACGTGCTTCGGCGGCGCCGGTTCATCCCCGAGGACGGCGACGTCTTGCACCACGTTCTTCGCCAGCCCGCGCTCGCGCCGTCGTCCGCGCTCGTGCGCCGGCGCGTCATCGATCACATCGGCGGCTTCGACCCGTCTCTGCCCACCGCCGAGGACATCGATTTTCACCTACGCGTGGCGCTCGGATTCCGGATCGGCGTCATCGAGGAGCCGCTCACCCGGTGCATGAGGGGGCACGAGGGCCTGTCCGCGCAGGCGAGGACGTACTCGGACTACATGTTCGCGATGGAGCGATTCCTCCTCGATCACCGCCACATGATCGGGCGCGACGCGCGGCAGATGGCGCTGCGCGAGGCCGCGCTCCGGAACATGCGAGGCATGCTCGCGACGGGCCTTCTCGGCGACGCCTTGAAGCTGGGCGCCGGTCTCGCTGCGCGGGCGCGTACCGGGACGGAGCTGGCGGCGCTTGCGCGCGCGACGCCGGTGCTCCTGAAGGCGGCGGCGGGCAGGCTGATTCGCCGTGGCCGCCGACCTCCACGCGTCAGCGCTTCGCCGACGCCCGCTTGACCGCCACCCGCGCCACGGCCGCGCGAACGTCGTGCACCACGGTGCTCGTGTCCGCCTTCCCGTCCACCAGCATGACCTCGAGGCCCACGTCCTTCGCGGAGTCGCGGAGCACCTGCGTGCGCTCGACCGGCAAGGACGACGGTACGAGGACGACGTGCGGCTTCTGCTCGGCGACCAGCTGCGACGCACGCAGCATGCTGCCCTCGACCAGCACGATGATCGACGCGCTCTCGAGCTCCGCACGGAGCGCAGCAATCTGCGGCGCGCCGAGCTCCACGAGGAGAACGATCGCCCACAACATCCCCTCCACCGTCTCTTCTTCCTTCTTCGTCACTGTGCCCTCATGCCCCTCGCGTAGCCATGTAGTCACGTACACCACCTAGCCCACGGATCTCACGCCGCCACAACCGGCGGCGGCGCCTTCGACCCTCGCGTGACATCCGCGGCGGCGAGCTCTCCCGTCTTCTTCGCGGACCGTGAGCGTCTCTGCAGGCGGCGGCTCGTACACACCCCGCGCGCCTGCCACTCGCTTGCAGATGTAGAGGAGCCGGCGCGGGCGGAGCGGATCGCCGCGCTCAGCTCGGCCATGGTCGCGTCCTTGAGAACGTACCCCGTCGCAGATTTACCTACGAGGATTGCGAGCGCATCCACGACCGAGGCGGCGCCCGAGCCGCGCCGCTTCAGCCCATCCTGGAGAGGATCAGAAGTGCTGCTTCACCACGTCGAGCTTGTCGCTCGGGGGGAAGGCCAGCTTTCGCGTCGCCTTGTCGATGCAAGCCGCGACCTTGTTGTTCTGCGGCGACACCTTGACGGAGACGCCGAGCGGCTTGCCCTTCTTCACGGCCACGCAGATGTCGGCGTTCGCCGAGTCCGCGAGGCCGCAGCTCTGCATGAACGCGCTGTTCTGCATCGGGCGGCCGAGCTGCTCGTTGGTGAGGTCGGGGGCGCCCTTCTTGCCCATCACGACCTCTTGCGGGTTCTCGTCCATCGCCTTCTCGCAGCTCTTGCCGGCGCTGATCGAGATCGAGACCTTGAGCTCCTCGTGCGGCGTGTCCTTGTGGGCGTCGTCGTGGTCGTAGATCGAGATGTGGAGCTGCGTGCCCTCGTCGGTGAGCTTGTCGAGGTCGGCGTAGGGGATGACCTTCTCGCCCCGGTAGCCGTGCTTGGTCTTGACGAGCGGGATCTCGACGCCCTTCTTGTCGCGCCCCTTCGGGTACACCATCATCGCGTCGCGGCCCTTCATGTCCGCGCCGAGCTTGCCCTCGTTCACGTCGTCGTCGGTCACGTGGATGCTGACCTTGACGCCCTCGGCGACGGTGTCGAGGTGCACGTTGCCGGCGAAGTCCTCGTTGCCGGTCGCCGCGCAAGGCGCGACGTGGTCCTGACCGTCCTCGTCGTGGAGGTCGTACTCGTGGACCTTGTCCTTCTCGCCGCACTTCGTGTGCTTCACGGCGTGCGGGTCGTGCGCGTCGTGCGCGGGCTTGCTGCCCCCGCCACATCCGAACGCGAGGGACAGCGAGGCCATCAGTACGAGCTTGGTCGTCGTTCGCATCGCTCTCCTCACTTCCCCTTCGGCCGCGTCCAGACGCCGAACGTGTAGCCGCCGGCGCCGCGACCATCGACCTCGATGTTGAACTGCAGCTCCGTGTCCTCGTCGACGCACCAGAGCTTGTCCGTGTCGATGACGGCGATGGGGTGCTCGGTGCGGTCCATCGCGTAGAGCGCGCCCTTCTTCAGGACGATGATGTCGATGTCCTTGATGCCGTCGTCGGCGACCGCGAAGTAGCGGTAGCACATGCCCTTCTGCACCTTGAACCGGAACTCGTCGCGCCTGTCGTGCTTGATGTGGAGACGTCCCTCGTGGGGCTTCACGTACTCGACCATCCCCGTGGGCGTGCCGCACTTCTCGATGAGCGTCTTGAAGTCGGCCTGGTGCTTGCCGCTCCACGACAGCTCCTTCAAGCAATCGTGATCCGCCACGCTCTGCTTCGGGAACTGGGTCTTCGCGCCCTTCTGGAGGAGCGGCTCGAGCTCGATCACGCCCTCCTTCTCGTTGGGGTCGTGGTGCGCCGCGGCCTCCGCGTGGTCGTGCTTGTCGAGCGGTGCCGCGTCGGCCGCGGGCGCTGCGGGCGCCGCGGCGGCAGGTGCCGATGCCGCCGGCGTCGGTGCAGCGGGCGTTGCGGGAGGAGCCGCGGGAGCTCCTCCGCACGCCACGAGGACATAGAAGAGGGGACTCGCCAGCGAGGCTCGAGTGAGTGTCATTGCGATCGAAAGTACCCGGCCCTCGTCGCAAATGGCAACGGTCGCCTTGGCTCCTTGATAGGCTCGGAATGCATGACTGACATCGCGCACGAAGCCCCCACACTCTCCGCCGATGCGCCCCGGGAGACCGTCGGGCGGGGTACGAAGTCCGCGATTCTCGGCGCGCTCGCCATCGTCGTCCTCGGCGGCGCGACGACCGCGCTCTTCGCGCTCGAGGCATGCGCCGAGAACGGCCCGGCGCAGCCCATCCCGACGACGGCGCCGACGACGACCACCTCGAGCTCCGCGAAGCCGCCCGCCACGCCGCCCGCGCCCTCGCCGACGCTTCCGCTGCCGCCTCCTCCCACGTGAGATGAGCGCGGTCGCGCGGTCCGCCTCGGGTGGTGCGCGCTGGCTACGCAGCGCACCGTTCGATCTCGCGCTCGTGGTCGGCGTGCTGGCGCTGGCGCTGGCCCTCGGCGGCGCTGCCCTGACCAGCCCCGCGGCGTTCACGATCGTCGTCTATGCCGACGTGTGGTTGCTTGCCTATCCGCACATCGCTTCGATGTACACGCGGGTTGCCTTTGACCGCGTCAGCGTGCGAGCGCATCGGTTCTTGCTCTTCGGCCTGCCGCCGATCGTGCTCCTCGCGACCGCCGGAGCGACGCTGCTCGGAGGCGTCGTCGCGCTCAACACGATCTACTTCTACTGGCAGTCGTGGCACTACACGCGCCAGAGCTACGGCATCTCCCGCGCCTACGAGCGCGCGGGCGGCCAGCCCGTCCTCGGGCGCGACACGGTGAGCGACTGCGTCGTCTACTCGTTTCCGCTCTGGGGCCTGCTGCACCGCGCCCAGCAGCAGAATGCCGAGTTCTTCGGCGCTCCTCTCTGGAGCCCGCGCGTCCCGCACGCGCTGGTCGTCGCCGTCGCGCTCTTCGCGCTCGCCAGCCTCGGCGTGTGGACCTGGCAGCGGGTCCGCCCCGCCCGCGACGGAGCGCCCCTGCGCATCGGCCACACGCTGTTCGTCCTCTCCCATGTGGTGATGACGGTCGTGAGCTACATCGCCGTCCGCGACATCACGCGCGGATGGCTCTTCATCAACATCTGGCACAACGCGCAGTACATGCTCTTCGTGTGGGCCTTCAACGCCCGACAGTTCCGCGAGGGTGTCGACCCTTCGCGGCGCCTGCTCTCGCGCATCAGCCAGCGCCAGAACGTCCTCTGGTACGCGCTGACGTGCCTCGGCCTCTCCACGCTGTTCTACGCGACGCTCGGGCAGCTCACCTCACGCTCGGCAACGCCCCTTCTGCCGCTCGTGCTGGTCACGCACCAGACCGTCAATTTCCACCACTACATCGTCGACGCCGTCATCTGGCGATCGCGACGCCCGACCACACGATAGGCTCTCCGCAGTGGACGGACGCGTGCCGGAGCGGCGTGGCCGAGAACCTCTACCCCTACGGACCGAGCTACGATCCGGGCGCGTGCAGCGGCGCGGGCAACTCCCCCGGCCAGACGGTCGACGTCGCGACGCTCGGCGAGTGCGCCACCGTGGCCGCCGGGACGTCCCTCTTCGACATGAGCGGTAACGTATGGGAGTGGGTCGAGGGAACGGCCCGTGGAGGCGGCTTCAAGGCCGGCAGCCCGGAGCTCGTGTGCGGCACGCCCGGCGTCGTCCCCGCGGAGCCTCTCACGAACGAGATCGGCATCCGCTGCTGCAAGCCGGCGCCGTAGCGGCCTGGGCACGACCACGACGCGACGAGGGGTCGCGGTGGTTGCAAGCTCTTCCATCGCCCGAAGAAATCGCGGCGCTCGGGAGGCGGAGGGGCCCGCCGGGGGCCCGACGGCATGAAGGTGCGGTTGACGGTCGCGCTCGGCCTTCCGTACGGTGTTCAATCGGGCGCGCTGCAGCGCCGTGGAGGCATTCGAATATGGGCTTTCGTCGTGGTGCGGAGATCGGGCTCATGGCGGCTCTCGTGCTCGCGTCGGCGTGCGTGCCTGCGCCGAAGGCGCCGGACGCCCCCCCGTTCGACCCGAAGGTCGTCTTTCGTGATCTCGCCAAGGGGTCGTCGAGGCCGATGGTGGTCGACTGGACTCCGGACGACCGCGCCTCGCTCGAGTCGCGCGCATCGCACGGACCGATCCTCGTTCGCATCACCGAGGCAGGCATCGAGCCGCTCTGGGATTGCGCGATTCCCGACGGCAGCAAGTACGAGTTCACGGGCGTCAGCCCGAAGCGCGACCACGTCGACGCGCACTCGGACGCCGAGCTCGCCGCGAACTTCCCGGTGGGCTTTGCCAAGCTGCGCGCGGCCGTGAAGTCGGGCCAGTCGATCTCCGCAGACGTGCGGCTCGTCGGCGTCGCGGAGCTCAATCGGCTGAGCGTCCACCGCGCCGATCTGCCGCCTGCGTGCGCGTCGGCGACCCACTTCGTGAAGGAGCTCACGATCGGCGGCTTCCAGTTCGGGTCCGGCGCGACCAGCGAGGGCGGCGGAGGCGCTGGGGTCGGCGGGCTCGGGGTCGACGCCAACTACAAGGGCGTGTCGAACCGCATCACGGAGGAAGGCGACTTCAAGGTCTGCGAGGCGGCCGACCCGGACTCGCGCACCGCACCGGGACGCTGCAAGGGCATCCTGCGCATCCGCCTCGTGCCGATCGATCAGGACGCGAGCAAGGTCCAGACGACCTGCGGCGCCGGGATGCGCTGGGACGGTCGAGCGTGCATCGACGTCGAGGCGCCCGCCGCCAAGACGACGGTCGCGACCAAGGCACCGGAGCCGCCGCCGGCCTACGAGTGCAACAAGTCGAACCTCCAGGAGTGCCTCGAGCAGTGCAAGAAGGGCAGCGGCTCCTCGTGCACCTACGCGGGCGCATTGGTGCAGGCCACGAAGAAGGCCTCGCTCGACGACCTCAAGACGATCTACACGGCGGCCTGCAGCGGCAAGAGCTGGGAGGGCTGCTCGACGCTCGCCGACATCATGCAGGTCGAGCACAAGGACGTGGAGGCCGCGAAGCTGCACGGCGTCGCGTGTCTCAACGGGTTCTCGGGCGCGTGCACGAACTACGGCGTGGCTGCCTACTTCGGCCGCGGCGGCGTGAAGGAAGACCGCGCGCTCGCGTTCAAGCTGTGGGACCGCGCGTGTCGCCTCGGTGACTTCGTCGCCTGCTCGAATGCCGGCGTCGTCGTCAACAAGGGCGAAGGCGGCGTGAAGCGCGACACCGCGACGGCGCGCAAGCTCTTCGACGTCGCGTGCAAGAACGACGACGCGGGCGGCTGCACGAACTACGCGTGGATGCTCGAGAACGGCGTCGCCGGCCCGACGGACAGGCCGGGCGCGCTCCGCCTCTACCTCGGTGCGTGCGAGAAGAACCATCCGACCGCGTGCGTCCTCGGCGGGCTCGCGATCGAGGAGGGCTCGAAGGGCGACCGCACGCGCGTGAAGCAGGCGCTGACGCTCTACGAGCAGGCGTGCAACCTCGAGAGCATCGGCGACGGCTGCGCGTCGTATGAAGAGAACAAGGCGCTCTACTCGAGCAACATGAGCGACGACCAGCTGCAGCGACGCTCGTGCGACGGCAGCACGCAGTCGGAGCTCGGTTGCTTCAACGCCGCCGTCGTCTACGCGGACGATAAGCTCGGCTTCAAGAACCAGGCAAAGATGGTCGAGCTCGCCAAGCGCGCGTGCAAGAGCCCGGGCGCGAAGAAGGAGCTCTGCAAGAACTTCAGGTAACGCCCAGTCGCGCGCGAGCCACGTGGACGCGGAGACAACGCGGAGGCGTTCCCTCTCGATCGCTGATTGGACGCTCGTCGTGCCGGGGAGAATCCGCAGACGGATTCACCCCGGTGGGGAGCCTCGATCGCGCTCGCGCAGGCTCTTCCTCGCTCGATTGTCTCGCTACGCATCGGACATCTCGTCCTACGCATCGTCGATGGAGAGACGTCCGATGCAAGGCGCGACAGTGGAGCGGGGAGCGAGCCTTGCGGTGCAAGAGGGAGGCTCCCCATCCCGGGCTGAACCGGCCTTGCGGTTCTGCCCGGCACCACGAGCGTCCAGTGAGGAAGTGAGGCGAGCCCCCTCTGCGTCGTCTCAGCGCCTCAGCGCCTCCGCTTGTTCAATCGGCCTTCGCCGTCGGGCGCTACGGCGCTACGCGCTACGCGCTGCGCAGCATGAGGAACACGAGCACTCCCGTGACGGACACGTAGAGCCACACGGGGAAGAGCACCCTGGTGATCTTCTTGTGCGTGTCGAAGCGCCGCCGGAACGCGAAGTAGAACGCCGCGAGGCACATCGGGACGACCGGGATCGACAGGAGCACGTGGCTCGCCAGGAGGAGCAGGTAGCCGACGCGCATGCCGCCGGTGCCCGGGTACTTCGAGTCGCCGTGCACGTAGTGGTACGCGAGGTACCCGACGAGGAAGAAGGTGCTCGACGCGAACGCGGAGATCATCAACGCCTGATGGCGCGCGACCTTCTTCTGCTTGATCGCGATCACGGCGAGCACGAGGAGCACCGCGGCGGCGCCGTTGAAGCACGCGTTGATCGCGGGCATGAAGGAGAGGCTCGTCGGGTCGCCGGAGCCGTGCCGGAGGAGCAGCAGGTAGGCCAGCACCGCCAGCGCGACCACGGACACGACGCCGTTGACGATCCAGAAGGGGCGATCTGCGGGCGGCGCGGCCGTCGTGCTCGACATCGGGGCTCTCCATAGAGCCTTTGCCCCGCTGCGCCAAGCCGTGAGCAGCGTAGAATGGCGGGGTGCGACGGTGTTGTGGGCGGATGCTCGCGGCCATTCCGTGAAGGGCGCGCTCACTCCTCCGGATCAGGGTCCGCGTCGTGCCGCGTTCGCTCGCCCGACGAGGGGACGCCTTGCACCGCGTGCGTGCCGCCGAGCTCCACGAGGCCTTCGGCGGTCAGCGAGAGAAAGGCCGCCTGGACGTCCGCGAACGGGAGGCCCGTCACCTCCGCGATCTCACGCACCGACGACTGGCCGTCGACATGGAGAAGAAGGAACGACGCACGCAGCTCGAGGTTCGTTCGCACGACCGCGCTCGTGCGCGTCGGGATCGCCACGTCGAGCGGCAGGTTCGGCGGCAGCTGATGGCGCATCGACGTCTCGAACGCGACCGCCGCCACGTCGTACGTCGGAACCGACGTCGGACGATCCGACGGAGTCATCGCCCACTCGCCCGACACACTCGCCGGCGCCGGCGTCGTCTCACGCTCACGCTCACGCTCGCGCGCGGACACACCGCTCTCGTGCTGCTGGGGCCGTGCGCCCTGCAGCTCGTCCTCCTGAGCTTCCCCGCCCTTCGTAGACGCCATCGATTGCGGCGCTACGGGTGCCACGCCCCGCCCCCGGCGTCCACCCAGCGAGGCGCCACGCCCTCACTTTGTAAGTCCCCGTAACGTCGTTCCGGTAGAGGCCCGAGCCCCCACCCGTGCCCCCGTCCGGTCGACGCCGAGACACACCAGCGCGCGCCGCACACTGCCTCGCCCGCGTGCGCCATCAGGTCAAAATGCCCCGATCGCCGGGAGCATCCCGAGCACCGCCGGCGCCTCGACGACCGGCACCCGCACGTCACGAAGAAGACGCGCCGCGATGGCCATTCGATCGCGGCTGATCCTCGCCGCGCGTTCCGACTCGCAGCCCGTCGGCCCTGCGGCATACCAGGCGAGCGGAAAGGCCGGGCAGACGCGCATCGAGATCCGCAGCATCGTCATGGCCGCATCCACGCACTTCGCGGGATCGGCGATCAGGTCCTCCCCGGTCCAACCTTCCGCGGTCTTCGCGCCCCAGGGCAGGTTGATCTGGAACGCGCAGAAGCTCGTCGGCTTGCCGCCGCGGTGATCGCCCACCGCGTCCGCGCGGAGCGAGGACTCGCGGAAAGCGATCGCAACGAGGAGCGCGGACGTCCTCCGCCGATCGTCGTCGCCCTTGAAGAGGGGTGGTGCCGCCTCGACTCGACTCGCGATCGCTTCTGCGAGTCGACCGTGCTCACGCAAAGGGGCGAGCAGCATGCTCGCGGCCATGATCCAAGGAAAGAGTGCCGACATTCTACACCTCCGGCCCGTACGCTCCCTGGAGCGCCGACGGCGGGGGCCCCAAGCAAGTCGCGGTCCAGGCAGGCGCGTCGCGAGGCCGCGGTGTACGCTCGATGCGTGATGAAAGCGGCCAGAGCCTCGCTCGCCTTCGCGCTCCTCGTTCCCCTCGCCTGCGCCTCGGCGTGCGGCAGCTCGTCCTCGGCCGACGCCCCGGCGCCGCGAGAGCCCGCGCCCACCCGCGCGTCCGCCGAGCGGGCCGCCGTCGCGGAGCGCCTTCTCACCGGGCCCGACTGGTACCGGCACGCCGTCTTCTACGAGGTGAACGTCCGCTCCTTCCAGGACTCGAACGGCGACGGGATCGGCGATCTCGCAGGCCTCACATCGCGCCTCGACTACCTGAAGGACCTCGGCATCGACGCGCTCTGGCTGATGCCCATCTTCCCGACCGCCTTCAAGGACTCGGGCTACGACATCGCCGACTACCGCACGATCGATCCCGTCTACGGCGACGCCGCCGCCTTCGACGCGCTCCTTGCCGCGGCGCACGCGCGCAAGATGCGTGTGTTCATGGACCTCGTCTTGAACCACACGTCCGACAAGCACGCATGGTTCCAGGAGTCGCGCTCGAGCAAGACGAACCCGAAGGCCGACTGGTACCTGTGGTCGGACACCCCGAGCCGCGCCGACCTCGGCAAGTGCGGGCCCGACAACCCGCGCTTCGGCACCGGCTGGTCGAAGGACGAGACGCGCGGTCAGTACTTCTTCCACCGCTACTACGCCGAGCAGCCCGACCTGAACTACAGGAACCCGGAGGTCGTGAAGGAGACGCTCGACGTGGCGCGGTTCTGGCTCGACCGCGGGACGGACGGCTTCCGCTGCGACGTCATCGGCAAGCTCTTCGAGTCGCCCGAAGGATGCGACCTCATTCCCGAGACCGTCGAGTACATCAAGAAGCTGCGCGGCGTGCTGAACGAGAAGAGCGACCGCGTGATGGTCGCCGAGCCGTCGCAGCTCGACGACTCGGCGCCGTACTACGGCGACGGCGCGAACATGTTCCACATGACGTTCGATTTCGGCTTCGGCTACTTCTGGCAGCTCGCCTTCGGCGCGCGCGACAAGACCATCGTCGACAAGGCAATCCAGGCGAGCCTGAAGTACCCGAAGGGCGCCCAGCCGGCGCAGGTCATCGGCTCGCACGACGTGCCGCGCGCGTGGCAGTACACGGCGGGCGAGCCCTGGCGCGCGCGCAATGCCGCGCTCCTCTCGATGACGCTGCGCGGAACGCCCTTCGTCTACAACGGCGAGGAGCTCGGCATGCGGCCGGGAACACAGATCATCGTCGACGATCGCGACCTCCATCGGACGCCGATGCCGTGGACCGCCGCAGGCGCGGGCCATGGATTCACGACCGGCGCTCCGTGGCTCGCCTTCGGCGCGGCGGCCGAGGAGACCGCGGTCGACGTCGAGGACAAGGACCCCGCCTCGATGCTCACCTACTACCGGCAGATGCTCGCGTTCCGCCGCGGGCACGCCGTCTGGGGCACGGGCGACGTGCGGCTCGTCGCGCTCGACGTGTCCTCGGTCGTCGCGTTCATGCGTGAGGACGCCGAGGAGAGCTTCCTCGTCGTCGTGAACCTCTCCGACGAGGACCAGGACACCGTCGCCGAAGGGCCGCTCGCCGCGGGCCCGGGCGCCAAGCTCGTCTTCGGTGACGGCACCCTCGACCCGTCGGCCGGCAACCTGCGCGTGTTGCTCCCGGCCACCGCGGCGGCCGTGTTCCAGGTGCGGTGAGCGCGCGATGTGAAGAGGACAGCATGAACGATGTCGACGTCGTGGTCGTCGGCGCGGGCTTCGCAGGCCTCTCCGCCGCGCGCGCGCTCCAGCAGGCCGGGAAATCGGTCACGGTCCTCGAGGCCCGCGACCGCGTCGGCGGGCGCACGTTCACCACCAAGACGGCCGCCGGCCCGTGGGTCGATCTCGGAGGCCAGTGGATCGGCCCGCAGCAGCACGAGATCCACGCGCTCGTCACGGAGCTCGACGTCGAGACCTTCCCGCTCTGGACACGCGGCGACAACCTCGTGCTCGTGAAGGGCAAGGCGAAGCGCTATCGCGGCACCATCCCCCGCGTCGCCCTGCCGAGCCTCCTCAACATCGGATGGGCGCAGTGGCGCCTCGATCGGATGTCGAAGCAGGTCCCGCTCGACGCGCCCTGGAAGGCCGCGAAGGCGGCCGAGTGGGACGCCCGCTCGCTCGGCGACTGGCTCGACGCCAACATCAAGACGAAGCTCGCTCGCGATCTCTTCGATGCCGGCCTCGAGACGGTCTACGCGGCGAGCGGCCACGAGATCTCGCTCCTGCATGCGCTCTTCTACGTCCACTCGGGCGGCAACCTCGACATCCTCCTCGGCACCGAGGGCGGCGCGCAGGCGACGCGCATCGTCGGCGGCATGCAGCCCGTCGCCGAGAAGCTCGCGGCCACGCTCGGCGCGGGCGCCGTTCGCCTCTCGTGCCCGGTGCGTCGCATCGAGAACGCTGGCGACCGCGTCATCGTCCATCACGACGGAGGCCAGCTGCGCGCATCACGCATCGTCATCGCGATCCCGCCGAAGCTCGTCCCCGAGATCCGCTTCGAGCCTCGCCTACAGGGGCTCCGCGCCGACCTCGTGAAGAGGATGCCCATGGGCGCCGTCATCAAGCACACCGCCGTGTACGACCGGCCGTTCTGGCGCGACGAGAAGCTCTCCGGCATGGTCGTGAGCGACGAGGGGCCGATCCACGTCGTCTTCGACAACTCGATGCCCGACGGGATGAAGGGCGTGCTGATCGGCTTCTCCGAGGCCGCTGCCGCAAAGAAGCTCGGCGCGCTCGACGAGGCCGGCCGTCGCGATGCCGCGACGAGGTGCTTCGTCCGCTACTTCGGCGAACGCGCGGGCAAGCCGATCGCCTACGCCGATCACGTGTGGGAGCACGACCCGTGGTCGGGCGGCTGCTACGGCGCGTTCATGCCGCCCGGCGTGTGGACGACCCTCGGCCCCTCGATCCGCGAGCCCCAGGGGCGCATCCACTGGGCCGGCACCGAGACCGCCACCGTGTGGATGGGATACATCGACGGCGCGATCCAGTCCGGAAAGCGCGCCGCCGCGGAGATCGTCAGCGCCGGGACGTGACGGCCGCGGTCACCCGCTCTTCTTCTTCTTTCGCAGGGCGACCGGGATCACGAAGCGCACCGACGTGAGGACGTCGGAGACCTTCACTTGCTTGTTGTCGGTGAGCTGCAGGGTGCGGCCCGCGGTGAGCACCTCGCGCTCGGTGAGGTCCGCGCTCCCCTTCGGGTAGACGATCCAGATCCCCCCCTCCTCCTTGATCATCTCGCGATAGCTCGCGAGCTTCTCGAGGTCCTTCTTCGACGAGGCAGCGACGAAGATCATGTCGAAGTCCTTGCCGCGGGCGATCTTCGCGATCTTCGCGCCGGTCGCGTCGAGGTCGGCACGCAGGTCGGCGTCGAGCTTGCCGACGACGGCGACCTTCTTCTCCGCCGCGCTGGCGTCGAACCCGAGCTTCTCGACGAGCGCCTTCGGGTTCTTGATCTTCTCCGCCCAGACCTCGGCCTTCGGTCCGAGCTCGAACAGGAGGAGCCCACGGCCCGTCTGCAGATCGAGCCACCCGGCGTTCGCCTCGATCTTGAAGATCTCGGAGAATTTCACGGTGAGGCTCACCTCGCCGCGAAAGATGATCGAGTCCGATTCCAGCAACGCGACGCCCTCGAGAATGCGTCCGTCGAACCGCAACGACGTCTTGAGCTCTTGCCCCACGAGGCCGATATTATCAGCGATTCGGCGTGCCGTTGGGCAGAAGCGGGAACGGGCGCCGCGAGAATGTGCGCAGCCGGTCGCACGCCGTGTCGGGCGCGTCGACCACGCGCTCCTCGGCCCCGCCGAGCGCCATGCAGTACCAGCCGCCGTCCCACGCGCGGGCCACGAGCTTCCGGTCGCCCTCGTAGACACCCCACGTGTTGACCGGACACGTGAACATGCCCGTGCAGTTCGTCACGGGGATCGGCGCGCGCGCCTCGTAGGGCCGGAGCAGGCTCCGGCCGGGCATCGCCGCACGATGCTGCGCGACGCCGAAGTTGTCCCAGAGGCCGAGCGCATCGAGGATCGTCGGCAGGATGTCGAGGTGCGTGACGAAGCGAGTCTGGTGATCGGCGAGCGCACGGGCCTGTGCCTCGGTGAGCGTCCCCTTCCCCGCCGCGATCCATCCGGGCACGTGGACCTGCTCGTCGAGCAGGTTCTGACCGTGGTGAATCGCGCCGTGCTCGCCGAACGCCTCGCCGTGATCGCTCGTGAAGACCACGAGCCATGGTCGCGTGCCCGCGTGCTCGATGAAGGCGCTCACGGCGCGCGCGAGCGTGCGGTCCTGCTCGTAGATCGAGTCGCGATACGCATTGAGCAGCTTCGGCATGCCGGACCACGTGACGACGTGGTCGTACGGCTCGAACGGTGCGCGCTTCGGGTCGACGAAGTAGGGCGCGTGCGTCCCGACGAAGTGCAGCATGACGACGCTCGGCGCCGGGAGCTCGGGGAGCTTCGTGAGGAAGAGATCGACGATGTCGCGATCGAGCGGCAGCTCGGCGTAGTCGGGGTCGTCGTCGACGTCGTGGCCGCGAAACGTCTCGACGGTCGCGAAGCGGTCGACCGCGGCACGTACCTGATCGGTCTCGAACACGGTCCGCGCCTGCGACGAGAAGTAGCCGACGACAGGCCTCCTGCCGTGCGCGTCACGAGCCGCGTGAGCGAAGTCGAACAGGCTGGGCGAGCGAAGGATCGCGTCGCGCGGGCCCTCCTGCGTGCGCCCCGTCAAGATCGCCGAAAGCGACAGCGCCGTGTAGCTCGAGAGCGCGCGGAGCTGAGCGAGGTCGGTCCGCCCGTGCGTCAGGGCGGCGGTCTCCGGCGCGGTAGGCGCCTCCCCGCCGCCACGATAGTCGGCCGCACGCACGCTCTCGGTGAGGACGAAGAGGATGCTCGGCAGCTCGGCGTGCTCGGCATGCAGCGGCGGCAGCGTGATCGCGGAAGAGACTGCGGGCTCCCGATGCGCGGTGAGCGCGGTGAGCGCATGCACGGCGCGGATCTCCGGGGTCGCCCGACGCGGCGAGACCCCCGCGAGCCCGCCGAGCGCCGCGATCGAAAGCACGGCGCCGAGGCCGGTGCTCCCCACCGCGCGCGGGGCACTCTCGAGCGCGCGATGGACGAGCGCGAGCAGCGCGTACTCGACGGCGGCGAGCACAGCGACCGAGAGCGCATAGGCAGGCAGCGCACGGAGGAGCACGCCGCGAACATCGTGCAGGGCATGGAGCCCGCTGGCGACCACCTGCACGTCGACGGGCGTGTGGTAGTAGCGGAACACGAGAAGCTGGAGCACGAGCACGGCAGAGGCGAGCGCCGCAAACGTTGCGCGCGCGACCCGCGACCGCGCGAGCACCGCGAGCGCGAGCACGAGCGCGATCGACGTCGCGACGTCGAGGAGGACGCGCGGCTCGGCAAACCAGCCCTCGAGGCCGCGGAACGAGAGGTCGAGGAGCACGAACTGCCCGGCCACGAGCGCTGCCGCGACCACGGCCCGCCAGCTCGCGAGCGCTCCGCTCGGGCCGACTTGGCCGGCTGGTTTTGCAGGGAGGGAAGGCTGCAAGGGCACCCAGAATACCTTGCGCGCAGGTGTTACCATGGGCGGAGTGAGCTTGCCCGCGACAGACCTCGACAGGAGCGTCAGCCGGACGTTCGAGGAGCGGCGCTGGGCGCTCGACGCGCTCTCGAGTCTCGGCGACGGCGTGCTCATCGCCGACGAGCGCGCGCGCCTCGTCTACTACAACCCCGCCGCCGTCCGCCTCGTGGGGGCGAACAGGCTCTCGAGCGACCCGCTCTCGTGGAGCAAGGAGTACGGCATCTACCTCGCCGACGAGCACACCGCGTTCCCGCCCGACGAGCTACCGCTCGCTCGCGCGCTCGCGGGCGAGCCCGTGCAGGACGTCGAGATCTTCGTCCGCAATCGCTCGGTGGTGGAAGGCATCCACATCAGCTGCAGCGGCTTTCCCTTGCGCGACGCGAGCGGACTCGTGCGCGGCGCGACCGTCATCTTCCACGACATCACGACGCGCCGTACCCAGGGGCTCCTGCTCCAGGAGGCGGAGCGCCAGAAGCGCGCCATCCTCGACAACATCCCGGACATCGCCTGGCTCAAGGATCGCGAGGGTCGCTTCCTGGCGGTCAACACGCCGCTCTCGAATGCGGTCGGGCGCAAGCGCCCCGAGGACATGATCGGGCTGACCGATCTCGACATCTCGCCGCGTGAGCTCGCCGAGCAGTACCGCGCGGACGACGCCGAGGTCATGGCGACGCGCCTCCCCAAGCGCGTCGAAGAGAAGCACATCGACCCGAACGGCGGCACGTACTGGATCGAGACGCACAAGACCTGCATCGTCAGCGAGGACGGCGAGGTGATCGGCACGACCGGCATCGCGCGCGACATCACGAAGCGGAAGAACGCGGAGGAGGCGCTCCGCATCAGCAACGACGAGCTCGAACGCCGTGTCGCCCTGCGCACCGCCGAGCTCGCCGAGGCGCAGGAGAGCCTGGTCCGCAAGGAGCGGCTCGCGGTGCTCGGCCAGCTCGCCGGCGGCGTCGCGCACCAGATCAGGAACCCGCTCGCCGCGATCATGAACGCGACCTACGTGCTGAAGCGACACCTCTCGCCCGACCAGCACCCGAACGTCGAGGACGCGATCCGCATCATCCACGACGAGGTCCGGCACGCGAACGTGATCATCACGGGGCTGCTCGACTACGCGCGGGTGCGCACGCCGGACCGCCATCCTGCCTCGCTCGTGGAGGTCGTCGAGCGTGTGCTCGCGGCCGACGTCATCCCCAGCTCGATCGTGGTGGAGCGCGCCATCGAGAGCGTCCCGCTCGTCGTGATCGACGCCGACCAGATCCACGGCGCGTTGTACAACCTCGTGCGCAATGCAGTCGAGGCGATGCCCGAGGGCGGCAAGCTGCGCGTCGAGCTGCGAACGGAGGGCGATCAGATCCTGGTCGCGGTGACCGACAGCGGTCCGGGCGTGAGCGCGCAGGTGCGTGCGCATCTCTTCGAGCCGCTCCACAGCACCAAGCCGATGGGCATCGGCCTCGGCCTGGTCACGGCGCGCACGTTCGTCGAGGCCCACGGTGGCCGCATCACCCACCACGACATCGCGACCGGCGCCCGCTTCGAGATCCGCCTCCCGCTCCGCTGATCAGGCGCTCACGCCGTCACTTGCGGCGACGGCGTGCGAGGAGCGCTCCGAGCGCGAGGGCCATGAGCGCGAAGCGTGGCGGGCTGCTCGAGCGCGTCATCGAGCAGCCTGACGTGGTCGTGGTCGTCGTCGCGCCGGAGCCGGTGGGGCCCCCGTCGGCGCCGGGGTCGACGACCGGGTCCGCGCCCGTGTCGAGGCCGCTGCCCTCGCAGTCGGCCTTGCACTTCGACGCGACGCACGTCGCCATCGCCTTGCGTGCCGCGTTCGTCGCGCACTCGGGCGCCGCGTCCTTCGTCTTCAAGCACACGTAGCAGGTGCCGTCGGAGGCGCAGGCGAGCGCCTCGTCACAGCACGCACCTTCGGTGCACGTCGAGCACGCGCCTGCCGGCAGCTTGTAGCCGCACTTCGGTGTCTGGATGCACTCGAACGTGCCCTTGCACTGCGTCGTGCACGCCTGCGTGCACTGGCAGTTCGCCGCGGCGTTGAACGGCCCTTCGGCCTTCGGGAACTTCACGAGGCACGAGGCCTTGGTCGCGCCGCTCGAGAGGCACTCGTAGTACCCGCCGCAGTCCTTGTCGGCGAGGCAGCTCCGCGTCGCGGCCGCGCACGTCCCGTTGCCGGAGTTCGCGATCTTCCCGCACAGGTCGCAGTCCTCGGTCGGGACGGCCTTCGCGAGCTCGCCCGAGAGGAAGGAGAGACCGAACGAGACGCGACCGCTGACGCCGGTGCCATTGCAGTCATCCTGCACGTACGAGTGGATGCCGACGACCTTCTCGGAGCCGGGGCTCCCGACGAGGACGGGCCCGCCGCTGTCGCCCTGGCAGATGCCGTTGCTCGACATGTCGTAGGCGATCATCTGCCCGACCTGGCCGAGCTGCTTCGACACCCTGCGACGAACGGTGTTCTCGGTCCCGGCGCCGCTCGAGATGAGCGACGTCCGGCCGTAGCCGACGCTCACCACGCTGGTGCCGACGGCGAGGCCGTCGGAGGCGGAGGCGAGCGGGATGGTGGGCGTCGAGGCGTCGACGCCGGCGATCCGCAGGACCGCGAAGTCGTACGGCGAGCCGACCGCTCCGCCGTAACGCGGGTCGGCCTTGTAGTCGATGACGTCGTACCGGAGCACGTTCGACTGGGAGAAGTCGTCGCCCTGGAGGACGTAGACGGGCGGGAGGTCGACGCAGTGCGCGGCGAGCGCGACCCAGCCGATGTGCCTGACCGGGTCCGTCTTCACGATCGTGCCGGAGCAGAGGCCGCCCTGCGACCCGGACTGGAGGACGATCGCGACCACCGCCTGGTGGCTGGTGTCGAGCTGACCGTTGATGATCGGGCTCGACGTCTGCCCGGTGCGCTCCGGTCCGGCGGTGCCGCCCGCATCGGAGGGCGGTGCTCCGGCGCTGCACGCACCGAGCAGGAGACCAATCACAGGGACGGCGAGCAGACACGACGCGCGCATGAGACCTCGTTCCCCCGCCTCGCCGCAGGAGGCGGCGAGCCCTACGAGTATACGGTCAGCCGGGCGAAATGCCGCCTTTCCCCGCTCGCTCGGTCGGTTCATGTAGGACCGCATTTTCCGCGGTAGCGAAGTCGAGAACGCGCCCGTGATAGGCTCGATGCCGCGCATGGCCCTGTTGCTTCGTCCGCTGACGCTCCTTCTCGCGTTCGTGATGCTCCTCACCTCGGTGCCGCGTGCGGCATGGGCGCAGACGGTGCCGGGGGAAGCCTCGCTTCCCGCGGGAACCCCTGACGAGGACAAGCGCCACGGCGACGAGGCGATGGTCGCCCTCCGCTACCAGGAGGCGCTCGCCTACTACCGGCGGGCCTTCGACGCGACGAAGAACCCGGCGCTCCTCTACAACATGGGACGCGCCTACGAGGGCCTCGCCGAGTTCCCGAAGGCGCTCGACGCCCTCGAGGAGTTCACCGACAAGGCGCCGCCCGAGCTGAAGGCGCGCGTTCCGAAGCTCGACGAGCTCGTCGCCGACGTCCGCAAGCGTGTCGCGACGATGATCATCAGCGCGCCGGTCTCCGGCGCCGAGATCCGCCTCGGCAACAAGGTCCTCGGGACCACCAAGCCGGGCCAGACGGTCTTCCGCGTGAACGCCGGCCCCCAGACGCTGACCATCACGCATCGCGACTACTTCCCGTTCGAGCGGCCGATCGCCCTCGCGGCCGGGAAGATCGAGACGATCGACGTGGTGCTCGCCTCGCGCTCGGCAGAGGCCCTCCTGCGCGTCACCTCTCCGGTGACCGGTGCGGCGGTGGCCATCGACGGAAAGTCGGTCGGCAACGTGCCCGCGGAGCTCCCGATGAAGCCCGGGCAGCACCGCATTGCCCTCAGCCGCGACGGCTACGACACCGCCGAGGCGAGCGTGGTCCTCATCGCGGGCGACCGGAAGGACGTCGACGTCCCGATGGCCGTCCACGACACCATCACGAAGAAGTGGTGGTTCTGGACGGGCATCGGCGGCGTCCTCGTCGCCGGCGGCATCGCCACGTACATCGCGCTCACGACCGAGAAGGATCCGTCGGCAGGCACGATCCCCCCCGGCACCGTCAAGGCGGAGTCGTGGGGCTTCCGCTTCTAGGCGACCGCGGGCCATTCTAAGAGACAGAGAGACGCAGAGACGCGGAGAAAGCGCGGAGGTGTCTCGCCTCGATTTCTTGCTGGACGCTCGTCGTGCCGGGGAGAACCCGCAGCGGGTTCACCCCGGTGGGGAACTCAATCCCGCAGCGCGCACGTCCTTCCTCGCTCCATTGTCTCGCTGCGCATCGGACATCTCGTCCTGCGGGCCGTCGATGAAGGGATGTCCGATGCGGGGCGAGACAATCGAGCGAGGAACGACGGACGCAGCATGGCGGGGAGGACTCCCACCGGGGAGAATCCGCTGCGGATTCTCCCCGGAACCACGAGCGTCCAGCCAGCGATCGAGGCAGACCCCCTCCGCGCTTTCTCCGCGTCTCTCTGTCTCTTCAATCGGCCTTCTACTGGAGGCGGACGATCTTTGCGCCGGGGACGGCCTCGACGACGTGGCCGACCAGGTTGAGCCAGCCCGCACATGCGTCGAGCGTGTCGGCGTCTCCCCGTCACGATCTGGCGCTCCTTGCGGAGGGCCTTCGGGACGTCAGGCACGAGCGCGATCTCGATCTTCGCCTTCTGCGCCTTCGCGGCCGCCGTGAAGCGTGACGACAGATCGCTCGCTCCGGTCGCGGCCTCGTCGATGTAGACCTTGATGAGCGAGGGCCGCAGCTCCTTCGCCGCCGCGAGCAGGCGCTCGATCGCGACGTCGGCCTGCGCCGTCGGCACGTAGCGCGCGCAATCGATCCCGAACGCGCGGACCGTCCCGTCAAGGGTCTGCAGCACATAGCGACCCGCGAGCGCGCCCTCGACTGCCGCGACCGTGTCGATCGCGTCGATCGCGAGCGGACGCTTGGCCACGTCGTCGTACCCGCGCCCCGTGAGCCACGCGACCTCCTCGGCCGCGAGCTTCAGACGTGCGATCGCCTCGGCGTCGAACACCACGCCACCGCTCGAGTCGCCCGATCCCACTCCTTGGTCGTCCGGCACGGCGGCGAGTATACTCGGCGCCATGGCTCGTGCGGTTCGCTTCCTCGCAAGAGCGGCCGTCGTCGCCCTTCCCTCCCTCGTCCTCGCCGGCTGCGCAGACGACACGACGCTCTCGCCCGAGCCGGACCCGCGACCGCCGACTCCCGCCGACTGGGACCGCACCGTCGCGCGCCCCGACGAGACGACAGCGGCCGCCGGTCGCGACAGCTGCAAGTTCGCGCGCGGCGCGCTCCCCGACGAGACGCTCGGCGCCGGCGTGCCGACCGGCAAGGACATGCCGATCGAGACGATCGTGGTGCTCATGCAGGAGAACCGCTCGTTCGATCACTACTTCGGCCACTTCGGAAAATACGCCGGTCGCACCGACGTGGAGTCCGCGCCCGAGAATGCGTCGAATCCCGATTCGACGAAGGCGCCCGCGATCGGCGTGCATCCGTGGCACCGCGCCGAGCACATGTGCTTCCTCGACACGAACCACGAGTGGAGCGGCTCGCACGCGCAGTACGACGACGGGAAGATGGACGGGTTCTACGAGACCAACCACGGCGACAAGGGCGAGGTCCTCCCCGAGCCAGCCATGTCGCTACGCGACGGCGGCCGCGCCATGACCTGGTACGACGAGCGCGAGCTCCCCTACTACTACGCGCTCGCGAAGAGCTTCGGTCTCGGCGACCACTACTTCTGCTCGCTGCTCGGCCCGACCTGGCCGAACCGCATGTACCTCTTCGCCGCGACGAGCTTCGGCCAGACGACGAACACGTTCGCGGACGTCGGCGCGTATCCGTTCCCGCAGAACGACGCCGTCGTCCTCGACGAGCTCGACAAGCGTCACGTCGACTGGAAGCTCTACACGGCGGGAGGTCCGCCGGGCGTCACCACCGTGCTCGGGGTCCAGCTCCCCGTCCGCTACGGGCGCGACGTCCTCTTCACGATGGAGGACTTCTTCGCCGACGCCGCGGCCGGCAGGCTCCCGCCGGTCGTCTACCTCGACGCGAACTTCACCCAGACGGGCAACCCCGACGCCGAGGACGAGCACCCGCCGTCGAACATCCAGGGCGGGCAGCGCTTCACCAGCCGCATCGTCTCGGCGCTCTTCAAGAGCCCGCAGTGGAACAAGCTCGCGTTCTTCATGATGTACGACGAGCACGGCGGCATCTACGACCACGTCCCTCCCCCGCGGGCCTGCGCTCCGGACGAGAAGACGCCCCTCGACAAGAACGGCGTGAAGCAAGGCGGCGCGTTCGACCGCTACGGGATGCGCGTTCCGTTCCTGGTCGTCTCGCCGTATGCCAAGCGCGGCTACGTCTCCCACGGCGTGTACGACCACTCGAGCATCGTGCGGTTCATCCAGGCCAAGCACAGGCTTCCGGCGCTCACCGCGCGCGACGCGAACGCGGCCATTCCCACTGATTTTTTCGACTTCCAGAGCCCGCCCAACCTCGACATTCCGGCACTTCCCGAGCCCGTCGTCGAACCGGCCGAGAAGCAGTACTGCGATCAGACCTTCGCGAAGTGAGCGTACGCTTGGGGGATGAGCCCCGCGGACGCCCTACGACGCCGTCTTCGCGCAGCGCAGGGCCAGGAGCCCTGCGATCTCGTCCTGCGCAACGTGCGCTACCTCGACGTCTTCACGTGTGCCTTCACCGAAGGCGACATCGCGATCAAGGACGGCTTCGTCGTCGGCCTCGCGCCGGGTCTCCGTGGCGCACGCGAGATCGACGCGAAGGGCGCGCACGTCGTGCCGGGCTTCGTCGACGCGCACGTCCATCTCGAGAGCTCGCTCCTCGTTCCGGAGAGCTTCCAGCGCGCCGTGCTTCCGCGCGGCACGACGACCGCGGTGTGCGACCCGCACGAGCTCGCCAACGTGCTCGGCGTGCCGGGCATCCAGTACTTCCTCGACGCGTCGCGCCGGCTGCAGCTCGATCTGCGCGTGATGGTCAGCTCGTGCGTTCCGGCCACGGAGTTCGAGACGAACGGCGGCGGCATCCTCGACGCGAGCATGCTCGCGCCGCTCCTCGCGCACGAGAGCACGCTCGGCCTTGCCGAGGTGATGAACGTCCCCGGCGTCCTCGGGGGTGACCCGCTCGTGCTCGACAAGCTCGTCGCGTTCGACGGTCGCCCGCTCGACGGGCATGCGCCGCTCGTCACCGGCAAGGCGCTCTCGGCCTACGCGTGTGCGGGCATCACCTCGTGCCACGAGAGCTCGGAGCTCAGCGAGGCCCAGGAGAAGCTGCGCAACGGCATCGCGGTGTGGATCCGCGAGGGCAGCGTCGCGAAGGACCTCGACGCGCTCGCCCCGCTGCTCACGCTCGCCACGTCGACCAGCGTCGGCTTCTGTACCGACGACCGCAACCCCCTCGACATCCAGCGCGAGGGGCACATCGATCACCTGATCCGCTCGGCGATCGCCAAGGGCGTGCCGCTGGAGGTCGCGTATCGCGCCGCGTCGTGGTCGGTGGCGCGCCATTACGGCCTCGCGGGTCCGGCGCGCGCGCTCACGCGGGTCGGCGCCGTGGCGCCGGGGTATCGCGCGGACCTCGTGCTCCTCGACGACGCCGCGACCTGCGCGATCCGCGAGGTGCTCATGCGCGGCGAGCTCGTGTCGGAGATGGACATGGTGAAGGCGCCCGCGCAGAGCCCGCCCAACACCATTCGCGCGAGCATCCCCGAGCTCGCCGACCTCGAGGGCCCGGCGGGGATGGTCCACGTGATCGGCGTTCGCGCCGGCCGCATCCTCACCGACCGTCACGTCATGAAGAGCGACGCGCCCGGCGTCTGCCGGCTCGCGGTGCTCGAGCGTCATGGCCACGGCGGGAAGCCCGCGAACGGCTACGCGCTCGGCTTCGGCGACCTCGAGGGCGCCATCGCGTCGAGCGTCGGGCACGACAGCCACAACCTCTGCGTCGTCGGCAAATCCACCTCCGACATGCGCACGGCGCTCGCGGCGCTCGCGTCCTCGGGCGGCGGCTTCTGCGTCGTGAAGAACGGCGTCGTCATCGCCCATCTCCCGCTGCCGCTCGGCGGGCTCATGTCGCTCGAGTCGCCCGACGTCATCGCGCGCGCGCTCGTCGAGCTGCATGCGGCGAGCAAGGCGATCGGCTGCGCCCTGCCCGAGCCGTTCCTCCAGCTCGCGTTCCTCAGCCTGCCCGTGATCCCGAGCCTCAAGCTCACCGATCGCGGCCTCATGGACGTCGACGCCTTCAAGCTGATCGACGTCCGCGCGGCGTGAATCGTCAGCGCGCCTCGGAGAGCGCGCGGTCGATCAGCTTCTTGAACTTGGGGAGCGGCTGCGCTCCGCTCAGGTAGTAGTCGTTGATCAGGAAGGCGGGCGTGCCGGAGAGGCCAATGTCCGTGCCGGCCTTGTCGTCGGTATCGACGACGACCTTGTGCGTGTGGCCGTCGAGCGCGCGACCGAGCCGCTTGGGGTCGAGGCTCAGCTCGCTGCCGTAGCGATCGAGCTCGTCACGCTTCAGCCGCTGCTGGTTCGCGAACAGCTTGTCGTGCATCTTCCAGAAGGCGTCGGGGCCCTTCTGCTCGAGGGCCTCACGTGCGAGCTCGGCGGCGAGCGCCGCTTCCGGATGCATCGGCAGCGGCTTGTCACGCCAGACGAGCTTCACCCGGTCGCCGTAGGTCCTGAGGACCTCCTCGAGCGTCGGGTTCACGCGCGCGCAGAACGGGCACTGGAAGTCCGCCCACTCCTGGATGACGACCTTCGCGTCCTTGCCGCCGCGGAACGGTGCGCCGTTGGGGATCGCCGGAGCGCGCTTCTTCTCCGGCTCGGGGGCCCCCTTCGCGTCGCGCATCAGGCTCGCGTAATAGTCGCGGGCCGGAACGCTCTGGTCGCCGAACTTCTTGAGCTCCTCGTCGATGATCTTCTGGAACTTCTCGAACGGCTGCGCGCCGACCATGCGGCGCCCGTTGATGAAGAAGTGCGGGGTGCCCGTCGCCTGGACGTCGTCGGCGAGCTCGACGTCCACGTCGATCTCGCGCGCGTGCCTCTTGTCGCGGATCGCCGAGCGCACCTTCGCGACGTCGAGGCCGAGCTGCACGCCGAGCGCGGCGAGGTCGTCGTCCTCGAGCTTCGGCTGGGCGTCGAACAGCTTGTCGTGGGCGCGGAAGAACGCGGCGTCACCCTTCTGGGCGCGGGCCTCGAGGGCGAGCTCGGCGGCCGGCTCGGCGCGATTGTGGAACGGGAGCGGAGAGTTCTTCCAGACGACGCGGACCTTGTCGCCGTAGGTGTCGCGGATCTTCTCGAGGGTCGGCTCGGTGCGCTTGCAGAACGGACACTGGAAGTCGGCGAACTCGACGATCGTGATCGGCGCGTCGACGTTGCCGCGGATCGGCGAGCCGAGGACGGGCACGCGCCAGACGACGCCCGGCTCCTCGTCGTGCTCTTCGTCCGTCTTCTTCGGCGGAGTCTGCGCGAAGTTGGCGATCGACATCGCGACGTAGATCTTGTTCCTGGGCGTGCCCGTCGCGATCTTCGCGTTGGCCTTGGCGAGCTCGGCGTCGATGATCGCCTTGAACTTGTCGAACGGCTGCGCCCCGGAGAGCTCGAGGCCGTTGATGCGGAAGGCGGGGGTGCCGTTGGCGCCGACCTTCTTCGCGAGCGCCATGTCCTCGTCGATCTTCGCGTCCGCCACGTGCGCGGCGAGGGCCTTGTCGTAGGCCTTGCCGTCGACGCCCGCGGCGATCGCCCAGAGCCGGTAATTCGCAGGCTCGAGATGCGCCTGGTCCTTGAAGGCCTGATCGTGGAACGTGTAGAACGCCGTCGAGCCGCCGAGCGTGAACACGACCTGTGCGGCCTGTGCGGCGGGCTTCGCGTTCACGTGGAACGAGAGCGGCTGGTTCTTCCACACGAGGCGGAGCTTCTCGGGGCCGTAGGTGCCCTTGAGCTGGTCGAGCGTCTGCTCGACGCGCGAGCAGAACGGGCACTGGAAGTCGGAGAAGACGACGACGGTGACCGGCGCCTCGCGATGGCCCCAGATCGGGTCCTTGCTCGTGACCGGGACGGGCGACTCTTCGTCGCTCCACGTCGGGGTGCCCTTCGTGGAGATGTCCGGCTTCGCGTGCGAGGCACCGCGAAGGAGCACGTAGGCGAGGACGCCTCCGCCGACCACGAAGAGCACGACGAGCACGGCCGCGGCGGCGACCCACTTGATCCATCCGTTGTCGGTCGACGACGGCATCTCGTATCCGGGCATCGGCGCGAGGGCGAGCTGCGGCTGCTGCGGGCGCTGTTGCGGCTGCGGCGGTTGCGGCTGCTGCGGCTGCGCTTGCGGCTGCTGCGCTTGCGGCGGTTGCGACGTGTTCTGCGGCGGCGCCATGCCGAGCGGGGCCTGCGCCTGCGCGGGCGGCGGGACCGGCCCGGGAGCGTACGACGGCACGCGGGGCGGCGGCTGGCTGGCGCTGACGGCGCCGGTCGAGCGGAGCGCCGTCGCCATCGCCTGCGCCGTCCGCCAGCGCTCCTCCTTCTTCCACGCGAGCGCGCGGTCGACGATCTCGGCGAGGTGGGGCGGGGCCGCGGGGAACACGGTGCGGAGGAGCGGCGCCGGCTGCGTCGCGGCGCGGACCTTCACCATCTCCGGCGTCTCGGCGGCGTAGACCACTTGACCGGAGAGCGCGCGGAACATCACAGCTCCCGTCGCCCAGAGGTCGGTCTGCGGGTCGACGAGCGAATTCTCGCCACGAGCCTGCTCGGGCGCGACGTAGGCCGACGAATCGGGCGCATGACCGCGACGCGCCGGCAGCCGGCTGCCGTCCGCGAGGCGCGCGATGCCGAAGTCCATGACGCGCAGCGTGCGATTCTGCGTGACGAAGAGGTTGGCGGGCTCGATGTCGCGATGAACGATGCCCTTCTCGTGTGCCGCGGCCAGCACGTCGAGAAGCTGCCCAGTCAAGGGCACGAGCTCGTTCGGCGGCAGGGTGCCGCCTTGTCGGGCGAGCAGCTCCTCGAGCGTCTGGCCTTCGAGCAGATCCATGACGATGAAGACCGTGCCGTCCTCGGCGGTGTCGTCGTCGAGGATGCGCACCGCGCCGGCGTGCTCCACGCGGTTCGCGACGTACGCCTCGCGCACGAAGCGCTCGCGGACCTCCTTCGAGGCGGCGAGCTCGGTGTGGAGCACCTTGATCGCGACGCGGTTTCCGTTGCGATGCGCGCCGCCGTAGACCGCCGCGGTGCCGCCGACGCCGAGCACTCGCTCGAGCGTGTAGCGCTGGCAAAGCGTGCGGCCGACGCGCGCGTCGATCTCCCGGCGAAAGCTATCGTCGTGGCTGGAGGCGTTCGACATCGTTCGGGCCGGGATTCTACAGGATCCCGGCCGCGCGACAGCACGATGACGCGGAAATGGCGCCCCAGCACGAAGGGACGGTCAACCCCCGGCGGGAGCGTCGTCGAGCGCGCACGAGGTCGCGGCGTCGCGCCGGAGCACGACGTCGAGACTGTCGACGCGGCCACCGGGGTCGCCATAGCGGACCATGTACCTGCCCTCGGCGAGCGGCGGCACCTTGCAGCGGACGCGATTCCTCGAGCATGCCTCGCGGCATGACGAGCCGACGGGCGGCTCGCAGGTCTTGCCGTCGAGCGAGAGATTGAGCGTGCGCCCTTCGACGGAGACCGTGCACGTGTCGGCGGTCGTGCCGCACGCGCCGCATCGCTCCTCGATCTCGAGCTCGAGCGGCGCGCCGGCGAGCGCCATCCGCGGCAGGCACGTCCGCTCGACCGGCTGGCCCGTCCACTCGGCGCAGGTCCCCGGCTCGGGCGCACGCGCGAGCGCGATCTGCGGAGGCGCCCCGTCCGACGGATTGCACGCCGAGGCGAGGCCGACAAAGAGCAGCCCCGCACCGGCCGCGGAGAGAAGAGAGGCAGGCGTCGCCATCGGTCGTCTCATGGCCATCGCAGGGCCGTCCCATCGCAACCTGCATGCCGAGGCCTCATCCGGCAATCTTCGGTGAAAATGCCCTGCGCGTCGAGGCCCGGGGTGGCACACCCGGACACCCGAGTCAGGGAACGCGCCCCCCGAGGAGGTCGCCTGGCGCGACGATCGGTGCGACCCTCGACGCCGTCTCATGATCCTGATCTCGAAGACCTATTGGGGTGGGATGCCCTTCTGGTTCCGGAGGGCGCCCGAGCACGCTCGCCACGAGTCGGTCGTGCTCCGCACCCACGACCTCCGGCAGCTGCGGGCGCTCTACTGGACGAGCGAGCGTGCGGCGGGAAACTCGAAGATCGGCGTGGTCATCATCCATCCGCGCGTCGACTTTCATCACCACTACGCCGTGCCGCGCCTCGCCGACGCGGGCTTCGCGGTCCTCGCCGCCAACTCGCGTCACGTCGGCAACGACACGATGGCCGAGCACGAGGAGCTCGTCCTCGACGTCGCCGCGTGCGTGCGTTGGCTTCGCGAGAAGCGCGGCGTCGAGAAGGTCGTGCTCTTCGGCAACTCCGGCGGCGGGTCACTCGTCGCGTTCTATCAAGCCGAGGCTCGCAAGGCCCCCGGCGCCCGCCTCGCCTGCTCGCCGGGCGGCAGCCCGAGCCGCTTCGACACCGCGCCGATGACCCCCGCCGACGCGATGATCTACATCGCCGCCCACCGGGGGCCAGGGGAGGATCCTGCTCGACTCGATCGACGCATCCGTCGTCGACGAGTCCGACCCGCTCGCCACCGACCCGGCTCTCGACATGTATGAACCACGCAACGGCTTCGTCGAGCCGCCGGCGTGGTCCTCGTACTCCGCGGAGCTCCTCGAGCGCTACCGCGCTGCGCAGGTGGCGCGGGTCTCCCGTCTCGACGCGGTCGCGCGGGCTCACCTCGCGCGCCATGTCGCGGCGACCGAGGAGTCGGAGGCACCGGGCTTCGCCGCGAGGCCGTTCGAGGAGCGGCAGGCGGTCCTGAGGCGGCGCGCGAGCGAGACCGTGATGGTCGTTCATCGAACGATGGCCGACCCGGCGTGCGTCGACGCGGCGCTCGACCCTTCTCCCCGCGACTACGGCTCGCTGCTCAGCGAGCGCCTGGTGTGCGCGACGGTCGGCGACGTGCAGCTCGAGGTGACGACCGCGTCCGAGCCCCTCTACTTCAATCACATCAACCTGAGCGACGAGTACGCGATGGCGCTCCCGACCGGCGACGAGCTGGTCGATCGCTTCCCTCTGCGCACCTTCCTCTCCGACCCCGTGACGGGCGAGGACGTCGGACGCTACAACCATCGGGTCGGCGATCTCGTCCTCCATCCCGACGGGCTGCTCCACTGGCCGGGCCGCCTGCGGCCGCCGTACGACCCGTTCGAGCTCCCGCCGGGCATGCGCAGGTGCGGGCTCAGCATCGTGTATTGTGCAAGCAAACCGACACCGCCGACGTGATCTCCGCTCCCGAGGCCGGTCGGCCGCGAGGAGGACGCGAAGGCCTACGTGAGCCCGGCGCCGCCGATGGTGCTGGCGTCCACGCGAGGCGAGCCCGGAGTGCTCGCGCACATCGGCCGAACGACGCTCGCGCTCCTCGAGGTGCCAGAGCAGATCGCACCGCCGCACGGCGGTTGGCTCGTGGTGCTCGAGGCCGCGGCAGGGAGCGCTCATGCGTCGTGCGATCTGCTGAGGCTGCCGGCAGGAGCGACGCTCGACGGCACGGGGATCGTGCGCGCGCTCCTCTTCGCCTCGAGCGAGGAGGACCCCAGCCCCGTGCCCCGCTCGTGGAGCGAGGTGCCCGAGCCGCCGTTCGCTCCCTACGAGGAGCGCGAGCCGAGGACCTTGCCCGTGCAGATACCGGGCGACGGTGCGCCAATGACGGTCGAGGAGGTCTCGACGACGCTCCTCGCGATGGACCTGGGCGACGTGAAGGCCGAGGTGCCTCGCTACTGGGCGGCGCGCATGCTGTACCGCCTGGCGCTCCACGGTCTGCGCGTCGGATACGCGGAGACCTACGGTGGCTTCTTCGTCGACGATCGCGACGAGGCGGTCGTGCGGTTCGGCCTGCGTGGGGCGAAGGGCGAAGCGCCCGCGGCGGTCGAGGTCTCCCGCGAACGTGCGCTCGAGACGATCGAGCGGCTCTACCGAGCGGTGGCGCCTCCGGGGTATCGCGAACGCTTGCCCTGAGCCGTCGGCACGCGTGCTTTCGTGAGGTCGAGCGCCCGGACCGTGCACGCGTTACGATGGGTTCCGTGGACTCCCTCGTTCTCTTCGACGGCAAGTGCAACCTCTGCAACGGGGCCGTCCAGTTCATCATCGACCACGAGCGGTCGCCGGAGCTGAAGTTCGCGCCGCTGCAGTCGGACCTCGCGAGCGAGAGGCTCACCGAGGCGATGGGCGCGGAGGCGACGAAGGCGCTCGTGCTCGGCGCGACGGGGAGCGGCGACCCGGACACGATCGTGATGATCGAGGACGGCAAGGCCTACACCCACTCGACGGCCGCACTTCGCATCGCCGGCCACCTGACGGCGCCGTGGCGCTGGGCGTTCGTGTTCTACGTGGTCCCGCGCTTCGTCCGCGACGTCGTGTACCGCTGGATCGCGAGGAACCGCTACCGCTGGTTCGGCAAGACCGAGTCGTGCCGTGTGCCGACCCCGGAGCTCCGCGCCCGCTTCGTCGCCTCGGCGAGGGCCGAGTAGCGTCACGACGAGCGCTCCTCGCGGCGATCGTGCGCGTCGAGCAGCAGCACGTGCAGTAGAGTGCCGCGCCGTGGGCACCCGAACCCTCGTCTTCTTGCGTCATGGTCAATACGATGCCGAGTCCCGCGGCGAGCTGACGGCCCTCGGCCGCGAGCAGGCGCGGCTCACCGCGAAGTATCTCGAGGGCTACAGCTTCGATCTCGTCTGGTCGAGCACGCTGCCGCGCGCGAGGGAGACGGCGGAGATCGTCACCACGGAGCTGGGCGGCCTGCGCGTCCGTCACACCAGCCTCCTGCGGGAGGGGCTCTACACGAAGGTGGAGGGCTACGAGGTGCCGGCGTCGGAGCGGCGCGAGGACCGCGCACGGGCTGACGCAGCCTACGCCAAGCTCGTTCGCACGAGCCGTGCCGACCGGACGGAGCTCGTGGTGTGCCACGGCAATCTCATCCGGTACCTGATGTGCCGCGCCCTCCACACCCCGGTCGCGAAATGGTTGCGCATGACGACGAGTCATTGCGGACTCACCCGCGTCATCGTCCGCGACACCGGCGCCGTGCGGGTGGTGTCGTACAACGAAACTTCTCACCTCCCGATGATGCTGGTGACTTGACCAGACGGGTCATCGCGCCGATTCTTTCTCACCCTCGTGGGTTCGAGCTGGATGCTTCGCGCGGCCGCGACGCCCGAGCAGTTTCTCGGCAGTCGTAGCAGTGCAGGATTCTCGCGATTCACTTCGCGACTGGACGCGGTTTCACCGCGCGGGCGGACGCGCACGCCCGCCGCCAGCCGTCTCGCGAGCGATCCTCGCGCCGCATTCGCGATCGAGCTGCCTCGCGATCTCGTCCAGCTCTTCGAATGTGGAGGCTCGCGTCCGCTCGGCGATTTCATTCCTGCAATGCCGAGACGCACGTCTGCATCGCGCTCCGCGTCACAGCCTCTCGCCCCTGACGCGTTCGCGACTCTCCTCGCCGCAGCGCAGCACGCGCCGGGTGACGTCCCGCGCGCCCGGCTCGGAGCCTTCCTCGCCGGCACAGTGCCGTTCGGTGCCACCCGGAGCGGCGAGCTCTGGCTCTACGTCGTCGGCGGCCCGACCAGCCCGTCGCGCGGCGTGATCGCGACGCTCGACCCCGCGGTGCCCGGTGCGCCGCGCCTCGCCTTCCGCGACGCCTCGACGTTCGCGCTCGCATGCGCGCTCGACGCGAGCGCCGCGGCCGGCGAGGACGCGTCGCGTGTCAACGAGCTCCGCACCCGCCTCGCGTCGCCGGGTGTCGCCGAACAAGAAGGAGTGCGAGCCGCGTTCGAGCGCGCCGTTCTCCTGCTCGCTCTCCTCACGGCGAGCGACGCCGGCGTCCGCCGCGCGGCGCGGAAGCTCGCGCCACGTCCGTTCGAGCCTCCTCATCCTCCGGCGAGGGTGCAGGCGGGTCCCTCGCTCGCTCGCCGTCGCTCGCGCGACACGCTCCCACCGATCTCCGCCACGCGCATGCACGTCGCAAAGGGCGACCGCGCCGAGCCGCTCGCGCTCGGGCCGCTCCTCGAGGCGTTCTTCCGCAAGGAAGGCAGCGAGCTCGACGCGATCGTGACCGCACAGGCGACGTCCCGCGACGCGCTCGTGCGCGAGGCGGCCGCCCTCCTCGCCGAGGCGCTCGTCACGACGCGCAAGCCGCTCACGGCGCTCGCACGCGACCTCGCGCGCCGTCGCGCGATGGCCTCGCGCGCGGCACAGGCCGAGAGCAAGCCCGCGCCTCCTTCGCCCGGTGACCGCGCGCAGCTCACGCGCCGGATCGTCGCGGTCGTCGACGCGTTTCCGCCCGCCACCGATCCGCTCGCCACGAGCGAGCCACGCGAAGAGGCCTTGCTCGCGCTCGGCGAGCTCGGCGACAGCTCCGCGGTCCCGAGCCTCGTCGCGCGTGCGGTCACCGGCGACGTGGGCGCGGTGGACATGCTCGCGGCGCTCCGCGATCCGCGCGCCGTCGCGCCGCTCGTCGGTCTCCTCCAGCGTGACCCGCAGCGCTACCGGCTGCTCGAGGTCGCGGTCGTGCGGGCGCTCGTCTCGCTCGAGGCCGGCTCCGCGTCGCAGGCGCTCCGCGCGCTGCTCACCGACAACCCGATGCCGAGCTGGCGCGAGGGGATCGAGCGCGGCGCGCTCGTGAAGGAGCTCGTCTCCGCACTCGGCGCCCTCCGCGACGAGCAGGCCGGGCCCGCGCTCCTCGCGGTGCTCGAGTCGACGAGCCAGGAGTATCGCGCGATCCTCCCGATCGCCGCCTGGTCGCTCGGGCGCATCCGCCACCTGCCTGCGCTCGCCACGCTCGAGCGGCTCCTCTCTTCTCCGAAGGAGCCGCCGACGTGCGAGGCGATCTGGGCGGCCGGCGCGATCGGCGCCGCGCACCCCGAGGCGCGCGTGCGTGCCGGCACCCTGCTCGACGCGCTCACCGGCCTCGAGCCGGGCGCAGAGATGGTCCGCCTCACCGCGCTCGACAAGCTGCGGGCCGCGACGCTCGATGCGCCGTCCCCGCGCTCGTCCGACCTCCGACTCGCGCTCGAGCGTGCGCTCTGGGAGCCCTCGTTCCGTCAGGAGGAGACCTCCCGACGCAGGACCTGGGCGCTTCGTTCGCTCGAGGAGCTCGCCGCCTCGCGGCCGGCGCGGCGCCCGGGCAAGAGCAACGACGTCGACCCGTATTTTCTCGGTCACGAGGCGGTTCGCTACTTCGTGACGCGCGACGATCATCGCGTGCGTCGAGCCGCGGTGGAGGCCTTCGCGGCCTGGGAGATCCCGGTGCCTGCGACGCGGCGCTACTACGCGTTCGTCGTCGAGCAGCTCGAGGCTCGCGGAGGGCTGGTGGCGCTCCACGAGGCGCTCCGCGATCCGCTCGGGATCTTCCGGCACAACGTGGCGACACGTCTCGCCGAGCGAGCCGACCCGTCCTCCGTGAGGCCGCTCGCCGAGGCGACGGCTCGCCTCTTCGCCGAGCCGCCGACGTCGACCTACGAATACGACGACGCGCCGAGCAACCTGGTCGCGTTCGTCCGCGCGCTCGCGACGATGAATCGCCCCGAGGGCAACGACGTGCTCATCGAGGGCCTCCGCGCGGGCAATCACCAGGTGCGAGCGGTCATCGCCGAGAACGCCCCGGAGGACCCTCGCTTCGTCCCCGAGCTCATGGCGATGCTCGGCGACCCGCGGAGCTTCCTCCGCTCGCGGGCCGAGCGCTCGCTCGCGGTCCTCGGCGTGAGCCTGAGCAGCACCGGCAGCGATCGCCCGCCTCGCATCGCACCGTTGTGAGCCTGAGCAGAAGCCCGGGTATGCTACTCGCCGCTGCATGACGAACGGGTCGCCTTCACTTCGCCCGTCCGGCCCAGCCGGCGCCGCGGGCTCCGGGCCGCGGCGCGCGGTGAAGATCGGTGACGCGCGCTCGACCCTCCCGACCATCAAGGCCGTCGGGCGGCGGCTCGCACCGCACGAGGACATCTACCACTGGGTCCTCACGCTCTCGTGGCCCGCCTTCTTCGGCTGGCTCACCGCCGCTTACGTGGCGACGAACGCGCTCTTCGGCTTCGCGTTCTGGCTGGCGCGGGGCTCGGTGGCGAACGCCTCCAGCTTTGCCGATTGCTTCTTCTTCAGCGTGCAGACGTTCGCGACGATCGGGTACGGCGTGATGGCGCCGCAGACCTTCTGGGGCAACACGCTCGTCACCGTCGAGGCGCTCGCCGGCATCCTCGCGAGTGCGACGATCACCGGCGTCACCTTCGCACGGCTCGCGCGTCCGACCGCGAAGGTCCTCTTCTCGGAGAAGATGGTGATCGCGATGCGCGACGGCATCCCGCACCTGCAGTTCCGTCTGGCGAACTGGCGCCGCAACCAGATCGTCGAGGCGCAGCTCCACGTGATGGTGCTGATCACCGAGACCACTGCCGAGGGCGAGACCCTCCGCCGCCCGACCCGCATCAAGCTCGTCCGCGATCACAACCCGATGTTCATCCTCACGTGGACGGCGATGCACCCCATCGACTCCGACAGCCCGTTTCACGGCGGCGTCGAGACCCTGGAGAGGCTGCGTGCGATGAACGCGGAGGTCTTCGTGAGCCTCACCGGTCTCGACGAGACCCTCGCGCAGACGATCCACACGCGCTACCGCTACCTGCTCGACAACATCGTGCATAATGCACGCTTCGTCGATATCCTCTCGACGGGCGAAGACGGCGTGCGCCTGATCGACTTCGACAAGTTCCACGACATCGAGATGCTGCCGGAGAGCAAGAGTCCTTGACGCCCACCCGCCGTGCCGACGGCTTCCTCCACCGGCGGCTCGACGTCGGCGCCGTGCATCTCCACGTCGCCGAGGCGCGGCCGCGCTCGCCCGAGGGAGCCCTCGCGGAGGGCTCCGAGGCGGTCTCGCCCGAGGTGCCGCTCGTCGTCTTCCTGCACGGCTTCCCCGAGCACTGGTGGTCGTGGCGCCACCAGCTGCGCGCGTTCGCGGACGCCGGGCTCTGGGCCGTTGCGCCCGACATGCGCGGCTTCAACGAGTCCGACAAGCCCGCCGGCGTCGCGAGCTACGACATCGAGCGGCTCGCCGACGACGTGGCCGGGCTCATCCGTGCGCTCGGTCGCGACACCGCGATCGTCGTCGGTCATGACTGGGGCGCCATCGTCGCGTGGATGTTCGCGCAGAGGCACGCCCCGATGGTCTCGCGGCTCGCCATCCTCAACGTGCCCCACCCGGTGGTGATGATGCGCGGCTTCCTCCGGCTCGAGCAGCTGCGAAAGAGCTGGTACGTCTTCTTCTTCCAGCTCCCTGCCGGCATCCCCGAGCGCGCGATCGCGAAGGACAACTGGGCGCGGCTCCGGCAGACCTTCGCCGAGGACGGCCTTGGCAAGGACGACATCGAGGCCCACGTGAATGCGATGCGCAGGCCGGGCGCCGTCACGGCCGGCATGAGCTACTACCGCGCGGCGCTCCGGCGCCTCTTCACCGGGCGGACTCCGAAGCCGAAGCGCATCGAATGCCCGGTCCTCGTGATCTGGGGCGACGGCGACCGCCATCTCGGCAAGGAGATGGCCGCACCTCCGCCACGCTTCGTCCCCAACGCGCGCGTCGAGCACATCCCCGACGCGAGCCACTGGGTGCAGAATGCTGCCCCCGAGCGAGTGAGCGAGCTCCTGCTCGCGTTCGCGCGCCCAGGCGCGCGCGGCTTGGAATAGGATAGGGCGGCAACATGGCCGCTGGTCCCGCACCCGTCGAGCTCAGCGCCGACTGCACGACGTGCGGGCTCGAGGCCGGCCTCGTCGAGCTCTACGACGCGCTCGTCCCGGCGTGTCGCTTCGGGATCCCCGCGACGTCGCGTTGCAAGCTCTGTGGCATCACGCACGAGGGCGTCTTCGACCGTGCGCCCGCCCGCGAGATGCGGGAGGTCCCCGCCAACCGATGCCCCGCGTGCGTCACCGAGCTCGGCCCGCGCGCGCTCGACGACCGCCGCTGCGCGAAGTGCGGAGCCGCCGCATCGCTCACGCAGGTGGCACCGGCGGTGTCGCTCGACTCGGAGGCTGCCGTCGTCGCCGCGCTCGACGCATGGGCCTCGCGCGAGGAGTGGCCCTCTCGGGAGGCGCTCGCCGAGGCGGTCTTCTGCGATCCGGGGCTCGCGTCGCTCGTGCTGCGCCTCCGCCGTGGCGAGCCGCTCGAGGTCGTCGCCGATCCGTTCGCGAACATGGGCGTTCGCACGACCGGCGGCCGCGACAAGCCCAAGCCCGAACCTGCGCCCGCCCCCGCGCGCCCTTCGCAGAGCCCCGGCGTCGCGACGGTGCACGTCACGCCGGAGCGCGTGACCGTGAACCCGCCGTCCAACCCGCTCCGCATCTCCACGCCGGCCCAGAATTTTCGGGCCAACGCCACCATCCCCGATCCGCTCGCGCACTTCGCGAACGCCCCCACCGACCCGCTCGCGCTGCCGCTCGCGCCCTCGCGAAGGCCCATCGCGGTGCCGCCGCCGGCCGTCGCCGCCGCGGATCCGAAGGCGACGCTCACGTCCGCCGGGGTCGTGCCCCCTGGAGGCGTGCCTCCGCTTCCGTCGCTCCCGCCGCCGATCTCCGCGCCACCTCGCGCGATCGTCTACCCGCTCGTCTCGGTCATCGCCGCCGACGGCGAAATCCACCCGGCGGAGCGCGCGCTCATCGATCGCTTCCTCGAGAGCGAGGGCCTCGCCCCGCTCGGCGAGGAGGAGTTCAGGGTCCATCATCCGTCCGAGGTCGCTCACCTCGTCCCGAAGGAGCGCCGCGAGATGGTCGTCCAGCTGATGTGCGAGACGGCGAGCGTCGACGGCATGCCCGACGAGAGCGAGCGCCGCGTGATCCGTGCGTACGCCGCCGAGTGGGGCGTGCCCGACGACAAGGTCGAGTTCTGGATGTGGGGCTACGAGAGCATGAGCACTTCGCTCGTGCGTCAGCTGTGGATGAAGCTCCGGCGCTTCGTCCTCTCGGCGCGCTGGAGCGACGCCGGTCAGGAGAGCCGATGACGAGCGGCATCGGAGACACCGCGGGCAAGGCGCCGGACTGGGCCTCCATGTTCGTGGCCGAGGAGTGGGCGAGATTCATCACGACGCTGGCGGCCGACCTCGATCGGCGTGGAATCAAGCATCGCTTCGACATCGACACCGGCTGCGTCCACTGCGACGTCGCGGGCTCCGTTCCGAACGTCCTCGGTCTCCAGAACCTCGCGCAGGTCTGCCGCGGTCGTCCGCGCGAGGCGTGGGCCGAGGCGGTGCGTCACCACTTCGACGTCGCCCTCGACGTGAAGGACGGGCGGGCCGCCGAGGAGCTCGCGAGGGACTGGAGCCTCGCACGCGAGAAGGTGAAGCTGCGCCTCTACCGGGAGGAGAGCCTCCCCGAGGTGCCGCTCGTGACATGGCACGTCGCCGACGGGCTCGTCGCCGTCCTCACGTTCGATCTCCCCGCGACCGTCATCTCCGTGCGAGCGTCCGACCGCGAGACGTGGGCCGTCGACGACGAGGAGCTCTACGAGACGGCGCTCGACAACGTCCGCAACGAGGGCCTCCTCGACGCGAACAAGATCGAGGTCGGCGCCGCCACGAACGTGGTCGTCCTCGAGGGCGGCCGCACGTTCTTCGCCGCCTCGCACGCGCTCTTCCTCGAGGACTACCTCATGAACGAGAGCCTCGTCGGCACGGCGGGCTTCCAGGGCGAGTACGGCGCGGTCATCGCCATTCCGCAGCGACACGTCGTCATCTACCACCCGATCGACGATCTCCGCGTCGTCGCCGCGATCCAGAGCATGCTCGTCACCGCCGCGAACATGTACGCGGAGGGGCCGGGCTCGATCAGCCCCGACCTCTACTGGCTGCCGCCGGACGACCACGACACCGAGGACCTGCTCGTGCGCCTGCCCTGCGAGCGCGTCGACGACGCGCTCCGCTTCATGCCTCCGCCCGAGTTCCTCGCGCTCCTCGAGTCCCTCGGCCCCGCTCCTGAACGTCACTGAGAGAGACTCCGATGACCAACCCCGTGAACCCGCACATGACCTCGTCCGCCGCGATGCAGAGCGCGCCGATGGCGATCGACCCGCAGATCCCGGAGCAGTTCCAGAAGGTCGCGGCCAACATCCGCAAGATCATCATGGGCAAGGACGAGGTCATCGCGCGCCTCCTCTGGGCGGTCGCAGCGCAGGGGCACGTGCTCTTCCGCGACGTGCCCGGCGTCGGAAAGACGATGCTCGCGAAGGCCTTCGCGGCGAGCGTCGACTGCACGTTCAAGCGCATTCAATTCACGCCCGACCTCCTCCCGATGGACGTCTCCGGCTCGAACGTCTTCGACATGCGCTCGAAGACCTTCCAGTTCCAGCCCGGCCCCGTCTTCACGAACGTGCTGCTCGCCGACGAGATCAACCGCGC
>Ga0105047_10001503_pt1 | contig 41776 bp, 41 predicted proteins | sample MAT04_FD_78384 | JGI IMG/M metagenome (GOLD analysis project Ga0105047, IMG submission 78384) | Freshwater microbial communities from Lake Fryxell liftoff mats and glacier meltwater in Antarctica - MAT-04 (megahit assembly) | ecosystem: Environmental > Aquatic > Freshwater > Ice > Liftoff... | reverse complement strand
GCGTTGGCCATTGGACTGTTCGGCTGCGTTGGCCATTGGACTGTTCGGCTGCGTTGGCCATTGGACTGTTCGGCTATTTAGCTCGCGGCGTGCGCGCCGCGTCACCACCCCATGCGTTCGCGAAGCCCTGTGACATGGGCAATGTGATGATCACCGTGCCACGCATACAGTGCCGTCATCTGATCAATCCGCGTCGGGCCGTTCTCCGGGTGCACGAACACCCGAGCACGATCATCCGCGGATGTATTGCGCAACACCGAGAGCGCGCGCTTCTGCACCGCATCGAACAACACCATCGACGTCTCTGCCGGAATTTCCGTGATATCCGCTAGCAGCACCCACGCGTCCTGATCGTACGGCTTGATTGTCGGGGTGTCCTCCGTGAGCGCGAGCTTGAGGCGGATATACATGTTCACGTGGCTATCCGCCACATGGTGCGCGAGCTGACGCACCGTCCATCCATCTGGACGATAGGGAGTATCCAGTTGCGCGTCGCTCAGATCACGGACCGCCGCACGCAAGCGCGCTGGCTGCGTCGTGAGCGTGGCCAGAGCCGCGTCAAACTCGGCACCCGTCAGAGACGTGGGCCGTTGGAATTTTCCGATGGGATACGAAAGGTCTGTGGTCATGTCAGTGCCTTGATCGTTGGAGTAAGACGTCGATCCGCGCCTGCATGTCTGATAACGCAACACCCTCGATCAACAGCACCTTACGACGTGAACTGGCGCCGGCGACCAAGGTGATCATATGTGCCGGAATGCCGAGGGCGGCGGCGACAAATGTCCGAACGGCGTCGTTCGCTTTGCCTTCGACTGGTGGAGCAGAAATTGCCACCTTGAGCGCGTCACCGTGCACGCCAACGATGGCGCTTCGTTTGGCACCGGGTTGGACGTGCAGTGCAAGTCGGACCGCGCCGCGGGATTCGGACAACATGCGTATAAAATTAGTGCAGGGTTGTTGAAGCAACACTGCACTCGCTTCTTCCCCGACGCTGTCCCAGCACATACGTTGCCGCGCGTCAGTCTTCTGCCCGAGACTCGACCGCGCCCGATTGTGAAGGGCCACACGATACGTTTCAGGAGCACACCCCATGGGGACCCGGACAAGGCTGTCAATCATGATGTTCCTGCAGTTTTTTGTGTGGGGGGCATGGTTTGTCACCATGGGTACGTATCTCGGTACCACCCGCAATTTCACGGACATCCAGATTGGGAGCGCGTACGGGGCGACCGCCATCGCCGCCATCCTGTCGCCGTTTTTCCTTGGCATTGTTGCCGATCGTTTTTTTGCGAGTGAGAAGTTGCTCGCGGTGCTGCATCTGCTTGGCGGAGTGGTGATGTTCCTGATGTCACGGCAAACGGAATGGAGCACGTTTTATCCGCTGCTCATATTGTACGCGCTCTGCTACATGCCCACCCTGTCCCTCACGTCGTCCATCTCGTTTCACAATGTGAAGGACGCGGCGCGCGATTTTCCGCTGATCCGCGTATTCGGCACACTGGGTTGGATTGCCGCGGGCACGTTGATTAGCAAGTTCCTGCATGCAGACGCCCTCGCGCTACCAATGCAGGTTGCAGCCGGTGCGTCAATCGTGCTGGGCTTGTACTCGCTCCGGCTGCCACACACGCCGCCCAAAGCCGCTGGCACTCCGTTCAGTGTGCGCGACGCACTTGGCCTTGACGCGTTGCAGCTGTTGAAAAACGCCGACTTCTCCATTTTCGTGTTGGGTTCATTTCTGCTGTGTATCCCGCTGCAGTTCTACTACTCGTTCGCCAATCCATTCCTGAACGAAATCGGCGTGAAAGATGCCGCGTTCATTCAAACATTTGGCCAGTGGTCGGAAGTTGGGTTCATGTTGCTGTTGCCGCTCGCGCTGCGTCGCCTGGGCATCAAGTGGATCATGCTGGTGGGCATGCTTGCGTGGGCGCTTCGATATTTTGCGTTCAGCCACGGTGATGCTGGTGCGGGCATGTGGATGATCTATGCGGGCATTCTGCTGCACGGGGTATGCTACGACTTCTTCTTCGTTGCGGGTCAGGTGTACACCGACGAGCGCGCGGGACCAAAGATTCGCGCCGCCGCGCAGGGGTTTCTGAACTTCGTCACCAACGGCGTCGGATACTTTGTGGGCGCCGCCGTTTCTGGCGGCGTTGTGAGTCGGTACGCCAGCACGAACCCCGCGGGCGTAGTTTCCCACGACTGGCTGAAAGTGTGGCAAGTTCCCGCACTGGGGGCACTCGCGGTGTTCGCAATCTTCCTCGTGTTGTTCCGTCCAAAGGTTGAAGTGGACGCCAATGCACTGAAAGGACGTTGACGCGTAGCAATATTCGCGTAACACATCGCATAAGACATCGTGCGACACTTCTCGCACCACTTCTCTCAACACTTCTCGGCGCCCACATGTCCGATCTGGAATCGTTGCAACGCGTGATGGTGGAGGCGTGCGTCGACTCCGTCGAGTGCGCCCTGGCCTCCGAACGCGTCGGCGCCGGACGCGTGGAGTTGTGCGGTCCGGGTGTTGGCGGCACCACGCCGTCGTACGGACTCATGTCGCGCTGTCGTGAGCGGCTGCGTATTCCGATGCACGTGATGATCCGTCCGCGCGAAGGCAACTTCGAGTACAACGAAGACGAATTTGAAACGATGCTCAGGGACATCCACGCCGCACGCAGCGCGCGCGCGGACGGCGTTGTGTTCGGAATGCTGCGCGACGATGGCACGCTGGACGAAGATCCCATGCGCGTACTCGTTGACGCGTCGAGGCCCATGCGTGTCGGCTGCCACCGCGCATTTGATGCGACGCCCGACGCGGGTGAGGCGCTGCAAACACTGCTGCGACTGGGCGTCGATCTCGTGCTGACGTCGGGACATGCGCCGACTGCCGCTGCTGGTCGTGCACAACTGAAAACGTATTGCAACCACTCCGGCAGCACGCTCACCATCATGGCCGGCGGCGGCGTTCGCGCCTCCAACTTGCTGGATACCATCCGCGAAACAGGCGTACGCGAAGTGCACATTCGCGCAACCGATCCCGACGTGTTCGCCGAAGCGATGAAACAACTTGGTCGTCGCATTCCGGAGCCCCTGTCATGACCCGTTCCACAACTACGAGCCAATTCGCGCGATCGCGCGCGTCCTTTCCGAAGGTGCCGATGTCATTGAGGCGTGCCAGGACTGCGGTCTGCATGCTTTCCGCAGTCGTTGCGGCGCCGCTCACCACCGATGCGCAGTCGCAGACGTATTCGCTGATTCCCCGCCCTGCAGTTGTTGATGCGCGTCGCGGACAGTTCAACCTGCAACGTTCAACCTCACTGCGCGCGCCCGCGCTGTTTCACGCAGTGGCTCATCGATTCGCGCGCGACATTGCGAACGCCACGAACTACGATCTGGCGATCAAATCAGCGGGTACCGAAACCCGCAACATTATCATCCTGCGTCGCGACACGTCACTTGCGCCCGAAGGATATCGACTGGACGTGACCTCGCAGGCAGTCACGATTCGGGCGTCGACACCGGCTGGAGCGTTCTATGCGCTGGAAACCTTCAAACAGCTTCTGCCCGCGGCGATTTATCGCGACGCGCCGGTAACTGGCACCGACTGGAACGCTCCGGCGGTACACATCGAAGACGCACCAAGGTTTTCGTGGCGCGGTATGCACCTGGACGTTTCGCGCCATTTCATGCCCAAGGAGTTCGTCAAGAAATACATCGACCTGCTCGCACGGCATAAACTGAACCGGTTTCACTGGCACCTGACCGAAGATCAGGGCTGGCGCATCGAGATCAAGAAATACCCGCGGCTCACTGAAGTTGGCAGCTGCCGCGATCAAACGTTGGTGGGATCGTACGTCGCTGATCCCGCGAAACGCGTTTTCGACGGCATCAACCACTGCGGTTTTTACACGCAGGATGATATTCGCGAAGTGGTTGCCTACGCGGCCGAACGATTCATCACCGTCGTTCCGGAAATAGAAATGCCGGGACACGCACAGGCCGCTATCGCTGCGTATCCTGAACTGGGCGTTCGGCCAGACACAACCGTGAGCGTGCTCGGCGTGTGGGGGGTGAGCGAGTACATCTTCAATGCGAATCCCAGCACCATCTCATTCTTGCAGGATGTGTTGAGCGAAGTGCTCACACTGTTTCCCGGCAAGTGGATTCATATTGGCGGTGACGAAGCCGTCAAAACTCAGTGGAAAGCCAGCCCACAGATACAGGCGCGCATCAAGGAACTGGGGCTCAAGGACGAACACGAATTGCAAAGCTGGTTCATTCGCCAGATGGACGGATTTCTCACCGCCCGTGGTCGTCGCCTGGTTGGATGGGATGAAATTCTCGAAGGTGGATTGGCCGAAAACGCGACCGTCATGTCGTGGCGGGGAACCGAGGGTGGCATTGCCGCTGCCCAGGCCGGTCACGATGTCGTGATGGCGCCCAGCAGCCATACGTATTTCGATCACTTGCAATCACGAAATCGTCTCGCCGAACCACTCTCCATTGGCGGATTTTTGCCGCTCGATACGGTGTACGCGTTCGAGCCAATACCGGCCGCGCTCTCCCCCGCCGAAGCCAGACACGTACTTGGTGCCCAGGGACAAGTGTGGACGGAATATCTGCCCGATCCGAAAGCCGTGGAATACATGATGTTTCCGCGTGCTGCAGCATTGGCCGAAGCGCTGTGGACTCCGGCGCCACTTCGCAATTACAATGACTTCCTGGCGCGCCTGCAGATCCATCTGTCTCGACTGCAGGCGCTTGATGTGAAATTTCGTCCGCTGGACCTCATCATCATGAAATAGCGGTACTATTGCGCGGCGATCAGCCGCGCGGATTCCACTTGCCTTGCGCAACCGCCGGCACGAACGAATCTACGCCCTTGGGGGGAAACGACACCGTCCGGCCCTGTTCCGCACTCATGTACGCGGCCATCAGCAAACGCACGACATCAAGGCCGTCGTGGAACGTGAGCATCGGTTCTTCCTTGCCCAGGAACGCCCGCACGAAGTGGCGATCTTCGGCTTCGTACCCGTACGCGGCGGCTTCGGCCGCCACGACCGGCATCTGTCCAACTTCGGCATTCTGCTTCTCGACCAGATCTTCGCCGGCTTTGCCTTTCACTTCGCGCGAGAAGAACAAGTCGAGTCCGGATTCGAGCGAGTTCCACTTCATGGAATACTCGGGGCCAAGCAACTCCGCACTTAAGCGCAGCCCCGCGCCCACGTAGCTCCAGCTCGTGGTCGCTTCACCAATCGCGGTGAATCCTTCGGGTGTTTCGAACTCCACCATCACACTCGCAAAATCTTCCGATGGTGTTTTGGTGTAATCCACACCCATCGACTTCCTGAGCTGCGCCGCGTATTCCTTGCGCGACCACTTCAGTGACGCGATGTGTCCGGTCACGCGTACTGGTTTGAGTGTCATGAGTGATGCGCCCGGCGGCGTGAGCAACTGGCGCACCATCAACACCGAGTGGCACATCATGTCATTCAACACGCCACCGCCTTGCAGCGCGCCGTTCCAGAACCACGGCATGTGCGGTCCGCTGTGTTCTTCAGCCGCGCGCGCAAGATATGGACGGCCCGTCGTTGCGGCGCCGCGCTTCCACAGCAAGTTGTAGCCCGTGGTGACTTGCGGGGCGAACGCCTGATTCTCGAGATAGCCGTGTTTGATGCCGGCCTTCTCCACCATCTTCAGCACTTGTTTCGCTTCGGTGACGTTCCGCGCCAGCGGCTTCTCGCACGCGAGACCCTTGAGCGTGCCTTTGCCCGACGTCACCGCATCGCAAATTTCCTCGACGTTTTCGATGCGCGCCTGATTGGGTCCGTTTAGCCAGATCGCATCAATTTTCGGATCGGCGACCATCTCCGTGATGCTCTTGTACGCCTTTGCCTGCCCGAGATCAAGTTCACGCGCGTACTTTGCCGCCGACGCCGCGTTTTTTGCATTTGGACTCCACACGCCCAGCACGTCCGCGTCGCGCACCCCGCGAAACGCCTGCATGTGAAAACGCGCGTTGAAGCCGGAACCGATAAAGCCAATGCCCAGGCGGGAGTCAGACATGGTGAGTGCAGTGAGGGAGGGAAGCAGCGCATTAGTAGAGGCCAACTTTGCCGCGCACCGATTCAATCAGTGCAACGGGATCGAATCCGACGCCTTGGCGAAACACGAGTTCGACGTTCTGCACCTGTGCAATTTGTTGGGCGGGATTTCCGTTGATCACGAGGAGATCGGCGAGTTTTCCAACGACAAGCGAGCCAGTTTTGTCACCGCGACCAATATAGTTCGCGCCGTTCAGCGTGCCGATGCGAATCGCCTCGAGCGGCGTAAAGCCCGCCTCGACCAACAATTCAAGTGCGCGTTGGTTGGAGTAACCCGCAACCAATCCGCCGTTGCCCGTTGGATCGGTGCCAACCACCAGCGTGCCACCGGCCTTCGCGAACGCACGTTCCATGGCCATGCCGTTCGGAAACAGTTTCGTGTAGATCGATCCGGTCTGTTTCGCGGTGCTCGCGAATCGCTGCTCGAACGTTTCCCTGAGCTGTGGCAACAACAGGTCAAGTCCGCGCGGCATCGGCCGTCCCGGCGTGAACGTTTCGAAAATTGTGAGCGTGGACGTTATCGTGACTCCCTTGTCGATGAGATGCTTGAACAGTGCCTGCACTTCTGTACTCTCGGGATCGATGCTCGCAATGGACTGCTGTGCACCACCGCCGCGCGTCACGCATTTGTCCGGCTGTTTGTTCGGGACAAAGTCATTCGCGGCAAAGAAGCCGTGTTCGAGATTGTCGATACCAAGATCGGCCGCTTCGCGATACGTGACCGAGCACAAATGTCCAGTGACCTTGAACCCGCGCGCATGCGCTGCCTGAATGGCCGCACCCAACTCGGCGCGCGTGATGTTCATGTACGCTTTGAATGACGTCGCGCCTTCGCCGGCCCAATACTCCACCTGCTTCCGGGCGTCCGCCGCATCAACGAGTGTGCGTACCTGCGCCAGCCCCAAGCCTGGTCCTTCGAGATACGGTGCCGTCGCGTCGATAAATGGTCCGGCCTTTTCGCCAGCATTTGTGGCACGCGCCGTGGCGAGTTCACCAAAGCCGTTCATGTTCCCGCCCGTGCGCATGCTGGTCACTCCGCCCGCGAGATACAGCCGAGAAAAACTCTCCGCGAAGTTTCCGTACACGCCCGCGCCGGTCGGATAGAACAGATGTTCATGCACCATCACCAAACCGGGCATGACGGTTTTTCCGGCGAGATCCATCACGAGCGCGCCAGCCGGAATTGCGGTGGTCGCGACGTTGCCGATTGCCGCGATGACTCCGTCGCGCACGATGATTGTTTGTTGCTCTTTCGCGGCCGCAGCGGTGCCGTCAATCACACGCACGTTGGCGAGTGCCAACACGTTGGTGTCAACCTTCACGAACGAGCGCACGGCCGGTGCGACGCGCAGACGTTGTGCGTGCGCTGCACGCGGTGCGAATGCCGTCACGCACACGAGCGCAACGCCGGCGAACAATTGCATCCTCGTCTTCATGGCAACATACCCACGACGGCCTTGCCGCCGGATGCAAGTTTGGTCAGCGACAGCGAACTCTCGATGACCGACCCGGGATCCAGTCATGTTTGCTCCGTGTTCGGTGTGGCCAGCTTCAGCAACGCGTCTCCCGTCACGCGATAAATCGTCCACTCGTCCATCGCCCGCGCGCCCAGCCGTTCGTAGAATCGAATGGCGTCGGCATTCCAATCCAGCACCGACCACTCAAGCCGGCCGCACTCGCGTTCCACCGCCAACGCGGCGAGATGTGACAGCAACGCGTGCCCGACTCCAAACCCGCGGTGCGCCGGATCGACAAAAAGATCTTCCAGGTAAATGCCGGGCCGCGCCAGAAACGTCGAATAGTTGTGAAAAAAGAGCGCAAAACCCGCCGGCGTATTGCCGCGATACGCGAGTAGCACTTCGGCAACAGGACGCGCGCCGAACAGTGTGCGTTCCAACTGTGCTTCGGTGGCCTTGCATTCGTGAGCCAGTTTTTCGTATTCCGCCAATCCCTGAATAAACTTCAAAATCAGGGGCACGTCGCCGCGCTCGGCCGACCGAATGATCAGCGAATTCGTTGAATGGCTTGGCATTACTCCCGAATCGTCGGCGCACTGTTGATGAGCTGTCGCACGCGGTGCAGCAGCGCCGACGGGGTGAACGGCTTTGCCAAAAACTGAATCCCGTTTTCTGGCAAATAACTGGGTGTCAACGAAGATGGTGCAAAACCCGACACATACAACACCAGAATTTCCGGTCGTTGCGCCTGAACCGCTTCGGCGACTTCCCAGCCGTTTCGACCGGGCATGACTATGTCCGTAATCAGGACGTCTATGTGCAGGCCGGGTCGCGACGCAATCTCGATAGCCATGTGCCCGTGCTCGGCCTCCAGCACTTCGTATCCAGCCTTTCGGAGCGTGCGCAAATTGAGAGCGCGAACATCGGCATCGTCTTCGGCTAGCAGAATGGTCTGATTGCCCCTGCGCAAATCTGGCGCGGATTCCGGCACGACATCGCGCGTCGATCCTTGCACACGTGGAAGCAATACACGCACCGTCGTACCCACTCCCAGCTCACTTTCGACGATCACGACACCATCGGCACGAGTGACCAGGCCCTGCACCGCCGACAGTCCAATTGCCTGATTTCTGATATCTGTGTTCGCGATCGGTTCGAATGCGCGTTGCACGAAGTCGGTATCCATACTGCGTCCCGTGTCGGCTACGCTGAGTTCGACATACGAACCGTGGCCGAGTACGGATGCGCCAATCACCTGACCAGCGGGCGATGCGCTCCCGTCAATCTCGCGTCCCTTGGCAGCAATCGTGAGCGTGCCACCATTGGGCATCGCGTCGCACGCGCTGACGGCAAGACTCAGTAACATCTGCTCAATCTGCGTGGGGTCGGCCACCACCTGCCCTGATTGCTCGGTCACGTTGAGCACAATCGCTATTCGTGCAGGGACAAATGCGCGCAACAACCGTTCCATGCCAATCACGACCTGTCGCAATTCAATCAGACGAGGCTGCGCGGGCACACTGCGCGAGAACGCAAGCAAGCGATGCGTGAGTTCGCGCGCGCGCTCCGCCGCCAGGCGAATTTCCTTCAGATCTCTGCGCTCGGCGCGAACATTGCCGCGCAATCGCAGCTGTTCATCGAGCAGTTCGGAGTAGCCGAGTATGGACGTCAGCAAGTTATTGAAGTCGTGGGCAATGCCACCAGCCAGTCGCCCAATGCTCTCCAATGTTTCGGCCTGACGGATCCGCGCCGCTTTCACGAGCGCGTCTGCGGCCGGTACAATATCTGAAGGCTCGTTCGCGCCACCAGTCATGCGTGTCGACTCTGCATCGCTTGCGCAATGGCTCGTGCCGATGCATCATCGCTTGCATCCAGCATCGCCTGCACCGCCGCTTGATCGTGCGCGCTGCGATTTTGACTGAGTTTGTATTTGCCTTCCAATTGCTGCACCGGCATTTCGAATCCCACCACGCCGCGCATCATGCCGTCGCGAAACTTCTCGGGCAAACTGTGCCACTGATTTCCGTAGGCGGGATCGTACTGCGCGATCATGGCGTCGAGCATCGCCTCCATCGCGTGCGGTGTATCGGCAAAACGAACCGTTTGCAACACACCAAGAGCGTGTACCGCGATGTAATTCCAGGTGGGCACACTCTCACGCACTTCGTACGCGGATGGGGACACGTACGCGTGCGGTCCTGAAAAAATGATCAGCGAGAGTGCGGTGCTTTCCGGTGAAAAGGCGCGCACATGCTCGTTGGCCTTGGAGACGTGTCCCGTGAGGAACACCGTCTCACCACGCAGCTCGACACTAATTGGAAGGTGAGTGGCAAACGGTGTGCCGTTTATCGTCGACACGACGGTAGCGAAGCTGTGCGCCCGCATGAAGGCCAGCAGCGTCTCCCGATCATCCTCACGAAAGTACGTCGGGATGTACATGAATCAGCGACGAAACGTGTCGCAGGCAGACACTTTGCTTTCGGTAAAGCCACGCTGGAACCATTGCATACGCTGTGCGGATGATCCGTGCGTGAACGATTCTGGATTGACGTGTCCTGAGCCCATCCGCTGCAGTCGGTCATCACCAACGGCGGCGGCCGCTTTTAATCCGCTTGCAACGTCACCCGGCTCAACCACGCCACGTTTGTTCGCCGACGCGGCCCAGATGCCCGCGAAACAATCCGCTTGCAGTTCCATCGCAACGCTTAACGCATTGGCGCTTTGCGGGTTCTGTTGTTGGGCGCGACGCAGGTCGCGTTCGGTGCCGAGCAGATTTTGCACGTGATGACCAAATTCGTGCGCCAGCACATACGCGCGCGCGAATTCACCCGGCGCACCAAATCGTTGGCTCAACTCATCAAAAAAACCAAGGTCGATGTACACTCTCTGATCGCCGGGGCAGTAGAACGGTCCCGTTGCCGACTGCGCAAACCCGCAGGCCGATTCGATGCCATCACGAAACAACGTGAGCTTCGGTGCCTGATACTGCTGCCCGCCGGCCGAAAAGATTTCGCCCCACGTTTGCTCCGTGTCGTTGAGCATGAAGTTCGCAAATTCAACGGTGCGATCTTCCGCGGGAGACGACGCGACCGGGGCACTGCTGGGTGGCGCCTGTTGACTGGTTGCCGGATCGCCGCTGCCGTTCAACATCGACGTGAAATCCTCGCCGAAGATCAGGCCCAACACCAGGACAATGACAGTCCCGCCCAGTCCCAGACGCATTCCACCACCGCCGCCAAACCGGCCACCACCGGATTCGCCTCGGCGATCTTCCAGATTGTCATTGCGCTTGCCCGGAGTCCAACGCATCGGTTCGCCCCTGTAAAACGGTTACCTACACCAACCGGGATGGTGGGTGCCAGTTCGTCCCATTGCAAGCATCAATCGCACTAAAATTGCATTTAGTACTGGTTGGGGATTAATAGCTGAGCTGGAACTGAATTTCCGTCCAGCGCCATCGCCACAATGGCGCGGCCGCACAAGGCCCCGATCACATTGCCGGTGCCGCTGTAGCCACCTATGACCCACACGCCGTCGCGCGTCTCCTCAACCACCGGCAAACCGGTGTTAGAATAGCCCGCCGACGCCGCCCAGCGATGGCTGATTGGTGCGTGCACGCCCAGCATCTCGCGCAAGAACGCCTCCAGTAACGCCTGCACCGGGTTGGCCGGCGTCGTGTCCGACGTCCATTCACTGTCACCCGCACGGTCGCGAAAACCGCCAATCGCAATTGATCCATCGGGGGTCTGCTGCCAGTACTCAAATCCCTCGCGATAGTACATCGGACACGGCACGATGCGTTCGGTCGTGGGTTGGGTCGATAACATCTGCAGTCGCGCGGTGCGCACGCGCCCCCGCAATTCGGGCAACAGCAGTTCCAGTTTGCCATCGATCGCAACAATGACGCGCTTACAGTGAACCACGCCACGCGAAGTCGTCACGCGCCCACGCGCGACATCGGTCACCGGAGTGCCCGCAAACAACCGGGCACCACTCGTTTCGGCAACGCGCGCCAGGATGCGGCACCGCACCAACGGATTACACGTTGCGTCAGAGGGCAGCGTGAGTCCGGTACCATCGGGGCCATCGTACCATTCCACTTGCAGTCCGTCGGCATGCATGACGCGCATTTGCTCTCGGCAGTCCGCAACTTCTGCATCGTTCGCCGCCAATCGACGGGAACCGACAAACTGGACGCAGTCGGGAGCGGCGGTTGCAATACGATGAATTTCCTGCAGGGTTGCTTCGTAAATCGCACGGGCCTGGCGAGCCCCGTGCAGCCGCACCGCGTCATGATAGAAATCGTACGCCCCCGCCAGCAGGAATCCTCCATTGCGTCCCGCGGCGCCGGCGCCGACGTCAAATGCGTCAACACCTATCACATCTTCGCCACGCGCCAGCAACTCGGCGATTGCGGTGAGGCCGGACCCGCCGAGTCCAATCACACATGTCCCACACGTCGCATCGCCGTCGAGCTTGGGCAATGACACCCATTCGCCGTCGTCCCAGATGGGGGTGTTGTGAACGGAAGGCATAGAGCCGGAAGCAGTAGTCGGAGTGGTCACAGTCGAATTTCGGTTGTAAGCTTGCCGCATGCTTTTTTCGCGCCGACTGCACGGTATCGAATTACTCGACATTCCGCGATGCCCTGGCGCGATACGGGACGGCGCTACGGACTATTTGCAATTCATCATTCGATCAGGCAATGCATACGGCCCGATTGTGCCGATCCTGGCGTCGGCGCTCGCGGAACACGAAGTGTGCGAGATCATTGACTTGTGTTCCGGAGGCGGAGGACCGTGGCCACAATTGCGCTCGGCCTTGGTGAAAAACGGAGCTCCCGGGACTCTTCGCGTGAGACTAACCGATCTCTACCCTAACGAAAGCGCATTCGCCAAGAATACCGCGTGCGATTCACTGGTCACGGGTGCTTCAGCATCACTCAACATCGAGCACGAACCGGTGCCGTATTGCGGGATGCGCACCTTCTTCTCGTCGTTTCATCATTTTGCGCCCCCAGTGGCGGAACGGGTGCTCCGCAATGCGTTGAAAACGCGTCAGCCAATTCTCATTGCGGAAGTGACACAGCGCGGCGCCATTGGCGTCATGTTCATGCTACTCGCGCCGCTGCTCGTCTGGCTCGCAACTCCGCAGCTCCGCCCGTTTACCTGGACGCGCATTTTTTTCACGTACGTCATTCCGGCGATCCCATTCGTAGTATGCTTCGATGGGATTGTGTCATGTTTTCGCACGTATTCACCCGCCGAATTGCGTGAACTCGTGAGGAGCGTGAACGATCTCCAGTACGAGTGGCGAGTGGGACTGGTGCGGGGACGCGGTCCTCTTCCGGTAACGTTCGCTCTCGGCTTTCCCACAGCTGGCGAAGGCTGAGCGAAAAGAACGACCGCGATTTCGCGCTAGCGGGTGCGCTCACTGGTGAACCAATGAGCGAGTGACGCTGGCAAAGCGCATGGCGTTAACGGCCGAGACGGTGGTGAGGCAGCGGACGGACTTGTCACTTGATCCGACAGCATGTTCGATCACATGTTTCAGACGAAGATAAGACACTCGCACCATCGAAAGAGCTGTAGCACGGCTGAAAATTACAAAGCCCGCGCGACGTTGATCGTCAGTATCGGATTTTATCGGGAGGTGCCACGCGAAACAGACCGTTCAACTCGCCGAGCATTCCAACTGCGGTATCGATCAACGGGTCCCCCTCAACCGCGTAGGCACCCGGCGCCCAAGGCACCGCCACACCCGGCGCCACACCCTTCCACTCAATGGGCTGCCGGTTGGGACCAAATTCGATCCAACGAGGCACCGTAAACGACCAGCCGTTGCCCAGCGAAATAGTTTTGGGATTGCCCGACGCGCCGCCCGTCGTATCACCAATGACCGTGGCGTTCGGCAGCACACTCATGGCCGCCACAAAACTTTCGTTGGCACTGAATCCACCGCGTCCCGCCAGGACGATCACCGGCTTCGTGTACTGCCACGTACCACGTGGCGAGATGGTGCGCGGTTGTTCCGGGCCGAGGTCGTCGTGCAAGGCACCGTTTCGCACACGCACGTACGACACCACGTACGGTTGGTTCACGAAACGACTCGCAAAAGCGAAAGCCGCCGCATCGCTCCCACCCGCGTTCGTACGCACGTCAATGATCATGCCCGGCGTATCGCGATAACGCAGCAGTGCCGCATCAAGCGCCAGTGAGTCGATTCGATCGGCGCCCCAGGTACCGATGTAGATGTAGGCGAACCCGCCAATCATTCCTTCACCCCACGCATTGCCATGTGCGATGTAGCTCGCATTGCGTAGCGCGCGCACCCATCGTTCGCGATCGAAATTTTCCAGGGCCCACGGTACGTACGTGGGGACCACGACTCCCTTGGGATCAATGAACCACGCGTGCACGTCACGCAGAGGTTCCAGCATTTCCTTGACGACGGAGATGAACTCGTCTTCGGTGCGCGATGCGACAGCGCGCGGGCGGTATTTCGCACGCAGATTGTTCCAGTCGGCTTGCGTCACGTTCTTGTAGCCGAAAGCTGGATACACCCGGTCGTACTCGGACCAGATTTGGTCAAACTGCGCGGCAAAATTCGGCGCAACCCGAGAAGGCCGCTGGGTTACGCAGGCACTGACTCCCAACAAAAACACAAACGCGCGGGCACACAATTGTGCGCGGCGCAACACCACATGCAGCGTGGTTTGCGGCGCGGACCCACTGGGCATTCGGTCAGCCGCCAATGGTGGGCGAGTCATACGTCCGTAATGCGTACCGTACCGCCAGGCAGGAGGAGACGGATGGCGCTCGGGAGGTGGGAAGAACTTTCGCGCCAACTGGTATCATCGCGAATGTGCAGAGATCACGAAAGGGGTAGTGCCCGCCAGCCCGAAAGCCGCGTGGGACGAATACCCTCAGTGTCGTCAGCTGCGATGCGTTTTTGCCACCTGTCCGTGGAGAACCGCCAGTTCGGGGGAAAGTTGTAACGCCTGATAGTAGAGGCGCTGGAAGGCGTCCCCGTTGGCATCGGCGCGCAGCAACTCACGAGACCGGTTGAGCAGCGCACTCCCCTCGCTGGCGCCCAGGGGCGCGTCTTTGTCTTCCATTCGTTCGTCGATCAGGAGCACCATTTGCCCCATTGGCCGGAGCCAGTCAAACCACGGATCACCAATCACGAGCTGCAGAAACATCCCGTTATTTGCGATGCGCCCGTGCACCTTCTCATAACGCAGCCGTTCGACGTGCAGCAGTGTGCGATGAACGCGTAACAGGTCCTCGCGGGCAACCGTGAGTTGGCGACGGACGGTTTCCGTGGCGGGCGTACCATCGTCTGCGGTAGAGAGTTGATTGTCTGACATGCTGGGCGACTTCGGAACGAGGTGAGCGCGCTCGGAAAGCAATAGCGGAAACGGCACAGTACACCAGCCATTTGGCCTGTGTTCACAGCGGCGGCGCCACTAATGTACCCATCGATCAACGATGGTTGTTCACCCACCCGCCGTCCCATCGCCCGCCCCCAACCGCCAACACTGTGCGCCTTCGCTCCCTCCCCGCACTCGCCGCGGCGGCCATCCTGTGCACGACGGCTTCGGCGCCCCTGCCGTGCCAGACGAATTCATCGTCAACCACCCCTTGGCCGAGCGTGCATCAAACCAATGGGTGGTACGGCAACATCTACGAGCAGCCGCTCACCGGGGCCTTCGGGCTCAATACGGACATTCAGTGGCGTCGCAGCGGCTTTGTCGAACACCCGAAGCAGCTGTTCATGGTGGGTGGATTGTCGTGGCGCGCGACGCCTGGGGTGCGACTGACACTGGGCGGCGGGTACATCGCCAGCACGCCGTACGGACTGTTGCCGGCGCTGTTGCCTTCACGCGAGTATCAGATTTGGTATCAATTGCAATTCCAGCAACACGCCGGCCCGTTGGATTTCGCGCATCGCTATCGGTACGAAAATCGATGGATTCACGACGTCATTCACGATGCGAGCGGAGTGCACAGCAGCGAAACGCGATTCGCCCATCGTTTGCGCTACCAGCTACGGGCATCACACCCGTTCGGCGTCAAGCTGCACGGCCAACCGATTCTGGCCATCGTAGCCGACGAAGCATTCGTCGGAATGACGGCGGCCGAGCGGCGCGTGTCGTTTGATCAGAACCGCGCCAGTGTTGGGGTGGGTCTGCCGCTGGGGCACGGAGAACGCATGGAGGTGAGTTACATGCAGCAATGGATCGCCAATTCCCGCCTCAAGACCAGCGAGATCAACAGCACTCTGCTGGTGATGTTCGTACACAACCTGGCGCGCTAGATAGACGGGTTGCTTTCGTACATTTCACGCGCCTTGGCACTCTTGTAGGCCTTTCGAACCAGCCAGATCACGATGGCGGCCGGGATGACGACGAACACCAGCGCCTTGAGAGCGAAAATGGTGACCAGGCCAACGGCGATGAGGAGCAGAACCGGGAAGCCCAGGATTCCCATGGTCAGGAACGGGCGAAGCGCGAACAGTCGCAGCAGTGCAGCAATCACTGGATGGAACTCCGTAAAGGATGTGTTCTCCTACGGCCCACAGGGGCCTGCAGGTTTCCGACTTCTGCAAATTGCTGCAAAATGGCTGCGATGGAAATAGCGGAGGAGGAGGAGTTCGCTGAGGCACAGTTGGTCGCGACGCAGGCCGGAGAGGGCCGGATGGCTGAGGCCAAAATGACCGACGGGCAATTAGTTTTCCGCGCCATGCGTCTTACTACGGCGGCAGTCGCCGCTCTCTGTTTTCTGCTCGCCGGAGCGCGCGCGTCGCATCTCAGCGCCCAGGATACCGCGAGTGCCGCGGGGCCAAAGGCGTCATCCGCCGCCTCCCGTGATTCGAGCGCCATCCGTCTGGCAAAGTACCGTCAGTATCCCTGGAATGGGGTGAGCATGTGGGCGGGCAGCGCCTACGAAACACGTTCAGCCTCGCACAACGAACATTTTGCCGGAAGTATGACGATTGTGGGCATCCAACTATCGCGCGACATGTGGCGTGGCCGGCGGGCGCGCATCGCCTATCTGGGCGAGCTACTGCCGCTCATGTTGGCACGCAGTGGCCCGCCGGCGAACCGCATTCCGGATACGCTGCGCAATCATTTCGCGGAAGACGAGTTGATCCGGTTCCAATACCGTGACGCATACGGATTTGGCGTGGCGCCGTTTGGAGCGGAGGTGACGGTTCAAACATCAAAACGCACCAGCGCGTTGTTCAACATCACGGCGGGTGCGTTGTGGTTCACCAAAATTGTGCCGTACGGCAAAGGTACGAAACCCAACTTCACCGTATCGCCAGGTGTCGCGTTACAGTGGGAACCTGCGAATCGCGCGCGCGTCGCGTTCGGCTACACGTTTCATCATTTGTCGAACGCAAGTTTTGGGGACGCGAATCCGGGAATGAATTCGCAGATGTTGTTGTTGCGGGTTTCGCGGATGCGGAAGGTGCGCGGGTAGAACCGTGTGGGTCGGAGTGTCCTGGTTCAGCGTGAATGTGACGGGTGGGTGGACGTACAATGGAATGATGGTGCGGTGATGTTACGCGGCCGGCTCCCGATGCGTGAGCTGCCGGGCGGTGCGCGCGGCTTCGAGCCGTTGATCGCGGGTCGCCCAAATCTCGACAGAGCGACCCGCCAGGCGATCAGCGGGGGTTAGGTCGCCGATTGCACGGCGCAAACGCTGCGTGTTGTATTGCTCCACAAACGCGGTGACGTGACGCCGCGCGTCGTCGATGGAGGTCGGGGCCTCGGGGCGAATGGTGGTAACCTTGCGGGTTTGATTCCAGCGTTCGAGTTTGCCGTTGGAATGCGGATAGTACAGCGCGCTGCGGACAGGCGTCATTCCCGCCATCCGAATGAAGTCGCGCAAGTCGCGCGCGATAAACTGCGGCCCATTGTCGGAAATCATGCGCGGACGCGCGTCCCGAAACTGTTCTTTTGCGCGCTGCAGGATCGTCGTGACATCGCGCGTGGTCATCGGTTCGCGCAATTCCCCGTGCACGAGATAGCGCGACCAGCCGTCGAGAATCGCGCACCGAAAGGAAAACGTGTCGGCGATATTGACGTAGGTGAAATCGATGTGCCAGTGCGCGTGCGCGCCGGTCGGCTGCGCCAAACCCGTCCCTGTCTTCGAGGGCATGCGCGTCCAGCGGTCCAGGCGGCCCGCCGCTTTCAAGACGAGATACACCGATGTCGGACTGACCGCGACGTCGCCCCGGTCGAGCAGGCGGTACGTCAGCGCGCGATACCCATCCAGCGGATGCTGCGCGTGGCTGGCGAGAATGCCGTCGCCGCTCGGCCTGCGTCAGCCAATGCTCGCGTGGGACGCGGCCACGTGGCTTCGGCACGGCCCGGTCATGCGCCGCCATGGGCGTCTTGGCGCGGGGGATGCCAAGCCACTGGAGCATGGGCCGCACGGGCAACGCCGTGCGCGTCGCGAGCGCGGTCACGCAATCCACCACTGCGTCGCGCCGATCCGTCGGCACCCAGCGGCCCGTCATCGGTCCCCAAACTTTTTTGCATGTCGAGATACTCCTCCGACACTTCCGCAATGAGGCGGTCCTTCTTCGCAATGATGGTTTCCGACGCCGCGACGCGGGCTCGGTCCGCGCTCGTGGTCTGCGACTCGCCCCGCACAATACGGCCGTCCTGCAACGCGGCCGTCAAGTGTTCCAACGCCGGCTTCTGCCACAGATAGAACAGGCTCGGGGCGAGCTCATACGCGTCACACAAATCCGAAACGGGGACCTTGTCGCCCAAATGGCGCCGCAGAATCGTGGCCTTCTGCTCCGCCGTACCCACGCGCCGGGAGCGCTTCACTGCATCTCTCGAGGGACTCAGGACAACCTCGGGTACTCCAAAGTGTGGAATGGGAGGTGTCACATTTCAACTGAAGCGGGACAACTCCACAAGAAATCGTGGAGCAAAACCGCGGCCAACACTGCGGGACTACTGGTCGGCCGCGAAAAATTCTAGCTCGCCCAACTCATGCACCATTGGTATCAAAAAGCATTTAGTCACCTGAACCTTGGCCGCAACCCTTGAATTTGCTGGTCGCCTAAGGTATTTGAGAGGGTCATTTCAGGCAATAATGCTGCGAAATGGTCGCGACTTTAGGATGCATATGCATGGCTGGTGTGGTTGAGAGTAAAGATTGGCTTCGAATAGTCAGATTGACTGGCAAATTTACGACCCAACTCGCTTCCGCCACCACGCCCCAACGACGCCACCCACCAGCCCAAACAAGTGCAGCTCCCACGAAATTCCGTTCTGCATGGGAGACAGTCCTAACAAGGCCGATCCCCATAGCACTACAGCCACAATGGACAACGCGACGGATGTAACCTTGCGATCAAACCATCCGGTGGTGATCAGGTAGCCGAGGTACGCAAACACGAGACCGCTGGCACCAACATGAATGTTGGAACGACCAATGAGCCACGTCGCACTTCCGCCCAGCAGCGTGCCAAGCAATGTGACGCGCCAGAAATCGCGCTCGCTGCGCAAAAACACCGTGCCTCCAATGAGCACCAGGCCAATGGCGTTCATCGCGAGGTGCTGCATGTTGGCATGCAACAGCGGATGCAGCAGAATGCCCCAGGCTCCTCGTGCGGAGCGCGGCAACAATCCCAATGCTTGATCGACCGCGCCACCGGTGACGGCATTCAGCGCCGTCATCACCCCCATCACACCAAGAATTGCAGCAAACACTTTCGCGGCGCGTTTGAGCGTGCCACCAAACGTGCGCGAGGCCGCGCCAAATTTTGACATCGTACTGACCGGGCCGCGCAACGCGGGATCCAGATGAGCGCCACGCGAGCGTTCGCGGAAGTCGGGCGATGTCATCAGTCGAGTGGTTTGAGCATCTGGGCAATCTCCGTACGGCGCGGCTCGAGAAACGGCGGGAGCGACAACTTCTTGTCATCAATGGGACCGTCCACGTCAAACCCCGGTCCAACGGTCGCCAGCTCAAACAACACGTGATTGGGTTCTCGTACGTAGATCGATTTGAAATAGTGTCGATCGACAATACCGCTGTTATGAAATCCCAGCAGCGAAAGTTTCGCAACCCAGTCTTCCATGCGTTGTCCGTCGGGCACCAGCAGCGCCACGTGATGTACTCCACCCGCACCATACCGCGCCCGCGGCAAATCGTCACGCACAATCACATGCACCTCGGCGTTGGGTCCCCCCTCCCCAATGTTGTACACGTGCACCTGGAATTCGGCTGCTTCGCCCAGCGGATACGTGTGATGGTGCGTGAGACCAAGCGCGCACGTCAGAAAATCGTGCGTCGGTTCGCGATCGGGCACAACGATAGTGATGTATCCCAGACCGCGAATCTGATGTTCCGCGGGCACCGAACTCTCCGTCCACGGGTGCGCCGAGCCAACGCCGCCATCGTCGATGATGGAGAGTTGCGTGGCTTCGTAGTCGTCAAAGTCCACGACGTTTCGTCCGTCGCGTTCGGTGATGCCGATGTTCGCGACGCCCAGTTCGTTGAGGCGCGCTACCCAATATTCCAGCGCGGCACGCCCGGACACACGAAACGTGGTGAGTGCAATGGAATTGTTGCCGCGTAGTTCGCGCGCGGCGTTCGGCATGTCGAACACGGTCATGTCCGACCCGGGTGTTGCTTCGCCATCACCAAAGAACAGGTGATACATGCGCGGGTCGTCCTGATTAACCGTGGTGATGATGGGGCGCATGCCAAGCACACGCGTGTAGAAATCGCGCGAACGTTTGATGTGCGCGCTGACCGAGCTGACGTGGTGCAGGCTAGCGAGCTGCAGCTGGGTACGGACATTGCGCCAGGTCGAAGTATGGGGCCGCATATGTTCTTTACAGTAGCATCCGCCCAACCCATTCGCACCAGCCTGTTGCCCACGAGGATCGATATGCAGGTGCGCAACGCCCCAGAAGCAAACCAGGTGCTTCGGCTGTTCGGCTGCAGTCTGTTCTTCGGCTGTTCGGCTGCAGTCTGTTCTTCGGCTGTTCGGCTGCAGTCTGTTCTTCGGCTGTTCGGCTGCAGTCTGTTCTTCGGCTACCCGGCTGCACCCCCTATTCGGCTGTTAAGCTTTTCGGCTTCAGTATCAAGGCACCCGCCCACTCCGCACCACCCCTGCCCCATACGGTGCCACGCCCGGAATCGTGATCGGCAATTTGCCCGTGATCGACGCGCGCCCCAGTATCGCGCGCGCGGCCGCCCGCTGCGAAAACGCCGACGCACTCCACGCGAGCACATGTGCGTCCGTGCGCGGCAAACTCATTGCGAGATACGGATTCGCGAACGATACGAGCACGATTTTCGTGCCGGCCTTTTGCAATCCCGTGATGAGATCGGCCAGACCAATCGTCGCGTCCATCGTGGCCGTCGTCGAACTCGCACCAATGTACGACGACACGATGGCAAGGTCGGCGCCACTCGCCAGGTTGAGCGCGTTATCCACCGAACCTTTCAACAGTGCGGGAGTGGGACTCGCGCGATAACCACTCGCATTACCCGCCGCGGCCCCGGCCGTCGCATCAAACACCACTTCCGGCGTGAGACTGAGCGACAACATACCCGCGAACATACTCTTGATCTCGGCATTGAACGCAACTCCCGCACTGAGTTCGTTGCGCGACGCAATGGAGATGCTCACCACTTTGCTCGTGGCCGGCCGCTGATTGAGCGGCACCAGTGACAACGAGTCGTACACCAGCGTGATGGACTTTTCTGCGGCCGCTCGCGCCGGCTTGAGGTTGGCTTCGATCCCGATGGTTTTGCGCAGTCCTTCGACATCGACGTACCGATTGCGATCCAATCCGAATTCATGTTTCGCCATCAACAACTTGCGCACCGACGAATCCACGCGCGCTTCGGTAAAACGTCCCGACTGCACACCGGCCACCACGGCATCAATCGCACCGGGCACGCTGCTGGGCATCAACAACACGTCGTTGCCGGCAATGACGGCGCGCTGCGTGACTTCGGCCATCGTGAGTGATCCCAACACGCCGTTCATATCCAGCGCGTCGGTCACCAGAATCCCATTGAAGCCCATCTGCTTGCGCAGCAAGTCGGTCATGACTCTCGCGCTGAGCGTTGCTGCGGTCTTGCTGGAATCCAGTGCAGGCAAATCGCCATGAAACGTCATCATGCCACGGACACCCGCGCGAATCGCTTCGCGAAACGGCATGAGTTCGACACTGTCCAGGCGCGCACGGGAGGCCGTAACACGCGCGAGTTCGAGGTGTGAGTTCTGCTCGGTATCGCCGTGGCCCGGAAAATGTTTACCGGTGGCCATCATTCCGTTGTCCTGAATGCCGCGAATGAAGGCGCGCCCCATCGCGGAAACCAGTTGTGCATCTTCGCCAAACGAGCGCGCGCTGATCACTGGATTTTTCGCGTTGTTGTTGACGTCCAGCACCGGCGCGAACGCCATGTGAATGCCCATCGCGCGTCCCTCTGAAGCCGTCACACGCCCCATCTCGTACGCCAGCGTCGTGTCACGCGTCGCACCAATACCCATCTCATACGGAAACGCTGTCGCACCACCAAGATCAATGGCGTTGGGAATGAAATATCCGCCCCGCGCGCGAAATGCGGCACCCGTTTCCAGGTCTGCGCCGAGAAGCAGCGGCACTTTCGCCGCGCGTTGCAGCGCGTTGGTTTTAACCGCGATGTCGGCCGGCCCGCCAACCGAAACGATTGCGCCACCCAACCGCTGCTCGCGAATCAACTTCTCCATCGCGGTCCACGTGGGATTATCGTCGGCCGTATAATCGCCCAGCGTCCACACCCACACCATTTGCGCCGCTTTGTCGCGCAGGGACAATGTGGTCAGCACCGAGTCCGCCCACTTGCGATCGCTCGGGCTGCCGGATGCGTCAGACGAAATGCGCGTGACGGTTGGCGCGCCGCCCGGAGCTGTTCCGACCGTGGTCGCGGCGCTTCCCGTCGCGCAGGCGCCCGCAAAGGCAGCCGAAATCAGCGAAACGATTGGGAGCAGCCGTGAGGCGGGAGAGGGTCGCGACATGAATGGTGTGGAGGAGGGAGCGTTCAACAATGGGCTGGGCGACAACCGACGGGTGATCCTACCCCGCATCGCGTTACACACACGCAAGATAGCGCCTCTGATGGAAAACCTGCATATTCGGCGTCAGTCGAGCCTCTCCAATACCCGTGGTACGACTGCCGGGTGCCAAGAGCGACCCGAGGCCACGCACCAGCAATACCACGTCGTTTACGCAAAACCCTGGGGGCAGTATGGGAGCCGGATATGCTGCAGTCATCATCAGGCGCGAGAAAGATCTCGTCGCACATTTCGAGCAAATGCGGGCCACCTCCCCGGGAGCGGCTCAGAGTGTGGAAGCGCTGCAGGTGGAGCACAATCAATTCTTCCGGCGGCTTGAACGGCGGGCTGTGATTCGGCAGTCGCCCACGGGGTTGTATTACCTCGACCAACCGTCGTGGGTAGCCATGAACGCAATGCGTCGTCGGCTGACGTTTATTGTGGTGGGCGTCGCGATCGCGTTCGGCATTGGCGTGTTCTATACCGCCCAAACACGAGTGGCCGATTCCGCACCCGCGTCGAACGCGCCGTAGTTGCGGGCCTACGGCTTGAGCTGGTACAGCAGGTCGTCTTCGACGCGATACAGCAGCGGCACCACAGCAATTTTCGGATACAGGCCGCGTAGTCGTTGGACCTCACGCATGACGAACTCGATCTCATCGTCCATAGCGAACTTTGGCACGCTATCCGCGAAATGTTTCTCGGCGCGTTCAAGGTCCCAGCCCGCGTGCTCCGTAAGACCGCGTACGAATTCGTCATGCAGCCCCGCAACGCGGGTCATGCCGCAATCGGTGTGCGCGATGAGCACAATCGTACGCACACCACCAACGGCAATCGCAAACGAGATGCGGAACTCGTTGTCGCGCATGTTGGCGCCAGCCGTGCGCAACACAAATGCAAAATCGTTGGGAATGCGCAGTGCCTTGCGGCTGTCCATGCACATACCAATCAACAGCTGTTGACCGTTGCTCGAACCCAGGGCGCGTTCGAGGTTGTGATACTCCAATAACAAACCCGTAGGCGTACCCTGATACTCTGGCAAAATATCTGAGCGGTAGTTAACCGGGATGATCTGAGTCATGTTGCAAAGTAACGTTTGAGCCGAACTAGTAGCGCCAGCTCTTGAGGTCTGCACCAGCGGGCGCAAACTTTTCCATATGCGACGTCATCTTGATCATCAGTTCGTTCATCGACGGGCCCCAGCAGTGCGGCGCCATTGGCTGGAACACAATCTCGCCCGCGAACTTGGGCGCGCTCAACTTCTTGAGCGATTCGTCGAGTAGATGAACGCCCATGTTCAGGTAGTACGAATCCTGATCGCCGACGTAGACGTTCATTTTGTTGGCCAGCTTTGGCCCGAGCGTCGCCCAGTTCGTTTCGATGATATTGCGCAAGTCGTAGTGTTCCTTCCAGTATGCCGCAACTTTCGGATCAATCTTGCCCGTGCGCTTGTCCCAGATGCGTTGCGGATAGCCCTCAGCGTCGGACGGACCATACGTCGCCTCCCAAATATCCCACTGCCCACCCGAGCGCGACTTGTCGCCGACAGTCAGTTCAAACCAGTTCTCGTCCTTCATCATCGCGTTGATGTTGCCGTCGGGCTTGCGCTGCGTTGGACGTTCGATGCGCGTCCATTCTTTCTGGAACCAGTAAGCGTTCGTGTCGCTGTACACGTTCACAATCTGGTGATAGCGGAAATCGACGCCATCTGGACACAACGACCACGTGCCGCCATAGAAGTCGGGATAGAACACCTGCTTCGCCAGTGAAATCCATCCGCCGGTCGATCCACCGGTAAGCAAGCGCGCCCAAGGCTGCCCAATCACGCGGAACTTCTTTTCGACTTCGGGAATCAACTCCTGCATGATGGCGTCACCGAACGGGCCGTTGTTGGCCGAGTTGACCCCGTAGGAGTCGTCGTAGTATGGCGATGGGTGTTGCAGCGTCACGATGATCATGCGCGGTGTGCCATCGGCGTTCCAGAACGGTGTGGATCCGACGCCCGGCGCGCGCAGCGAAAAATGTCCGTCGTTATACACGATCGGATATTTCGCTTCGGGATGTTTGTCGTAGTCTTTCGGTAACAACACCACCGCGCCCAAATAAATCGGTGCGCCCCACCACTTGCTCAAAATCGAGCTCTGAATCTTGATGCGCCGCACGTTGCCGCTGTCTGCGGGCACTTTGATTTCGGGAATCACTTTATCTGCGACCAGCTTGATCGGCGTCGTTGATTGCGGGTTGTACGTAATCTTGACGGGGTCGCCAAAAATATTCCCTGGCGACGTCTTCCAGTTTTGCCCTTCCCACTGATCCATGTGCAGCCAAACGGTTTTACCGTCGGCGCGCGCGAACTTCGTGTACACGTTTACGAACGGCTGCACCCAATACTCACCGGCCGGAATGTCGCGGAGGCTTTGCACCGGATGCCCAAACGTCCGCCCGTCAATCACGGCGGGCGTACCGGCGGCCAGGTTTTCGATGTTCTGGCCAAACAGCGGCGACCCAGTTTCGCCCGTCTGGGCGATCGGTGTACGCGTGCCGTTGGATGTTCGGCTGATGGCCACGTACACTCGCCCCGTAATCGGTGCTGCGTGCGCAGACTTGCTGAACGAGACTTCGAACTTTGGACCAGCTCCGGCCTGTGCGGCAGCGACTTGCGCGCGAGCCATCGGGAGGGGCGCCAAAAGGACTGCGGCGGCGAGCGCCATGGTACGGAATTGAGTATTCATTGATGCAAGCTACCAAGATGGTCCACCGCCGAGAAGCACTCCCGAGACCCCTATGAACATCCTGGTCCTCAACGCCGGCTCGGCTACGCTCAAGTTCCAGGTGGTCGCGACGGACGAGGATCGGATTGTTAATAACACCGACGTCAAGCTCGCACACGGGCTCATCGAGCGTATTGGCGGTGAAGCGGTGATCTCAGCGCGCGGTGCAGACGGTGCGAAACGCACAATCACGGCAACGTTGTCCGATCTTCGCGCAGCCGTTGACTGGATCCTGAGCTGGGCGACGAGCAGTGGTTCAGGCACCACACTCACGAGTCGCGCCGACGTGCACGCCGTAGGCCACCGCGTGGTGCATGGGGGCGAACAATTCACGCGCAGCGTCCGAATAGATGCGACGGTATTGCGCGAAATCGAGGAGAACGTCGATCTCGCGCCGCTGCACAATCCGCATAATCTGCGCGGGATTCAGGCCGCGCGAGTGGCGCTTGGCGATGGCGTGCCGCAGGTGGCCGTATTTGACACATCGTTTCATCAGACGCTTCCAGAGCACGCGTATCTGTACGCGATTCCCTATCCATTGTATCGACAGCACAAAGTCCGCCGGTACGGATTTCATGGCACGTCACACCGCTCCATTGCGTGGCGGTTTCGCCAGCTCACCAACCGCAACAGAGAGGACATTCGCATCATCACGCTTCACCTCGGCAACGGTTGTTCGGCGTGTGCCATTGTGAACGGGCGAAGTGTTGATACGTCGATGGGCTTCACACCACTGGAAGGACTGGTGATGGGCACGCGTTCCGGCGACATCGATGCCGCGCTGGTCGACTACATCGCCGCGAAAGACGGACTCACGCCGGCGCAAGTGGAGAACTTGCTCAATAAGCAATCCGGACTGCTGGGAATTTCCGGTCTGACCAACGATATGCGCGACTTGCTGGCTGAGGCACGGGAAAACAATGATCGTCGCGCAAAGTTGGCGATTGAGATGTTCTGCTATCGCGCGCGGAAATACATCGGCAGTTATCTCGCCGCGATGGGCGGCGCGGACGCGGTTGTGTTCGCGGGCGGCATTGGGGAAAACTCGCCGGAGGTTCGCGCACGCATATGCGCGGGCCTTGAGTGGGCGGGACTGCAGGTTGATTCGTCGCGCAACGAACAATTCGTTGGTGGCGGTGAGGGAAAATTCTCGACGGAGCAATCGTCTCTTCAAGCGTGGGTGGTGCCTACGGACGAAGAACTGCTGATCGCGCGCGATACGTATCGCGTGGTGAACAGTCTCGAATTGCCTAGCTGAACCGACCGACAGGCCAATGGTCACCGCCCTCTCCCGACACACCGCGCTCCGAATTTTGGTTGGCCGAGCGCTGCTGCTGTTTGTGCTGGTCACGATTGTGATGATCGCACTCGACGTCGACTCGCCTGTTGGGGTCGTGTTGTTGGTCGCGGTGCTGGGATGGATCGACCTCCGGCGCCGTCGTGAAGCGTTGTTCTGGGCCAATCTGGGCTACAGTGTGTGGCTGACGACAGGTGTGTTTGCGGCCGTCGCCATTGCCGGCGAGACCGTTTTTGCTGCGGTAGTTCGGCCGCTGATCGGATCTACGATTCACCTCGGCCGCTGAATGCCGTTCCTGCTTGCTGATTCCGTGGGAAAGACATTTCGCGGGCGGCGCATACTGAGCTCAGCAACGCTGCGCGCCACCGCTGGTGACATTCGCGTGGTGTTTGGACGCAATGGCATTGGCAAGTCAACCTTGCTCAAGATTGCTGGAGGGATTGTCGCGTCGGATACTGGAATCGTTCGCGTGAACGGAAGCACGATGTTAAAGCCGACGCTCCCGCAACTGGTGCGCGCGGGCGTGTTTCTATCTGCCGGATCACGATTTGCTCTCGGCCAACTACGCCGTGGGAATACAGCTGGAGTTCTTCGAACGACGATTCGGACGCCGCTCCGCAGCGGAGGCTGCCGACATTGCCAATGTGCGCCATCTGCTCGGCCAACGCCCGCAAACGTTGTCAGGTGGAGAACTACGGCGCGCCGAGCTCGCCGCAGTCCTGGCGCGCCGCCCAGATTGTCTGTTGGCGGATGAACCGTATAGGGGGATCGCACCAAAAGATCATGAGGCATTGACTCAGATTTTTCGGACCATGGCGTCAGAGGGATGTGCGGTGGTCGTGACGGGGCATGAAGCACCATCGTTGATGGAGCTGGCGACCCACATCACATGGTGCACGTCAGGAACGACGTACGAACTAGGCACGCCGGTGGCCGCGCAGAAACACGAGGCGTTTGTTCGCGAATATCTCACCGCCACACGGTGAAACCACTACATATTTCGCGGTAGCATCAGCATCCACGTGCATCCCGTTATGTCAGCTCCCACACCTTCCATTCAGCAGCGCGTCGATCAGCGTCGTCGTAAACGCGACTTCCCCCTACGCACAAAACTCAGTGCCGTAACGGCCGTCGCGGCGTTGGTGCTGATGGTGGGTGCTGCAGGGGTATTTCTCGTCAACGAGTATCGCGGGTCTGCGGCACAAGTGAGTCACACGCATGAGGTGCAGCAGACATTGTCGCAACTATTGCAACGATTGACGGATGCTGAAACCGGGCAACGTGGCTTTCTGCTGACCGATGCCGACGACTTTCTCGATCCGTATCGTGGCGCAGCCAGTGATGCGAAAGCGGCCGTGGGAAAGTTGCGTGCATTGATAGCGGACAACAGCGACCAGCTGGCGCGGTGGGACAGTTTGCAAACAGCCGTGGAACTGCGCATGAAGCGACTGGAAGCGAGTGTGGCCGACCACACCGCAGGAATTCCCATCGCCATGGGTACGCTGCTCGAAGGCAAGCGGGAAATGGTTCGCGTTCGTGCGCTTGTATCACGCATGGACAGCACCGAAGCACGTCTTCTCGTGCGCCGTCAGCAAGTTACCGACCGACAAGGCTGGATCGCAATTGCGGTGATTCTGCCCGGAACAATCGCGGCGTTCGCCCTGCTGTTGCTGGTTACGTCGGCAATCAAACGCGATGTGGCTCAGCGTGAGGCCGCACACGCGCGCATCGAGGAGCAGAATACCGAACTTGAAGCGCAATCGGCTATTCTCAACGATCAGCAGGTTGAGCTGGAGCAACAGCTGGAAGAACAGCAAGCCATGACCGAAGAGCTCGAGGCAACCAATGAACAGCTGCAGCGAATCACGGTCATGGCCGAAGAAGAGTGCGAGGCCGCCGAGCAGGTGCGCGATCAGTATCGCTTGAGCGAAACGCGGTATCGTTTTCTGGCCGATACCATTCCCGTGCAGATCTGGACCGCATTGCCAAACGGTCAGCTGGATTTTGTCAGCGAAGGGGTGGCCAAATATTTCGGACGGACGCGCGATGAAATTATTGGCGACGGCTGGCTGGCAGTGTTGCACCCTGACGATGTGTCGCCGGTGGTCGAGCGCTGGACGCATTCATTGGCAACCGGCGACCCATACGAAGTGAGTTTTCGCTTGAAGCGTGAAGACGGCGCGTATCGCTGGCACATTGGGCGAGCGGTAGCGCAGCGCGATGACTACAACAGAATCAGCAGCTGGTTTGGCAGCAACACCGACATCGATGATCAACACCGGCACCTCGAGCAGCGTGACCGGCTGGTGAACTCACTGGAACGCAGCAATCGGGAGCTGGACCAGTTTGCATACGTTGCGTCGCACGATCTCAAAGCGCCGCTGCGCGGAATCGCGAATCTGTCCGAATGGATTGAAGAGGACATCGGCGAACCATTTCCGGTGGCGGCGAAAGAAAAGATGGAGTTGTTGCGCGGGCGTGTGCGTCGGTTGGAAGGGTTGATCGACGGCATCCTCGAATATTCGCGAGCGGGACGCACGCACACGGCCCCTGCATCTCTCGACACCAATCAAGTTGTGGCCGAGGCCATTGAGCTCATGGCGCCGCCAGCCAACGTGCAGTTGCAGGTAGCCGCCAATTTGCCCACCATCGTTTCCGAGCGAATCCCGTTGCAACAAGTTCTCAGCAACTTGCTGGGGAATGCGGTCAAGTACACACGGGGGCCCGACCCCGTTATCCAGGTGAGCGCAAAGGCCGTTGGCGACCTGGTGCATTTTGAGGTCACGGATAATGGGCCAGGGATAGCGCCCCAGTATCACGAACGCATATTTGTCGTGTTCCAACGCCTCGCCGCGCGTGACAAGGTTGAGGGTACCGGCATCGGGCTCGCGATCGTGAAGAAGATTGTCGAAGGTCGGGGCGGACGTGTGTGGGTCGATTCACCAACCGACGCCGCAACCGGTACGGGCACCACCTTTCATTTCACCTGGCCGCGAGTGCCCGACCGACAGGACTGAATTATGGATAACAGCCGTCAACTGAACATTCTCCTCGTGGACGACGACGACATCGACGTCATGAATGTGCGACGCGCCTTCGACAAAGGTCGCATCGCCAACCCGCTGTTCGTGGCGCGTGACGGCGAAGAAGCGCTGGAGATGTTGCGCGGCGATGCGTTTCCAAAGGCCCGGCGCCTCGTGTTGCTTGATCTCAACATGCCGCGGATGTCCGGTATTGAATTCCTGCGCATCGTGCGCGCTGATCCTGCACTACGTGCCACTTCCGTTGTGGTGCTCACCACGTCCGCTGACGAACGCGACAAGGTGGATGCCTACGACTTGAATGTTGCGGGCTACCTGTTGAAACCCGTCACACTTGGCACCTTTGTAGAAGTGATGGCAGCGCTGCAGAAGTATTGGCAGTTGGTGGAACTGCCGTGATTCGCGCGTTCATGGAGCTTCGCCTGATTCCAGGGGCACTGTGCCGTTAAGCGCGCCGTTCCGCGTGTTGTTGGTGGATGACGACCAACTCGATCGTATGGCCCTGCGGCGTGCACTGTTGGCCACCGCCCCCGGAGTGACCATTATTGAAGCGGAAGATGTGGCGAGTGGAATGTTGTCGATCAGGGCCGCGCCCGTTGATTGCGTGATCCTCGATTATCACTTGCCCGATGGACTGGGGCTTGATCTGTTGCTGCATGTGCGCGCCGCCAACAAATCACTGCCGGTGATCATGCTGACCGCGATCGGTGACGCGCAGACTGCCGTTGAACTGATGAAGGCCGGCGCTACCGACTACATCCCAAAATCGCAACTCTCCGCCGAACGCCTGGAGCGCAGTTTGCGCTACGCGTTGCGCATTCGCGCGGCTGACGAACGCGTACATCGCTACACCGAACAGTTGCACGCGCTTTCAGGTGCGGCCATGCGCATTAATTCGACGTCGTCTGTACGTGAGATGCTGGCCGCAACGGCGGAGGAAGCTCGCTTTCTCGTGCGCTCGCGCCGCGCTGTTGTCACCCTCACCAGCGTGATCACTACCAGCGAATTATCTGAGGTGGTGTCCGAGTGCGACGACCCAGTAGTCGCAAGCGAGGACGATGCATTCGCCGTCGAACAAGTCGAAGCGCCGTTGCTGGCGCGTGACGGCACGCTGCTAGGCACCATCCGAGTGTCTTCCGAGCGCAACACCGATTTTTCGGAAAGCGACCGCGCTCTGATCATGCAGCTGGCCCAGTTGGCCAGCGGCGCGATTGAAAACGCTCGACTGCTGGAAACGGCGCGTGCGGCCACGCAGGGCCGCGACGACATGCTTGCTATTGTGTCCCACGATTTGCGCACTCCGGTACAGACGATCACGATGGCCGCCGTGTTGTTGCTCGAGCTCGCGCCCAATGATGATCGACGGGTCGCGGCGCGCAAGCAGGTCGAGATCGTGCAGCGGGCCGCTAGTCGCGCCAATCGGTTGATTGACGATCTATTGGACGCGACACGTATTGACGCCGGGACCTTCAGCGTTGAATTGAGACCCACGCGTATCGAAACGCTGTTGCGCGACGCCGTCGAACTGCTTACTCCGCTCGCGCACGCCAGCGGAATTGAGCTCGTCAGCACCTTCGGTCCGGACATGCCCCTGGCGCATGCCGACGCGCAGCGCATCCTGCAGGTATTTTCGAACATTGGTGGGAACGCAATCAAGTTCACGCCAAAAGGCGGACGACTGACGCTCACCACGACTGAGCGCGACGGCGCGATTGTGATCACCGTGACCGACACGGGGCGCGGTATTACCAGCGACGATCTCGCCCACATCTTTGACCGCTACTGGCAGGCACGCAGCCGTGATCGATTGGGTGCAGGATTGGGACTGTGGATCACGAAAGGTATTGTCGAAGCACACGGCGGTGCAATCGATGTGCAGAGTGAAACCGGACGGGGAACGACGGTGCGTTTCACATTACCGGCGCTTTAAGCGACTACCGGAACAGCATCGACTTCAGTCAACACTGGCTTGATGTCTGCAATACCGTTCGCAAACAGCGATTCTTGCATCGGGTCGGAAAATAAGGTCTCGAAATCTTCGGCCGCGAACGCACGCTCCAACCGTGCCGCGAAGGACGCGCGTAGCACTCGCACGTAGTATTCAATGTCGTACGCCACAAGTTCCGCGTCGGCGGTGGCGCCACTGAACCCGTCGCTGCCTTCACCGCGTTCTGGCGCGAGCGCCGCACTTCCCCCCTGCGCGCGGTACACACGCACGCGGTCGCCCACGCTCCATCGCGCGCGACCGCTCGCGAGCATTGCCTCGTACGAGATCTCGCGCCGCGTCAGCCGCGAAATCGCGTACGCCTCTGAACTTTTTGACAGACGCACTTTCGACGAAACATCGTATACCGGCATAGTGCGGGTGCGCAGTGCACTGACCGTTTGGACGAAGGTATCGCGTACTCCGGCAATGTCGCCTTGCAGCAATTGCTGAATCGCCCGACGCAGGAACGCTTCGCCAAATGGTTCTGCTCGACTTGATCGAAAGGCTACGCCACGCAGAATCAATTTGCCTTCGTACGTCAGCAACGCGTAGTTTTTCGGTTCGTGCGACAACATCGCGAGGTATCGCCCTTCGAACTCGAGTTGCACCAACGGTGGCAACAGCGCCGCAACTTCCGACACCACCCGACGCTCGTCAGCTTCGGTCCACGTTTCCGGCACCGCGAAATACACGCCGTCGGTGTCTGCCTCCAGCAGCGTCACGCCACGCACGGCTAACTCGCGACACATGAATGCCAGCATTTCTCGTCCACGCCGCGTAACTTCATTCGCCGCGTGCACATCCGCAAAACGCGTCAGGCCGTCACCCGCCCCGAGGTATCCGTAGGCTGAGTTCACGACCAACTTCATCGCCGCAGACATTGCTTCGTGCGTAAAACGCTGGGCCGACGCGGCCGGCTCCGTGCGCGCAGCCGCTTTCGCGGTCAATCGTTGCTCGACTAGTTGATTGACGAGCGCCAACATCGCCCCAAGTTGATCGCGAGCCGGTCCAATCTTGTATTGGCGCATCAATGACGGATAAAGGCTGGCGACGTCAGCCTTCACAATGCGATGCGCGACACCAGTCCCAAACAGATACAACGCCGCTCCGGTATGTGTTGTGCCATCCCCGGCCTGATGTGCGGGCAACGCCATGCCCGATCGCAAGTACGCGCGCACCATCAGCGGATCGATCACCCCCGTAGCAGCACCAGCGTCAGCCAGGCGTTCGTAGCGTCGCGGAGCCATGCGCGCCAATGCAAATGCGGCACCACCCAGCATGCGGGCAAGGTGCGCCACTTCGATGACATCGTCCGTTGCATATCGCCGTACGCGCTCGGGGTCGGTACGGTAGGTGTTGTATATCTGATCGCCACGGATGTATTCGCGCTCAGGGCCAGCAAATCCCAGGTGTTTTGCGACAGCCTTGAGCCCATGCGACGGTAACTCACGCGCCGAGAAATCATATCGGCGCACGGCGTCGAGTGTATCAATCAATTCGCGACCCGGTGCAACAAATCGCACTCGTCGCGAGGCATCGTGTTCGCTGCGAGCACCACGTCGCGCCGCGCGCGTCAACAAACCCTTGTGCGAGGTGCGTCCCAGCGCAAACGAAATGCGCAACCGCGCCGCCCGGGTGTGCAGGAACGGCAAATCAAAGCCGTGGAGATTGTGATTCTCAATCACATCCGGGTCGGCCTCGCGAACCGTTTGCGCGAGTAGTTGGATCAAGCGCCTCTCGCCTTCGTCGTTGTCCGTCGCACTTTCGAGTGTTCGTAACTCGCCATCGGGCATTCGCACCGCAATCAAGAAAATACGATCACGCTCGGCATCTAATCCGGTGGTTTCAAGGTCGAACTGGAGTCGGTGCAATTGATCAAACGACAGTTCACGGAAGTAGTTGCGTCCGGTAGCGACCAGGTACTGCTCCTCTGGCGGAAGCAACAAGTACGAGTCGCTGTCGAGTTCGCGCACATGCCGCAGGTGCCTCCCCTGCAGGATCGCTTCGCCACGAAGCAAAGCGGAGGTCAGCTGCTCGGAGGTTGGGGCACTGACGAGGTAACGAAGCGCTCCGCCGTGGCTCAGTTTCGTGTAACGCACCGTTGCGCGCGTGTCGCTGTCTTGCCCAAGTGCAATACCAAGGTGCCGAAGCGGTTCGAGGCTGCGCAGCAACATCCATGGACGAAATCGCGCCTCGTAGGTGTGTAATGTGCCCGTGACTGTATCTCGTTGCCAGACGGTGGCGAGACCGTTTCCATCCGCCCACACCGAGACAATGCCGGGCGTGGAATCCCACCCCCAGAGCCACTCTTTTTCAACGATTGAATACGCGTCGGCCATTTGCTACTCGGCGCGTACGTCCAGTCCGAATGCCGTTGCGAAGGTGATGGCTTGGTTCATGGTGATGACTGCGCCGCGATATTGCGTGCTTTCGGGATCAATTGCGCTCAGGTCGCTGCCGCGCAGGTCGCAGTCGGTGAGGTTCGCATTGTGCAACCACGCACCGGACATGTCGCAATCGCGAATGGAACCACCTTCGGCGCGCGCGCCCGTGAGATCGGCCTCGCGCAGTCGAACGTGGCTGAACGTCGCCTTGTTCAGATTTGCTCCCGGCAGGCCCACATGTGACCAATTGCCGCCGATGACTTCCATGAGGTCGTATGTGCAGCGATCAAACATGCTACCGACAAATTTGCAATCATGAAACTTCGTGTCGAAAAACGAACAGGACTTGAACGTGCAATTGATAAACGCCGCATCTTTGTGTGACGAGACGTTGAATTTGCAGTTGCGAAACGTGCACTCGGTGAACACTGCGCCCACGTTCTTTGCTTCAGTCAGATCGAGGGTCGCAAACTCGACGCGTGTGTGTTGTTCGCCGGAGACGTCCTTGCTTTCCCAATTCGCGCCGGCAACCACATGCTCAGTTGCCGGCGCCTTGACGCCATACTTCCGCTCAGCCACAAACCATGACGTGCAGGGGGCTTGGGCGCAGCGTGATCACGGAACCCATTTCGTAAAGGCCGGCGCCAATTCACGCGCTTTTGGGGGTGTAACTTCGACCGGCGTACCAATGTTCATCACGACAATGATGCGCTCGTTGTCCGCGACTGTGGCGGCAGCGCGTGCCCCTGGATCGCCCAGAATGGCGCCTGACCTGAGCGCCGTCCCGAGGCCGCGCTCGACGGCCGTCAGGCAGATGTTTTGCACCGCCATCATCGTCGCGGCATAATCTTCTTCGCGAATTTCTTCGTTCTCGTTCACGGTCATCGCAATCGCCAGCATGGCCGGCAAGGCACGATGTTCTTCACCAACAATTTCACGCATTTTCTGCGCGGCGGCGGGATCTTCGATCTTCTTGGCCTTGCGGCTGCCAAGTGCGAATCCGTACGCGTATCGTGCTTCGGAACCCATGACGTAAAAGCGCCACGGCTGCGAGAGGCGATGGTTAGGTGCGAGGCATCCCGCCGAGAGCAGGGCTTCGATGTCTTCCCGCGAAACTGGTGTATCGGTAAAGCGCCTGATGGTGCGGCGCGCGCTGAGGGCTTCGGATAGTTGCATTCACCAAAGATAACGCAGCGAACTATTCCTGTCGCAATGCCACCACGGGATCTACGACAGCGGCCCGTCGCGCGGGCAAGTAGCTGGCCAGTAGTGCTGTCACGGACAGGACGGCCGCGACCACCACGAAAGTGAACACGTCCAGAGGACTCACTCCAAAAAGGAACGAGGTGAGTGCGCGGGTCGCGATCAGGGCAAGTACGAGGCCAATGCCCATGCCAATGCCAACCAACGACATCCCTTCGCCCACAACAAGTTTCAATACGTCCCTGCGGCCGGCTCCAAGCGCGACGCGGACGCCAATTTCGCGCGTGCGTTGGGCGGCGGAGAACGAAATGACGCCGTACAGCCCAATGCCGGCCAAGGCAAGTCCGGCTATCCCCAGAAAGCCAGTAACCATCACGGCGACGCGCTGCGGAAGCAACACAACAGCGGTCGCCTGTTGCAACGTTGTCACGGTTGGATTCGGAAGGTTCGCATCGAGTGCATGAAGTTCACGGCGAATCGTCGTGGCCAGCTGCGCTGCATCACCGGTTGTGCGAACCAACAGGATAACTTCGCTGCGCCAATGTTGCGTATACGGCAAGAAGAGGAACGGCACTTTGACTTCGTCGAGTTTGTTGTATTTGCTGTCGTGCACAACGCCGACAACCGTCAACGGTTCTCCGTTAAGCTCGATCGTGCGTCCAATCGCATCCTGCCTTGGCCAGTATTGATTTGCGAATGATTCGTTAACCACCGCCACTCTCGCGGCGTGTTCGTTATCGGACGACAGAAAGCCGCGGCCCGCAACCATGGGCATGTGTGTGATGGCGAAATACCCTTCGTCGACAACGTTATTGAGCACGTCGAACGTCTTGCCATCGCGTGATTCACTGGGCTCAAATCCCGGTATCGAAATGTCTTCGCGCGATGAATTCAGTGAGAGGGGAAGATTGCGGGCGTAACCTACGCTCTCTACGCCCGGCAGTGCGGCAAGGCGCGCGCCTAGCGTTCGATACAATTGACGTCCGCGCGTGGTGTCGTACCCTGCGCTTCCGGCGTTGAGCGCAGCAGTCGCAACGTGGTCCACATCAATGCCCAGCTCGACGCGCCGCCCTTTGTCGAGCGCACGCACAAACAGCCCCGACACCGTGAGCAACAGCATCGACATCGCGACCTGCCCGATCACCAGCGCATTACGCAGGCGTGAACGACCACGCCCTGCTCCAGCGCCGTCGCTCCGAAGTGTGGTAGCAATTTCCATTCGCGAGCCACGCAACGCGGGGGCAAGACCAAACACAACGCCAGTCACGAGCGCCACCAGCAGTGTCACCACCAACACGCGAAAATCCGGCGCGATATCCAGCGACATCGGCAGGTCCACCGGCAATTCAATCGCCTGCAGCGCGCGCGTTCCGTACACAGAAAGCAACGCGCCGCCTGCGCCGCCCAGTGCGAATAGCACAATACTTTCCGTCAGCAGTTGTCCAATGAGACGACCGCGGCCCGCGCCGAGTGCAATACGGACAGCAATTTCACGACGACGTGAGACGGCCCGAGCTAACAACATGCTCGCCACGTTCACGCTGGCGATGAGCAGTACGAGGCCAGAGACCACCAGCAACACGATAATGAAGGCCGTGACGGGCGTCGTGGCTTCGGCCGGCAATCCCGAAACACGCCTGACGCTCGCCGCCGTGTATTCGGTCATGAATGATGGCTCGCCGGCCGCAGTACTTGCTGTGCGCTGTCGGGTGAGCTCGGTGATTTCGCGCTGCGCCAGCGCTGGCGTAACCCCGGGCGCCAGACGGCCAAACATCTCCAGCCACGCCGCGTTGGTCGGTGAGAGCAGCTCACCGTTGCGACGAACTTCGCGCTGCATCAGGAGCGGCACCCACGCGTCGGTTCGCAACACCGGATAGAGCCCCGAGAATCTTGGTGGCGCCACCCCGATGATATTGAACGTCACGCCGTTCATCAGAACCGACCGGCCGATCACATTGCTGTCGCCCGCAAATTGTCGCCGCCAGAATTCGTGACTGATGACGGTAACGGCGTACGTGCCGCGCACACTTCGCTCGTCGCCCTGAAAGAATCGTCCAAGGGCTGGTTTCACGCCAAGCACGTCGAAGTAGTTGCCCGACACCATGTTTCCCAACACCGAAACACCTTGGGCACCGGCGCTTACGGTCATGGGGAGTACGGACCACGCCGCGACTCCGCTCATTCTTCGCGAATGGGAGGCCACGTCTTCGTAATAGGCGTAACTCGCCGACAGCGAGCCGGAACCGTTGGCGTGCGTGCGTTCGATGCTTACAACGGTGTTTGCGTCGGCAACGCCGGGCACTGGCCGCAACACGATGGAATTGGCGACGCTGAAAATTGTACTCACGGCGCCGGTGCCCAGTGCGACTACGGCAACGGCGACCAGCGTGAATACCGGGTTCCGGCGCAGCGTGCGCGCGGCGTAGCGAACGTCTTGTCCGAATACGTTGAACATGGGGTGACGGGTGTTGGAAGTAGTGGCGCGCGCAATGCCGGCCGGTGTTGATCGCGACCGCCTGCGCGCGCGCAAAGTGGTAGCGTGTTCGATCACCGCCGTGCTCGTGAGGTCGAGCGCGGTGCGCATCCAGAAACGCGCGACACCAAAACGCCCGGAGTGCTCCCGCACGTCGCGCATTTTGTGAAGAAAGAAATCCGTCATGTCTGACGCATATTCCGTACGAAACCCGCTCGGCAACATTTGCAGCAGGACCGAATACAGGCGTTCTGAACGAATTGATGCGTGCGTCATGCACGCATTCCCGCAATGCGCGCCAGCTCGCGCGCTGGTTTCGACGCCAACAGTTTGCGCAGGCGTTCGCCTTCGAGCGCCGCAACTTGTTGCCCGAGACTCGTGAGTTTGTAGTAGCGTCGGCGTTCGTCGTCGTTGGGGGCGATTGATTTTGGCTCCGACGCTTCCACCAATTTGTCGGCGCTCAATCGCTTGATGACGCGATACAGATTGCCTGGTTCGAGCGTCACAACGCCGTCTGTGCGTTCCGCGATTTCCTTCGCGAGCGCGTAGCCGTGTTGTTCTTCCTCGACGAGGGCGAGGAGCAGCAGGTACTCCACGGGGCGCAATGGGAGGAGCGAGCGTGGATCGGTGGGCATTTCGGTTTGGCGGGCTGAGGCCGGGCGCGAGGCAACTATGATCGTTTTGATCATACGGTGCATTCGACGCCGAGTTTCGACCGCTGGGGGGGCTGCGGGGTCAGAATCAGTTACCAAATTCATTCGGTCAAAATGTCCACTCTGACCCCAAGCTGACTGCCGGGGTGGCTTTGGGGTCAGAGTCAGTTACCAAATTCATTCGGTCAAAATGTCCACTCTGACCCCAACGAAGACCGCGCTAGAAGGCGATCCCGCCCCCCACCACGATCACCTGCCCCGAGATGTAGTTCGACTCCGGCGTGCAAAAGAGATAGACGCCGTCCGCAGCTTCTTCGGGTGTGCCGAGGCGGCCGAGTGGGATGGCGTTTTGCTCGAGTTGCTCGATGAGCGCGGGCTGCACGCCAACGTTCCGCACGTCACCATCGGTCTTCGTTTCGTTCGTGATGGGCTGCGTCATGCGCGTTTTGATGAATCCAAACGCCACGCAATTCACATTCACTTTGTAGCGCCCCCATTCCTTGGCGAGCGTCTTGGTCATTCCAACAACCGCCATTTTTGCGGCGGAGTAATTGATTTGTCCGGCGTTACCGCCAAGGCCGGAGACAGAAGAGATGTTGACCACTTTCCGAAAACGCTCTTCTCCAGCCGCGGCTTCGGCCTTCGCGAACTTGCGAATGGGATCGGCGGCCGCGCGCAGAATGCGAAACGGTGCCGTCACGTGTACATCGAGAATGGCCTCGAATTGCTCGTCGGTCATGTTCTGAATCACACTGTCCCACGTGTAGCCCGCATTGTTGACAATGATGTCCAATCCACCAAACGAGTCGAGTGCGGCTTCGACAAAACGTTTTCCGAAATCCGGAGCAGTAACGTTACCCACACACACTGTCGCTTGGCCGCCAGCATCGCGAATCAGCTGCTCGGTTTCGAATGCGGGCAGCTCATCCAGGTCATTGACCACCACGCGCGCGCCTTCGCTGGCCAATTTCTGCGCAACGGCGCGCCCAATGCCCCGCCCCGATCCCGAGACGATAGCAACTTTTCCATCAAGCTTCTTCATGGTGTCTGCGAATTCCGTATCAGATGAGAGCAGCGCGATCTTGCCAGTATTCAGCGCGCATGACGCGATTCAACGTCTTGCCCGCCGCGTTGCGAGGAAATTCGCTCAGGATGACGACATCCTGCAACTGCTGATAGCGCGCGCGAACGCGTTCGTTGACCGACACTTTGAGTATCGTAGCCTCACTAGTACAACCGGGCTTGAGCACAACCACCGGCATCGGCGCTTCAGCCCACTCGTCACTCGGCATGCTAAAGACCGCCACCTCGAGCACGTCCGGATGCGTGACGACCACTTCCTCGATGTCCATGGAATACGCGTTTCGCCGCCCGTAATGGTGTGAAAGCGAGGTATGGCGACCTGTTGTTGCCACCTTGCGTGCCAGGCGTAGGTTACGGTTATGCGACTCCATACGGCGAAGTTAATGATTGTGGGCGGCACAGTGCTGGCCTATTTGTTGCGCGCTGGCGCGGGCAGCGCTCAGGCGAACGGTGTCAACGTTGGCAAGGTGAGTGAGGATGGGATTCGGGTGAGTGCTTCACCCACCTTGGTCATTGGTGGCAACGAGGCCGATGAGTCCACCACATTCGGGGTGATCGTTGGCGCAACGCGATTACCCGATGGACGCATAGTGGTTGGTGATCGAGGCGAGTACAATTTGCGAGTCTTCCCGGCCGACGGCAAACAGCAGAAGCGCTTTGGACGGAAGGGCTCCGGCCCCGGTGAGATGATATATCTCGCAGACCTGTATAGATGCGGCAACGCCATTTTCGCCTACGATATCGAGAACGGATACCGTATGAGTGTATTTTCGCTCGACTTTACGTACCAGCGTGAATTTCGCTTTGCTGCGCCGGACGTTGGTGGGACGCCCTACAAGTCGTCCTGCAACGCGTCGCAACAATTCCTGCAGTATGGCTGGGAAGATCGCAAGCAGATGAAGGCCGGAGTGTTTCGGACGAATGTCCCTTTCTGGTATGCGGATGCGACGCAAAAGCCAGGCATCAAGTTTGGCGAATTTCCCGGATCGGAACGTTGGGGCATCGTGGACGACGGACAGTTTCGCGGCACCCGCCCCCTGCCATTTGGCAAAGAGGCCATTGTCGCGATCGGTGCGCAACGTGGCTACATCGGCACCGGTGAAACGTACGAGATCATGGTGTTTGATCTCACGGGCAAACGCGTCGGCACCATTCGTGATGCGACGCAGCCTACGCCGGTAACAGCCGCTGACATCAAGTTTGAGATTGAACTGCAGACCGCGAACAAAGAAGAAGAGACTCGCAAACGCGTTACGGCAAGCTATTCAGCCATGAAGCTTCCGGCCACGATGCCGGCCTACAGTGCATTTCGCGTTGACGCGATGGATCTGTTGTGGGTGAGGGACTATCCGCGCGCATCGTCGAAGACAGTGCGTTGGTCGGTGTTTACTTCTGAGGGAAAGCTTGTTGGTCGAGTGAAGTTGCCCAGCACGCTGGACGTGTTTGAAATTGGCCGCGACTATGTTCTTGGCCGCTTCATGGATGCTGAAGTGGCCATCCCCCAGGTTCATCTCTACAAACTGACGCGCTGATCATGATTCAGACTCTCCGCCTGACGCTCACACTCGCGGCACTTGGCACAACCGTCCTTTGCGCGTCGAATACGAGTGCGCAGGCAACGCAGCAGAGTGTCGCAGACAGTTCGCGTTTTCGTGCGCTCGATCTGCCGGGTGCGAACTCGATGCGCACCGGTGCGGGTCGGCCAGGCGCGCATTACTGGCAACAGCGCGTCAACTATCGCATCACCGCGACGCTTGATCCGACGCAAAACGAAGTGCGTGGCAAGGAGACCATTACCTACACCAATCATTCGCCCGAAGCGCTTCGTTACATCTGGTTTCATGTTGAGCAAAACCTGTGTGAACCCAACAGTATCACCAATGTGCTGAATCAGCCGCCGCTCGTGTTTCTCAGTTCAAGTTTCGATTTCTCATGCCAGGGGTTTGCCGGCGGCGGTACGCTCGAATTTATTCGTGTGGCGGGTGTTGAACCCAAGCGCACGCGCTACGGCACAACGATGCGCGTCGACCTTGCAACGCCGTTGGCGGCGGGAGCAACTACCACGATTGATCTTGCCTGGCATTTCAAGGTGCCGTTGCAGGGCGCAGCGCGGATGGGGCACGACGGCGCTCTGTACCAAATCGCGCAGTGGTATCCACGTGTGGCGGTGTACGATGATGTGCACGGCTGGAATCACGAACCGTACATCGGCGCGGGAGAATTCTATCTCGAGTATGGCAGT
>Ga0105047_10001502_pt1 | contig 41779 bp, 33 predicted proteins | sample MAT04_FD_78384 | JGI IMG/M metagenome (GOLD analysis project Ga0105047, IMG submission 78384) | Freshwater microbial communities from Lake Fryxell liftoff mats and glacier meltwater in Antarctica - MAT-04 (megahit assembly) | ecosystem: Environmental > Aquatic > Freshwater > Ice > Liftoff... | reverse complement strand
TTCCGAAGCCATGATCACGAGATCGTCCTTGGTCACGTAGTAGCGTGAGGGCCGGAGCCCATTGCGATCGAGCGTGGCACCCATCATCGTGCCATCGGTGAAGGCGACCGACGCCGGCCCATCCCAAGGCTCCATGAGGCAGGAGTGGTATTCGTAGAACGCTTTCTTCTCATCACTCATCGACTCGTGCCCGGACCACGGCTCGGGGATCATCATCATCATCGCATGCGGCAGCGAGCGGCCACCCATGACGAGCAGCTCGAAGACGTTGTCGAACATCGCCGAATCCGAGCCACTCTGGTTCACGATCGGGAGGATTTTCTTGAGGTCGTCGCCGAACAATTCGCTCTCCAGCAGCGACTGCCTCGCTTTCATCCAGTTCACATTGCCGCGCACGGTATTGATCTCGCCGTTATGGGCGATGTAGCGCTGCGGATGCGCCCGCTCCCAGCTCGGGAAGGTATTCGTCGAGAAGCGCGAATGGACGAGCGCCAGCGCCGTATCCAGATCCGGGTCGCGCAGGTCGGCAAAGTAATTGCCCACCTGGTCCGTCGTGAGCATGCCTTTGTAAATCATCGTCCGGCAGGAGATGCTCGCGGCATACCAAAAATCGTCCAGCTTCGTGGTGCGGATGGCCTCATTCGCCCGCTTGCGAATGATGTAGAGCTGGCGCTCAAAGGCCAGTTCGTCCGCGCAGTTGGCCCCACGCGCGATGAACACCTGGCGCATGAAAGGTTCGCTCGCCCGCGCGGTCGCCCCGAGCGACGAGTTATCCGTCGGCAGGTCGCGCCAGCCGAGCACCGTCTGCCCCTGCTCCGCCACGATCTTTTCAAAAATCCGCGCGCTCTCCGCCCGCTCGGCGGCATCCGGCGAAGAGAAAAGCATCCCCACGCCATACTGCCCAGCTTCCGGCAGCGTGATCCCCTGCGCCCCGGCCACCTTCTGCAAAAACCCGTGCGGCATCTGAATCAGAATGCCCGCGCCATCACCCGTATTGACCTCGCAACCGCAGGCGCCGCGATGGTCGAGGTTGACGAGGATGGTCAGCGCCTGTTCCACGATCTCGTGGGAACGTTTCCCTTTCATCTGACATACGAACCCGACGCCACAGGCGTCGTGCTCGAACTGCGGGTCATACAATCCCTGTTTTTCCGGTAGGCCGTGGTTCGTCATTGGAGTTTGTCAAAAAAGAAGCGCCGCAGTTACGTGGAACCGTACGATTTGGTCAAGCCCGCGGCAGGGCTGGATGCGACCAATTTTCCGAAGCGCTTCCCGACCCGCCGGAAGGGGCGTTCCACGGTGAGGATGCCGACGAGCAGCGCGCCTTCCACCGCCCAGATCGCGGCTACCTTGGAAATCTCCTGCACCACCGGGGCCGTGTTGCCGATGACTGTCGGCACAAAGGAATGCGACGTGCCTTAGAGTTGGGGATCAAGACGCTGAACACCTTGGTCGTCACGCCCACGAGGATCAGCGGCAGGATCGCGATGAACGGATGGGGCAGCTTCTCGTGAACGAACGGTTCCGGTTCATTGTTCGGATTGGCGCCGTAACCTTCACCCGCTGCCGCCGCCGCCAATTCAGATAGGCCAACCCCAGCGCGAGGATGAAGCCCGCGCCGATCGTGCCCAGCCACGGCGCGGCATAGATGCTGGTTTTGAAAAAGGCGGTCGGGATGAGGTTTGGGATCTGCGGCGTGCCGGGCAGCGCATCCATGGTGAAGGTGAACGCTCCGAGCGCGATGGTGCCAGGGATGAGCCGTTTCGGGATGTTGCCCTGCCGGAAGAACTCCGCGGCAAAAGGATAAACCGCAAAGACCGCGACGAAGAGCGACACGCCGCCGTAGGTCAGGAGGCCGCAGACGGCGACGATCGCGAAGATCGCCCGCTCGCGTCCGACCAGGCCGATGATCGAAGACACGATGGCTTTGGAAAAGCCGGAGAGCTCGATCACCTTGCACCCAGGAAATCATCCCACGCCCCATCGCCGTCGCGCAACGTCAGGCTCCGGTCCCCGGTCGCGGACAGCACGATCGCCCGGGGCGCATCGGCTTCGATGACCTGCGCATAGAGCGGCAGCACTTTGCCGCCGCGCACCATCACATCCTGGGTGAAAACCGCGACCGCCTTGGCCAGACGCAGGCGCGTGGCGATCTCCTTCGGTCGAAAGCTGTCCGCAATTCCCACCACCACCGCACCCGCCTGGATGATGCCGAGAGAGATGGCCACGGACTCCGTGGTCATCGGCATCATGATGGCCAGCCTCGTTCAGCTCGATCAGATCGAACTCCCCCGGATCGCGTGAAACCAGCCGCGCGGCGTGCACCGGACCCAGGCCCATCGCCGCCGGTTCGCAGCCCATCGCCGCCATCGCCGTGATCACCATGAGCGGCTCCAGCCCGCTTTCCCGCCCGCGCTCGGCATCGCAGACGACGAGCATCGCCGCGCCATCATTGAGGCCGGACGCGTTGCCCGCCGTCACCGTCCCCTGGAACGCCGGGCGCAAGTCCCGCCAGCGTCTCGGCGGTCGTCTCCGGGCGCGGATGTTCGTCCTGCTCCAGCTTGTCCACCGGCACCAACTCGTCGCGAAAATGTCCAGCCGCCTGAGCCGCGCCGCAACGCTGCTGGCCGCGCGGCAAAACGATCCTGCGCCTCGCGCGAAATCCCGAATCGTTCCGCCAGCCGCTCCGCCGTCACGCCCAGGTGTTCGCCGCTGAGCGCATCCGTCAACCGTCGCGCAACACCGAATCGACCAGCACGCCGTCACCCAGCTTGTGACCCGAGCGGGCCCGCTCCAGCAGATACGGCGCATTGGACATCGACTCCGTGCCGCCGCAGAGAACCATCCGCGCCGAGCCGCTCTGAATCGCTTGCACCGCGAGCATCACCGCCTGCATCCCCGAGGCGCACATCATATTCACCGTGAAGGCCGGCACACCCACTGGCAGCCCGCTCCCGAGGCCGATCTGCCGCGCCACATTCATCCCCAGCCCGGCGCCCAGCACGTTCCCCACGATCCCCGAATCGACGCGCGCCGGATCGAGCCCTGCCAGCGCCGCACGCGCCGCGACCACGCCCAATTCCACCGCCGAGCGTTTGGCGAGAGCGCCGAGAAAACGGCCTTGCGGCGTGCGTTTGGCGGAAACGATCCAGATGGGTCTCACAGAATGGAGGGGCAAGCGGGGTCCGCAGGTTGCGAGGATGAGCGCGAGACGTGCAGCTGTCCGGGACGGCGCTGTCCAAGTGGAAACGGTTCACTCGCGGAGGCCGGGAATTCGGGTGGCTTCCGTTACTTCGGTTCGCCGTCTGGTACAGTATCGCGCCAGTGCAGGGAAGGTTCCGCCGCGCCGGTCTCGGCGAAGATTTTCGCCGCTTTCATCGCGACCTCTTTCGACACGAGCATGTCGGGAAGATACTCGCGGACATGGCCTCCGATCCTGACCGGAACGGCGTCCCCGGTGGCTGCTGGATCGATCAGCGTATAGTACTTCGTGCTGTCGTAGGTCAGCGCGACCACATAGCCCTCGCCCGCACCGCCGCCGATGTTCATGTGCATTCCGCGTTCGCCCTCGAGGCAAACCAGCGTCTTGATCCGGCCATCGAGGGCGGAGATCGCCCGGGAGATCGGCGCCCATTCCGGGTCAGCGAAAAACTTGAACGCGCCATCCGTTTCGACGTCGAGAAACTTGGCAAACATGGGCGGCTTCATAGCAGCAAAGTAGCAGCCCGATTACCCAATGCCTCCGGCGATTTGTTGATACATGGCTTTGCCCTGTTCGAGGAAGTAGCGCAGCCGGTCGGGGAATTGATCGCCGCCCGCGGCGACACCAGCGGCCAGCACCGTCGCCGCCACCAACTGCGCACCGAACCCCGGAGTGGGCGGGATCGGATCCGAGTCGCGCGGCGCGAGACTGGGTCCGGAAACAAAAGCCGCCATCGCCACGCAATTTGCGGGCGTGCCGAGGCGGGCTTCCTGGGCGGCCTCATACGCCGCGTAGCGGCTCTCTTCCGTCATCTCACCGACCCATGTTTCAGCGGCGTGCAACGCGAGCGTCTCCTGCGGTCGCGTGTCCCTCCCGACGGAATGGGCCACGCACTGGCAGGCCCACCAGACGCTCTCGCGGGCCGGTATCATCCGGGCGAGCACTTGCACCGCGTCCGTCCAGCGCTGTTGGGCGATCAATGTGTCGAGAAACTGGGGGACAGACATGCCCTCGGTCATCAGTCGGACCGATTCTTCGGTCAGGGGAATCTCCGCGCAAAAAACCGCCGCGCTCATGCTGCTCGGATTATCCTCGGCGCGCATCTCGCTCGCTCCTTTATGAAAAAGCGCGAGCCCACTCAGCCACCGATGATCACCGTCGGGATGCCTTTGACGATCTTGTTTGGCGGGCCCAGGGCTTCGAGGACCGTATCCCCCATGCGAGCGGCAGGCAGATAGTTAATCAGCACCGTCTTCGAACCATCGATCACGACGCCGGGGCCGTGGGGTGGGACCGGGAAAGGAGTTACACATTGATGAATGTCGGCTCCACCAGCGGATGCGGTGATCGTCGAACCCATGGATGCCAGCGAGCTCGCCTTCACGGTTTCCTCGGCGGCTTTGGCCGCGGGAGCGCCCGGGGTTCCGGCGGCCGCCAGGGTTGCGGCCTGAGCTGTCTGGATGGCCGCGTCCACCACCTTCCTCGCCGCCTGCAGAGCGGCCGCCACCGCAGCGGGCACACCCCGCCAGGCCGGCAGGTAGCCAATCAGCACGTTGACACTGCCGGGACCCGGCGTGAGAACGGGCGGAAGAGGGTGGGCAACATTGTCGGTGATTCTGGCGGCGGGAGGCATCGGTCGTTCGGCTGGTGGTTATGGGTTTTTGTCAGGCCAGTTTTCCTGTCTTGCTGCCGTCATCGGCGACATCGGGGGCTTTCGGATCTTCCGGGCTCGCATCGGTTCCCGACCCGGCGGCGCCGCCGCTATTGATCTTCACCATCGTCCCCACGATCGTCACGCCTGCGGGGCTGATGTCCACAAAGTTGCCGCCCACTTTGAGCGTGAGCTGCGTTCCCGCTTCGATGATCACCTTCATCCCGGCTTTGAGATGGATTTCCGTGCCGGCTTCAACGGTGTCAACGGTGCCAATTTTCTCCTTCCGCTCCCCGCCGACTTTCAACGACAGATCACCGCCGATTTTTTCCACGCATTTGCCTTTGACGTGACCGTGCTTGTCGGCTTTGACGAGTTCCATCTGGCTGGCTTCGACGATCAAATGGCGGTCATGATTCACGAACTCGCGCGAGTCGTTTTCCACCCGGTGATCCAGGTCCCTCTCGGCGTTGATGAAAATCTGTTCGCTGCCTTTTTTGTCCTCAAAACGGATCTCGTTGAAGTTGGCCGGCCCCCCGCCCTTTGAGCTGCGGCTTTGCAGAGTGCTCTTGGTCTTCTCGTCGGGCAGCTTGTAGGGCGGCATCAGGTCGGCGTTAAAAACGCTGCCGACGATCAGGGGATTGTTGGGATCGCCCTCGAGGAAATCCACGACTACTTCCTGGCCGATGCGCGGGAGATGAATCGAGCCCCAGTTTTTCCCGGCCCAGGAGGTCGCCACGCGAATCCAGCACGAGCTGCTGGCATTGTGTTTGCCTTCGCGATCCCAATGAAACTGCACCTTCACCCGCCCATATTTATCGGTGAAAATCTCCTCCCCAGGCGGGCCGACGACCACCGCCGTCTGCGAGCCCAGGACGGTCGGCCGCGGCGTCACGCGAGGTGGACGAAACGGCAGCGCGCCCGGGATGCAGGTGAACTCATTTTCATAGCTCATCTCTTCCACGCCACTGCGGTAGGCGTCGAGCCGCGCATCGTGGCTGACGCTCGTCAGGACGTATTCGCCGTCGCCGTTGAAATGCCGTTCGAGCTTGAACTTGTGGCCGGTCACGAACTCCCGGCAATTCGAGACGCCACGGATTTGCAGGGAGCGCCGCGCTTCCTCCTGCATTCGGATTTCCACGGTGCGGCTGTTATCCTGGAAAATTTTCGACACCTCCGACGCCTGCTCTCCGCCGCCGGACGCGATGCCGTCGAAGCGGGAGGCGTAACCGCCGGGAAAATCGTATAGCTCCAGCTTCTCGTTGCCCCCGACCTTCAGATGGTGGGTCACCTTGCCGACCTCGAGCGCATCGACGATGTCCTTGTCGGCTTCGAGGTGCTTGTGCGGAAGCTCGAAGCTGTGATCCCAAAGGACGGTTCGGCCGGAACGCAGTTTCTGGACTTTTTCCCATTCGAAGATGCGGTCTTCCGGGCGATTGCCTCCGCCGATCGCCTCATAAATCACGGTGCTCTTCACCGGCAGGTCGGGATGGCTCGGCGGCGTATTCGCGACCACCAGTTGATCGCTGCTCTCGCTATGTTTGAAAAAATAGAAGATGCCCTCTTCTTCCATGAGCCGGCTGGCAAAGTCGAAGTCGGTCTCCCGGTACTGCACGCAGTAATCGCGTGCGTGGAAAGTGCCTTTGATCTCGAACTTCACATCCAGTCCTTCGAGCACCTTGCGCAAAATATCCGGCACGCTGAGGTGCTGAAAAATCCGCGACCGCGCCTTGCGCGACAGAAGCCAGAATTGGGGAACGATCCGGGCACGATACGCGGTGAACGTGGGATCGCGCTCCCGCTGGCTGAAGCGGCTGACGATGCCATGAAAGTTGCGCTTCTCCTGGCCCGGAAGGGCTAGTTCGACGGTGACTCCCTTGCCGAGAAGTTTGTCGAAGGCGATGGTGGTCTTGTTCTCCGCCAGGAGGTCCACATCGAAGCTGAAGAGCTGACTGAGCGCTTCGCCGCCCTTGAAACCCGTGATCAGCAGCACATCCTTCCCCAGCGGGGTGGTGATGCGCAATGGGCGGTCGGCTTGCGTGTAGTGGGGCATAAAGCGGCGGGCGGTTTAACTACGCAATGGCATAGGTGAAATTCGCGTCCTTCACCCCGATCTGCACGCACTTCGGCGTGCCACCTTCCATCATGCGATTCAGAAATTCGCGGCTGATTTCCGGGAGCAGCGTCTGCGTCAGGATCGCATCCACCATGCGCCCACCGCTTTCCAGCTCCGTGCAGCGCGCGGCGATGAGATCGACCACGGCATCGTCGTAAACAAAGGCCGCCTGATGGTTCTCCAGCATCCGCCGCTCGATGCGCGAGAGCTGGAGCCGGATGATCGACTTCAGCATCACGTCGCTCAGCGGATAGTAGGGGATCACGACCATGCGCCCCAGCAGCGCGGCGGGGAAGGTTTTCAAAAGCGGGCCGCGCAGCGCTTTCGCGATGCCCTCGGGCTCCGGTTTCATGTCCGGGTCTTTGCACAGATTCATGATCAGCTCGCTGCCGACATTGGTCGTCAGGAGGATGATCGTGTTTCGAAAATCGATCTCGCGGCCCTCGCCGTCCTCCATCACGCCCTTGTCGAAGACCTGAAAGAAAATCTCATGCACGTCGGGGTGCGCCTTCTCCACTTCATCGAGGAGGACGACGCTGTAGGGCCGGCGCCGCACCGCTTCGGTGAGCACGCCGCCTTCGCCGTAGCCCACGTATCCGGGCGGCGAGCCTTTCAGCGTCGAGACGGTATGAGCTTCCTGAAATTCGCTCATGTTGATCGTGATCACGTTCGTCTCCCCGCCGTAAAGCGCTTCGGCGAGGGTGAGTGCGGTTTCGGTTTTACCGACGCCGCTCGGACCCGCGAGCATGAAGACGCCGATCGGCTTGCCGGGGTTGTCGAGCGCGGCGCGCGAGGTCTGGATGCGCCGGGCGATGGCGTCGAGCGCGTGCCGCTGGCCAATGACGCGCTGCTCGAGGCTGTCGGCGATTTTGAGGATCGCCTGGATTTCATTCTTCACCATGCGCCCGACCGGAATCCCCGTCCAATCGGCGACGACCGCCGCGACCGCCTGCTCATCGACGCTGTGAAAAATGAGCGGGCTTTCGCCCTGCGTTTCCGCGAGCTGCTTTTCGTGCGCGCGGAGTTCTTCGAGCAAGGCGTGGCGATCCGCTGCCGGCGCCTCACCCTCGGTCCCGGCGGGCGTGTCTCCGTTCGCGGGCGGCGTGCGCAACTGGGTGCGAATGCCGAGAATTTTCCCGACGATCTCCTTCTCGCGCTCCCAGTGGCCGGTGATTTCCGCAAGGCGCTTTTCTTCCTCGGCCAGTTTCGTGGAAATTTCCGCGGCGCGCTGATCGTGGGCGATTCCCACGGCGGTTTCGCGGTTTACGATTTCCAATTCCGCGCGCCACGCTTCGATGCGGCGCCTGCAATCCTCGACCTGCGGCGGCGTGGCGTGCTGGCTGATCGCGACCCGCGCGCACGCGGTGTCGATCAGGCTGACCGCTTTGTCCGGCAATTGGCGCGACGGGATGTAGCGGTGCGACAGGCGGGCGGCGGCTTCGAGCGCTTCGTCCAGCACATGCACGCGATGGTGTTTTTCGAGCACGGGCGAGAGGCCGCGAATCATGAGCACGGCCGTGTCTTCGCTTGGTTCGTCCACCTTGATGACCTGGAAGCGCCGGGTCAGCGCCGGATCTTTCTCAAAGTATTTCTTGTACTCCGCCCAGGTCGTCGCGGCGATCGTGCGGAGCGTGCCGCGCGCGAGCGCGGGCTTGAGCAGGTTCGCGGCGTCCCCCTGCCCGGCCGCGCCACCCGCACCGATCAGCGTGTGCGCTTCGTCGATGAAAAGGATGATCGGTTTCGGCGAAGCCTGCACTTCCTCGATGACCTGCCGGAGCCGGTTTTCAAACTCGCCCTTCATGCTCGCGCCGGCCTGCAACAATCCCAGATCGAGCGTGCGCAAGGTCACGTCCTTGAGCGCGGGCGGCACGTCGCCGCTCGCGATCCGCAGGGCGAATCCTTCGACCACCGCGGTCTTTCCGACGCCCGCCTCGCCGGTCAGGATCGGGTTGTTCTGCCGGCGGCGCATGAGGATATCGATGATTTGACGAATCTCCATGTCGCGACCCAGGATCGGGTCGATCTCGCCTTTGCGGGCCTTCTCCGTCAGGTCCACGGAAAACTTGGCCAGCGCCTCCTGCTTGCCCATCTGCGCCGGGGCGATGGCGCCGCTCGCTTCGCCCGGACTCACCCCGCCGCCGACGCCGTCTCTCGCGGTGAGCGCATCCTCCGCCGAGCCGCGGACGATCTGCGCAAACCCGTCCGAAAGTTCGTCCGCCTTGATCTTCGCAAACTCGCGCGAAACGCTGGTGAGCACATTCTTGAGCCCGGGCGTCTTGAGGATGCCGAGGAGGAGATGGCCGGTGCGGACCTGCGAATCGCCCAGCAGCAGCGAGGCGTAGAGCCAGCCGCGTTCGACCGCTTCCTCGAGGTGCGGCGAGAAATCCGAAATCGAGGTCGCGCCGCGCGGCAGTTTGTCGAGCGTGGCGATCACGTCGGCGGCGAGTCGCGAGCCGTCGAGCCCGAAGTGCTTGACGAGGCGGAGCACATCGGAGTCCGGCGTCTGTAGAATCTGATGGAGCCAGTGAATCAGCTCGACGTAAGGATTGCCGCGCATCTTGCAAAAGACGGTGGCGCCTTCCATGGCCTTGTAAGCGAGACTGTTGAGTTTTCCGAAGAGGATGGAGCGTTGGATTTCAGCCATAGGGGAGATGGGTTAAGCGACGTTGAGCACGAGATCTTCTGCGTCACGAGTCATCGGGACGCTTTTCAGCCAGCTTGTCCAGCCCAGCATGCCGGATTGCCCAAGATAGGTTCCGGGGACCTCATCGGCTTTGAGCACGAGCTGAGCATCCCAGAAAAATTCCTCGCCGACGTAATTCTTCACCCAGCATTGCAGCCGGCGGAACGACTCGCCGCTGGGCAGCAGGCGCTGGAGGTCGGCAAGCCGCATCGGGCCGAGGCGGACGCGGAACTTGAGCTGACAATCCCAGATGCGTGCGCCGACGATCGTCGTCACGCCGAGGCTGCCAGTCTCGGGACTTTCACCGAGCCGGCACCCACACGTCGCGGGCAACTGCATCCAATGTCCGTGAAAGGTTTCGATCTGGCAGGAGACGCCAAAAAATTCGCCGATGATCGCGCCGAGACCCTCCGCATTGCGCGTCGGGCAGGCGAGGCGGCCGGAGAAGTAGAGCTTCGCCCAATCCGGCACCGCATCGCGATTGCGGAGCGACTCCATGCCGAGGCCGAAGAGGCTGCCGATGTAATTGGCGAAGTGGGAAACCTTCGGCCGGTCGAGGTCGGCCGCCTTCTGATTCACCGCCCAGGCCCGGTAGAAGAGCGACATGATCCGGTGATGGAAGATGTCGAAGAACGCCACCATCGTGTCGTCGTGGGCGTTGTGCTGGCGCTCGTGGGCAAACTCCGTGACGTGGAGCGGGAGCGGTCCGTTCGGGCCGAAGAGCCCGGCGAAGTTCACGAAAAGCTGCGGCGGATGGGTGGCGTCGCCGACATCGAATCCCTCGAGCGTCGAGGGCGCGAAGGCGAGCGACGGCTTTTGCCGGAAGCGCACCGGGTCGTCGCGGGGCGAGAGCGATTCGCCGAGACGCGGACCCGCGGCGAATTGCGCTTCGAGGAGGCGGACCGCGCGGAAAAAATCGAATCCGAACGGCTTCTCCTGCAATGCGCGAATCAGATCAATGGTCTCCGGCCGATCTGGGGTGGCCATCGGATGATGTCTCCTCGTTGTTGTGAGCGAATGACGGTTTCGGTGAAGGAATTCAGCGAAACGTAGCGGGCGAAAAACTGCTCGAGGACCGACCCGAGAACGAAGATGCCGGTGCCTTGAAAGGCGTCCTCATCGAACAGGACCGAGACTTCGAGCCCGCGCGCGAAAGCAATCGGACCCGGAGTGTCCGCGCGGCGCACGATCGGCGTCGCTTGCGCCGACCGCACTCCCTCGATCTGCTTTTTCAAAAACGCATCGCTCGGGTCGGCGTAGAGCTTGAGCAGGTCGTGCAGCGCGACCGCTCCTTCACCACCCGGGGCATCGAGCAGCGAGAGGTAGTTCAGCGAAAGGTGGCTGAGCATTCGCCAGGCACGGTTCCCTTCGCCAAAGGGCGTGCGCGGCCGGGTCGGGCCAGTCAGGCAGCGAATGGATTGGACGGGCGCGTTGATTTGCAGCGAGAAGTCCGTCTCACCCATGCCGCACGGCATCTTCAGCGGCAGGTGCCGGTTGGTGCAAAGCGTCTGGACGCCCAGTTGCGCGAGCGAGGAGCGGTAGGGTGCGCAGCGCGCATCGACCAGCGAGAGATACACTTCGCTGCCCGTGTAGGCACTCGCGCCGCCGAAGCGCCGCTCCTTCGCCGTCAGCACGCGCGGCAGCCGATTGACGGTGAAAAAGGCGCCCGACTCAAAGTCCGTATCTTTCGCCAGATAGAATGGCTCGAACCGCTGTTCGTCGTCCTGGCCGCCGGCAAAGCCCGTCACCTGCTCGACGGAAAAAATCTCGAAATCCACGGGGCGCGTTTTGTCCGCCACGACATGGAATTCCGAGAACCGATCGCTCATCTGCACGCGGTCCGCGCGTTTGGAAAAGAGGTTGATCACCGGCGAGCAGAACAGCTCGAACGACGAAGCGTCCACGCGGTTTTCGAGCCGCGTTTCGGACTCCTTGAGCGGGATGATGAGGTCGAGTTGATTCCGATCCGCCTGCCCCACGCCCCTGGCGAGGCCGTTCATTTCAAAAAACAGCAGCCGCTCCGGCATCGCGAAATATTCGTGGAGGAAGCGGTAGCCCTGAAAGCTGCGCGGCCCGTAGGGCAGCAGCGCTTCATTGTCGCGGAAACCGACGCGGCGGATGTTGGACGCCGGCAACACACTGCGGACCTTCTGCCCTTGCGCCGTCACCGCATCGACAACGCTGCCCAAACCGCGCGCGAAAATTTGCTCAAAGAGACGAACCGGTAAATCGTCCGCCCCGCGCAGATAGAAGCTGAGCCGGTCGAGCTTCATCGACTTGAATGGCTCCCCGGAAGTCGTCTGCAAGCGGATGCGGAGTGCGGCGCGCGCGCCCAGTCCAGGGGGCAATTCGAGTTGCCCCACATCGCGGGTGTAGTAATGCGCCTCGGCGATGCGGATCGGCCAGATTTCAACATCCTGCGCGGTGCGGTAGTCGCACGGCGTCTTTTCGTCACCGGCGATGGTGCCCTTCAATGCAGAACCTCGCGGGAGGACAAACGCCGTCTCCATTTGGCCAGCGTTCGGGTTCGGCTCGAAGCGCACGATGGCCATCGACGGGGTCGGCGACAGGTAGTGCGGATACACCGTTTCGAGGATCGACTGCGTGAATCGCGGAAACTCGGCATCGAGCTTCAGATGAATCCTCGCCGCAAGGAAGGCGAACCCTTCGAGCAGCCGCTCGACGAACGGGTCGGGGCAAATCTCCTTGGCCTCGCGATCAAGCGCGAGCCGGCCGGCGATCTTCGGATACTCCCGCGCAAATTCCGCAGCCATCTCCCGCAGGTGCTGGAGCTCGATGTTGTAGGAATTTAGGAATCGCCGATCCATGGGAGCGCAAGAAAGCGAGGAGACACCGGCCGGCGCCGGGCGGGGATGAGTGGACGGAGTTGTTCCGTCACAGCACGCATTGGCCGGTCTCGAGATCGATCTGGGTCTTGAGGTAAAGCTGCTCGGGCACCGGGCTGGCCCAGAGGTCGCCGCGAATCTCGAAGGCAATCGTGCTCGGCCCCACCTTTTCACCCGCTTCGACCGCGGTGACAGCGACCGTATTGGGAATGATGCGTTGCTCGAAACGCTCGACGGCTTCCACGATCTGGCGTTCCACCTCTCCGAGATCGAGGCCCGAGGCGAGCTGTCCACAGAGATCGGGAATGCCAAAGTTCACCACCGAACGAGCCGCTTCGCCGAAAAGGTTGATGTCGTCGGTTTCGAGATGGGCTTTCGCGTTCAGCAGCCAGCCCAGGTCGCGCAAGACTCCTTCGCGGTAGCGCTTGAGCGAAATCGCCCGCTCACCGCGGCTATCCGTTTTGGATTCGGGATGATCGTCGATCAGTCGGTCGAAAAGACACGGTTGAATGCGATCCTCGGCGGCTTCGGGCATGAACGCGACGGTAGAGGACTGGCGCCGGCTTTAAGTCGCGGGCACCGCCAGGGCCGGGGCAAACGCGATTTTCCGCACCTCAAGCAGCGGGAATTCGGTTTCGTTCGTCGCCAGCAGGCGCTGCCCCGTGCCGAGAAACAGCCCGGGGTTCTTTTCGTCCCACGCCGTTTTCCGGCCCAGCTTCAGTTCCGCATCGGCACAGGATTCACTGCCTGGGTAGCGCGATGGAATGAAGCCGGGCGCTTCGCCCCCGTTGGTCCAGACGAAGTTCGCGGGCGTCCAGACGAGGTTGCGCAGGTCCGTCGGCGGTTCGATCTGCACTGCTTGGATCCGCGAATACGGCACCCAGTAATACTTGCCGTCGAGAATCACCTCCAAGACCGGACCGAGGCGGGAATCCGCATCGGCAAGCCATTCAAAGGCCTGGCCATTGATCTCGCCGGGGGTAGCCGGAGCCGCTTCGAACGCCCGCTCCCGCAGCTCGCGGGAAGCCGCAAACTCGCCCTGCGCGACGAGCCCATTGGCTTGCACGAGCAGACCGACCCATTCCTCCGGCTCGCCAAAGATCAGCGGGCTGCGCTGGCCCGCGAAGACTTGCGCCCGAAAGGCCTCACAGTGTACGGCTGGCTCGAAAATGCGGGCGAGTAAAAGGCTGTCCGCATCCATGTCCGCGAGGACATTGAGTTGCGTCAGCGCTTTGTCCCACTGGCCGACGACGCAGAGCAGTTGGAAGAGTAAACGGCGCAGGCGCACATCTGCTGGAGCCTTGCGGACGGCATCCCGGGCGTCAGCCAAGGCTTCGTCAATGCGACCAGCCTTGAGATTTTCTTCAGCAGTCATGGACAGCTCGGGGCCGCTTCCGGCTCCACTAGTGTTGGCTGGGAGCCGGAAGCCGCTTTGATTCCGCGTTCGAGAATTGGAGACCGGTTACTTACCCTTAACTTTCTTGAGGTCGTACTCCATGGAGCCGGCTAGCTTGACCGCTCCCTTTGCATCCTGTTCGAAGTACTCATACTTGATCTTCGCAAAATTGAGCGAGAACGATTCTGAGGGCAAATCCCCGCCTGAGGATCCACCGACCGAATAACTGGAAACCAGGGTATCGGTCAGGGTGATTTTCAGGTAGTCATACTGCTGTCCACCGGCCTTGCGGCAGCACAGAACGGCATCCTTATGGTGCGTCCCTACTGCGCTAGCCTTCGCCAGCTTGGGACTGGACTTGCCTAACCCTGAACTGAATGATAGATCTGCGAAGGAAGACTTGCCCGCGCCGCCCCCGCCGGCCGATTCGTCGAACCTGCCCGAATTGGACACGCCAAACGAGAATGATAATACCTCAATCTCTCCGGGGTGCCCTTCGGCTTTGGATTCTCCAGGGATTTCCGCAATTTTTAGATAAAAGTCTGCAGCCATAGGATTATTTTAGTTGAGTGCCGGTTTTGTCGTGTGTGGTCGGACAATCCGCGGCCCCGGGGATGGCACACTGTCTCCGAGTCGCGGACTGAGATTGGTTCTTCTATTTCTAGCTATTCGCCGCCTTTGGCGGAGGGAAGTTTCGTGACTAACCGCAAGGAGACGGTCAGCCCCTCGAGTTGGTAGTGTGGACGGAGGTAAAATTTGGAGGTGTAGTATCCGGGATTGCCAGGAACTTCCTCGACCACCACGCTGGCGTCCGCCAAAGGATACTCTGCCTTAATGTCCTGCGAAGCCTTTGGATCCGTGGTGACAAACTTGTTGATCCAGTTATTCAGCCAGACCTCCATGTCTTCTCGCTCCTTAAAGGAGCCGATTTTGTCCCGCACGATGCATTTCAGAAAGTGGGCGAACCGGCAGGTGGCGAAAAGATACGGGAGTCGGGCGGCAAGGTTGGCATTGGCGGTCGCGTCGGGATCGTCGTACTCCTGCGGCTTATTCAGCGACTGCGCACCGACAAACACCGCGTAGTCCGTGTTCTTCCAGTGCGAGAGAGGCATCAGTCCGGCCTTGCCCAATTCAGCCTCGCGACGGTCCGTGATTGCGATTTCCGTCGGGCACTTCATATCCACACCACCGTCATCCGTCGGGAAGGTATGCACCGGCAATCCCTCGACCATGCCACCGCTCTCCGCCCCGCGAATGCACGCGCACCACCCGTAGAGCTTGAAGGCGCGATTGATGTTCACGCCCATGGCGTAGGCGGAGTTCTGCCAGACATACTTCGAGTGGTCTGCCCCCTCGGTGTCCTCTTCGAAGGCAAAGTCCTCCACTGGTTGCGTCTTCGCGCCGTAGGGGATCCGGGCGAGTGTTTTTGGCATCGTGAGACCAAGGTATTTGGCGTCCTCGGATGAACGCAACGCTCGCCAGGCCGCGTATTCCGGGGTCTGAAAAATTTTGGTGAGATCCCGTGGATTACCCAGCTCCTGCCAGGATTCCATGTTCATCAGCGACGGGGCCGCCGCCGTGATGAAAGGGGTATGGGAAGCGGCGCTGATTTGCGCCATGCCGGCCAGCATCTCGACATCCTGCGGCGAGTGGTCGAACTGATAATCGCCGATCAGGCAGCCATAGGGCGCGCCGCCAGGCGTGCCGTATTCTTCTTCGTAAATTTTCTTGAACAGCGGGCTCTGATCCCACGATGTGCCCTTGAATTTCCGCAAGACACGACCCGCGTCTTTCTTCGAAACGTTCATCACCCGGATTTTGAGCTTCTCGTCCGTCTCGGTGTTGTTAACGAGGTAGTGCAAGCCGCGCCAGGAACCTTCGAGCGCTTTGAAATCCTCGTGATGGATGATCAGGTTGATCTGCTCCGAGAGTTTGCGGTCGAGTTCCGCGACGAGCGATTCGATGGCCTGAAGCGCGTCCTTGCTAATCAACGCCGTGGTGGCCAGGGCCTGCTCAGCGAGTGTTTTTACCGCATCCTGCACAGCCGTCCGCGCACTATCAGTCTTCGGCTTGAACTGCTTATTGAGCAGGCTTTCAAACTCATTGAGTTCTTCCGTTGCTGCCGCGGGCGCGCCGGCTGTCTCGGTTTGGGGATTGGATTCAGCCATGGTGGTTATTCTTACTTCGGCTCTTCGGCATTAGGTTCGCGCTTGGTCGCCGCCAGGGCGGACATCAGAGCGGGATCCTCCAACAATTTACTGACGAGTTCTTCCGCCCCGCTCTTTCCATCCATGTAAGTAATAAGGTTGGAAAGCTGGTTGCGTGCAGTGAGAAGCTTATTCAACGAATCGACTTTGCGGGCCACGGCGGCAGGCGAAAAGTCGTCCATGCTATCGAACGTGAGATCCACGCTCATGTTGCCTTCACCAGTGAGCGTGTTGGGCACTTGGAAAGCGACGCGCGGTTTGGCGGCCTTGAGCCGATCGTCGAAATTATCGACGTCGATCTCGAGAAATTTGCGCTCATCGACGGATGGAAGCGCTTCGGTGGGTTTTCCCGAAAGGTCCGCCATCACCCCCATGACAAATGGAAGTTCGACTTTCTTTTCGGCGCCGTAGAGTTCGACATCATAAGCGATCTGAACTCGGGGGGCTCGGTTTCGGGCGATGAATTTTTGGCTGCTGGCTTTGGGCATAAACGCTCTTCTTTGTTAGTAAGAAAATCTTTCGGTCGAGTTTCAGTCAATTAAAAAGTTCATTCGTTTCCCGCGGACGCATCGGCCCCGGATGCGGACGCCTCGTTCCCTCCGCGATAGCCAGTGACGACGCCGATCTGGCCTAGCGCATCCGGTGCGAGTTCCGTGACGATCTGCATGAAATCCATGTCCACGAGACGGCGCGCGCGCTGCAACAAGAGCGGCACGGGACTGGAAGATTCGCAGCGGGAATAATACTCGCAGATGCGATCCAGTGCGCGCAGCACGTCCCGCCGCGATTCGATCGCGCCGGAGTTACTTCCCCCTTCCGCTCCGCCGACGACGACGCCAGCTTCGCCACCCGCGCCGACGACGGCGGCGGCATCCGCCTGACCCGGGACGTAGGGCGCGAGACTTTTCTCGATTTCCGCGAGCACACCCAACAACGGCACCATGTCCGGCGACCGGTCCGCGCCGATCGTTTGCGTGAGGAACTCATCTATTCCGCGGACCAGCGCGATCGATTCGGCAATGGCTGCATAGGTCGCGCCGAGTTCCGCGGGAGCGGTATCGCGCAACGCCGCCGTGACTTGCGCGAGTGAAGCGGACGACGTCTGCCCCTCGACACCTCCCGGCGCCTTGTCGCCCGCCAGGTCGGCCATGCCGAACCGGCCCATCTGCGGGGAGTTGGCCAACGGCATTTCACGCACGCGTTGCAGGAAACGCAGCGGATCGCCATACGTTCCGAGGGGCGTGGAGAGAGAGGAGATGATGTTCACCCGTTCCAGCGGATCGTTCTGCTCCTCCGGATCCAGCTTCGGGAAAAGATCCGCCCAGTATTTATCGAGCAGTCCCTTCACCAAACTCAGACCCGCGAGCAAGCCCGGAGCGCCCTCCGTTTTGACCAGCGTGACGCAGAGCAGAGTGGCGACGCGCAGGTGCTTCGATCGCGCGAAGAGTTCCAGACAAGCCTCCCGCACACCATTCCAGTCCGGTTCTTCCGCGGCGGAAAACTGCGTCTCCGGCTTGCCGGCGATGAGCGTCTCCAACTCCAAAAATTTTGGGTCGTAGGCGACATCCGCACCGCACGGATGTTCGCTGGAAATCAGCTGGAGCAGGGTTTCAGAGTCCATGATGGAGATCTTGCGTAACCGGTTTCGCAAGCATGCAAAAGCTGATTGCTCTTGTCCAACACCTTTCGTCACCACCAGTCTCCCGCCTGACTCCCGATGAACCAGAAACTGCCGACCAACTACGACGAAGTCCCCTATCCGGGTTCAGTTCACGTGCAGACGCATCCCGACCGACTCGCTGTGATCGCGACCTTGCTCGGCCTTGAATCGGCTCCCGTCCAGCGCTGCCGGGTGCTGGAGCTGGGTTGCGGCGATGGGACCAATGTCCTCGCGATGGCTCACAGCCTGCCGCACAGCGAGTTTCTCGGCATCGATGGCGCCGCCCGGCCGATTGCCGAAGGAAAGCAGATGATCGCCGACCTCGGCCTGTCCAACATTCGTCTGGAGCAGCGTGATCTTCTCAAGATCGGCGCCGACCTCGGGACGTTTGATTACATCATCACGCACGGCGTCTATTCGTGGGTTCCGGCGCCGGTGCGCGACTGCATCATGCGGATCTGCGCGGAATGTCTGGCTCCCAATGGAGTCGCCTACATCAGCTACAACGCCTATCCCGGTTGCCACCTGCGCGACATGGTTCGCAGGATGATGCTTTTTCATGTGCGCGGCATCGACGACCCCATGCAGCGAGTCGCTCAGGGCCGGTCATTGTTGCAGTTCCTCGCCACCGCGAAAAGCGAGCCCGATCGTTATCAACTCATGTTCCAAGCGGAAATCGGTCGCCCCAAAAGCTACGGCGATGGCTTGTTTTACCACGACGACCTGAATCCGATGAATCAACCCTTCTACTTCCACGAATTCATCGCCCATGCCGCGCAGCATGGCTTGAAATTCCTTTCCGAAGCCGCGCTCGACGGGTTCGATCCCAGCCAGTACACCCCCGCGACGATAGCGACGCTCGATCAACTGGAAGGGGATCCCATCGTCCGGGAACAGTATCTCGATTTTCTCACATGCCGGCGCTTCCGCCGCACACTGCTCTGCCGGTCGGAGATCGCGCTCGATTACCAGATCCGATGTGACGCCATCGCCGATTTTTTCATCGCGTCCGAAGCAGAACCGGTCTCCCCGGAACCCGACGTCGAATCAAAACTGCCGGAGACGTTCCGCACTCCCACGGGAGCTTCCATCGAGACCAATCACCCGGTCCTGAAAGCCGCGTTGCTGCATCTCCATCAGCACTGGCCCGAGGCCATTCCATTTGCGGATCTGCTCGCCGTGGCGCGCCGGCGCCCGGCTTCTGCGGGGTCGGAAATCGAGGGCGAACAAGCGGACGCCAGGATGCTCCACGACCTGCTCCTCCGGACCTATCTCGTGGGGGTGATCGAACTCCACGCTTGGAAACCGCCTTTCGTTTCCCACGTGAGTGAGCGCCCAATCGCCAGCGTCTTCGCCCGCTTTGAAAACCGCCGGAAAAACACGGTGCCAACCCTCCGCCACAACGGGCTCGAAATGAAGGATTCACTCAGCCGATATTTGCTCGGGCTGCTCGACGGCACGCGCGATTCCACCGCACTCGTCGAAGCGATGCTGGCGTTTGTGCAGAGCGGCCAGGCGGAACTGATGAATGAGAGCCGGCCGGTGACTGATCCCGCGGATCTCCGAACGGACCTCGAGAAGGGACTTCCCGCTGCGCTCAAAGTATTCGCCCGCTCAGCGCTGCTCGTCGCGTAAAGGTATTTACAGGCGAGTGTCAGACCGACGCGCACCTCCGGATCGCAAAAGTAAGGCTGTCGCGTTGCGAGCAAAGGTGGACACTTCCGCATGCTGGCGCCGCGCCGCCATGCGGATGCGCGACTGCCATCGATCGCGCCCTGGCGCATCCTCGCGCGATGAAAAACATGACCAACAGCTCGTCCATCGCCTTGCTCCTCCTTTCGTCCGCGAGATTTTGGCCGCCTTCCGCGCCGGGGAACTGACCGCCAGTGTCGCGGCTTCGGAACTCGGCTTGGGGCGCAGTCGCTTCTACCTGCTCTACGCCGATTACCTGCGCGCCTGCGCCCAGCGCCGACAGCGCCGACAGCGCTTCTGGCGACCCTCGGCCTCGGGGGGGGCGATCATGCCGCTGCCTGGCCCGCAGAGGTCGAGCCCCTCTTGCACAAGCTGCTCTCTTCGCGCCCGCCGAGGAGGCGGAGGTGAGTCGGTGGACGGGCGAGCCCGCGAGCTACAGCCTTGCGGCCAGCGAGGTGCCACATCGCCTCCGCTTTCCCCTCGATCCGATCGCCGCCGTCGCGCCCGCCGACGTTCTCCTGGACAAGCTCTGCCCCCATCGTGACACCCACGAACCTCACCGCGAACTGGCCATGACTCCGCTCGCCGCCTGGAACCTCGCCAAAAAGAAGGCCGCTGCGCCCTGCGTCCGCCGCCCAAATGCCCCTGGCGGCCTTCCGTCTTTAGCCAGCGCTCCAGCGTGCTGGTCCAGCCAGACGGTCGCGTCGCCGCAGGCTCCTGCCGCCTGCGCATCCGCACCGCTCCAGGCTCGTCCACTGCCTCCACCCAAACGGCCACCTCTCCATCCTTAAAAATAAACTTCTCCACTCCCGAAAACCTCAACTCCACCTCCCGGCAGCCCCATCACCATTCACCTTTGGTCGCAAGCATCTGTCCATGTTGCTCGCCTTACCACAGTCTCAAAAGTAAGGCTTGACTCTTCCGGGAACCAACAAAAATATCACACCCGACGACGTTTAACGCGCCCGAGAATAGAGATTCATTGTCCCGAAATCTTCAACCACACCCAAACAGGTTATTCTATGATCGAACAAAAGCTAATTATTGGCCGCTTCATCCGGTTTCCCGCGGCTGGGATGAAACTAATCTATAACTTGGGAGATTTCTTAACCCAGCCGACCATGGCATTGAAAATTGAGGAATCGACCGGCTTTCGAACAAAGACAAGTGCAATTACGCCGGGAACGGGCGCAAAGGCGCACCGGAATTTTCAGTGGCTTACATGGTATCCTGGTGCGGTAAGCCAGGTTCCGATCAACGGTGTGGATGTCCTAACGGGCCCAATGAGCGGATGCTGGCTGGTAATCTATAAACGGCTTGGCACGGTCTACGCTGGCCATGTCGGGACGGCTGAGCCGAATTCCCCCAAGACAATTGCAGCAAAACAAGCGTGGAACCAATTCGCCCAAAATGCACCCCCAGGTTCAGTGATCGCTGGCTTCAATCCGGCTAGACATTGGACTAACAACAGTCCGGCACAATTACCAACCGACGGCATTCCGAAGGTCTACGGCCTACTGACGACTAGTTATCAATTGTACTCCGTGTTTACCTACAAACAAAACACGGATACGACTTTATACCGCATCGCCGGAATTGAATTAATGCCTACTGCGGGCGTTCACGCCCTAAGCCATATCTGACCTTGACGGCGCATAAGGAAAGTCCGGTCTTGGTGCGTTGACGTTAAGGCGGCATCCAGCACTGGCAGCACCCCTGCTCATTGGTTACCGTCCGGAGCAAGCTCCCCTGCCGCTGGCTCCGTCGGAGCCACCTCGGTTCTGGGATTCAAGTACCACATGGATTGAAGCCCCGCGCCTGCGAGGTCGCGACTTGGTCCTGTTCTGTTCCAGCGTGTTCAGCGCAGGCGGATGCCCGACCTTTGACGTGGCCGGCGTAGCAGACCCTGCTGCGGACCACTTGGTACTCAGGCGGCCGCTCATAAGGCCGGTAAGGAAGTCCCTATCGAGGGCCACGCGGGCGTTGCAACCGGGAACGTACGCCGCCTGTCTTACGGAATCGGAACCCCGGCCCTCGCCCCTACCTCTCGCATCAGATACCGCCCGGAGCACAAGGCCCGGCCAGCAACTTGCCCCTCCAGCTTTTCCTTGTGGGAGCGGGTCGGACCTCAGACTGACGACTTAGCTTTTGACAACAGAACAATATCAATAACGGAACCCCGAAAATCGTTCGGTCCCTGCATGACTCCGGTCCACGCCAAAGATTTTCAATCGAGCGGGAGCTCATCTTCAGGAAAAGCCTTGGCCGTGCGCAATCCACCTCACGAGCGAAACCGCCGTACCCAGCATACGAGCCGTCCCGCATAGGGGCGGAGGTGTGTTTCGGCTGGCGATTTGATGGCCGTTGCAGTCAAAATGCTCAGATGGAAGAGCGATTCACATTCGGAAAACTGAAATTGAGCGTTTCCGGCGCCCGCCCGCCCGCTCAACCGGCGGACGACACTCCCTTCCGCGTCCTTCTGCTGGGGGATTTTTCCGGACGCAAAAATCGCGGCGTGGCCGAGCCGGTGAGCGGGCGCACTGGCCGGAGGGTGGATCTCGACACCGTGGAAGCGGTTCTCGCCCGCATCGCTCCGCGACTCGATCTGGAACTCGCCCGTGGCGAGCGAATCGAGATGCAGTTTACCAAGCTCGATGACTTTCGTCCCGACCACCTCTGGGCCGAGCATGCCTTCTTCGCGCCGCATCGCGAGATGCGCAACCGCCTGACCAATCCCACGAGTTTCAAAGCGGCGATGGCGGAGATTGCGCCGAACGAAGCAGCCGAGCCTCCGCCGCAAGGCGCAGGCGAAACAACCGGCGAGACACTTGACCGGCTGCTCGGTCGCCCAGCCGCTCCGTCCGCGTCCCCGGTAACGCCGGCGAGTGTGGTCGAGGCGCTGATCAAACAGATCGTCGTGCCCCGGATCGAATCGCATCCCGATCCGCGGCAGGCGGAAGTCGTCGCCGCCTTCGACGCGGCGGTCAGCGGCCAGATGCGGGCGGTCCTGCATCATCCCGACTTCCAAGCCCTCGAAGCCGCGTGGCGGGGAGTGGATTTTCTCCTGCGCAACGTCGATCTCGACGAAACTCTCGAACTGCATCTCCTCGATGTCGCGCACGACGAACTGGCCGCGGATTTGCGCGCGTCCGAAGATCTCGCCACCAGCGCGACCTGCGAAATGTTGGTCGAACAAACGGCCGGGACACCGGGCGGCCGGCGCTGGGCCTTGATCGCCGTGCTCTTTGAGTTTCAGCCCACCGATGACCATGCGGACTTCCTCGCACGAATGGCGAAGATCGCGGCCGCGGCCGGCGCATCATTCATAGCGGGTGCTGGATCGCAATTCCTCGAAGCAGCGGAGGCGCGCACGGAGATGCCAGCGTTCGGCAAAGCCTGGCAGAAGCTGCGGCAGCTTCCCGAGGCGCGGCACCTCGGCCTGATCGCGCCGCGTTTTTTGCTGCGGCTTCCGTACGGCCGGGGAACGGACGAGATCGATGGTTTTGCGTTCGAGGAAATGCCGGTGGTGCCGAGGCACGACGCCCTCCTCTGGGGCAACCCGGCGCTCATCAGTACTCTGCTCGTGGCCGCTTCCTATCGCGATACCGGCTGGGGCTCATCCCCGCAGGACGGATCCGAGGTCAGCGGTCTGCCGATGCACATTTTCAAGGAATCGGGCGAGAAGAAGATGACGCCGTGCGGAGAGATCCTGCTGACCGACCGGGTTGCCGAAAATCTGCTGGCGCTCGGGGTGATGCCGCTGGCTTCCATCCGCGACCGCGACGCCGTCCGCCTCGTGCGTTTTCAATCCCTCGCCCAGCCTGCGGCCCGGCTCGCCAATTTTTAGACTCAATCGGATTCCGGCCGCAGTGCTGCGTTCGTGAGCCGCACCATCTCACCGGCCAAGGGGGCTCAACTCATCACCAGCATGCCGTTGCGCAGCATGCGGCGGACGACGGGCAAGGCCGCCTCCGCGACCTGCGGGAAGTCCATTTCAAACCCCTCGGCCACCGCGGTGATGGCCTCCCGGAGCGTGCGGGTGCCGTCGCACTGCGCGAGAAAAGTCAGGACGGGGCCATCGAGCGTGGCCCGAAAGCCGATGCCGTGCATCGCGGCCAGGCTCGCTGCTTGGATCCCCCAGCCATCGTGTTTCACGAGCAATTCCTGTTCGATCACGTGGCCGGTATGCAGCGCCAGTCGGCGCTCGAAGAGTTGCTCGTCGCGGTCGATCGACGCGAGCAGGTCCGCCGCCGCAAAGATGCGCTCGATCTGGTCGCTGGCGTTGCCGTGCATCGCCTTGGGAATGACGTCGAAATTGATCCAGTTCCGCACCCCGGCCCGTTTGCGCAGAAGCACTGCACCCATCGCCAGCCGGACGAAGTTTTGGGCGCGATAGTAGGCCAGCCACACGCTGAGCATCGTGGCGTAACGCTCGCTCCGCACCGGTTCCGTCTGGCGGAGCGCATCCGCAGCATACGAGAGCGGATCATCGTCGGACCCGCGCAGCACCCAGGCGTCGCAGCCCGTGCCCGATGCCCACGCCCGGGGCCGCGCCGGCCAGTCTTCGCCGCCACCATGGGGCCAGCTTACGAGACTGATCGCGTAACCCCCTTCGTTCAAATACGCCGGTGCTTCGCGCACGATGCGCTCCGAGACGGCATCTCGACCCACGCTGTTGCCTTGAAAGAGCAGGTCGGACGGCGGGGCGACGATGAACGGCGGATTGCAGACGATCAGGTCGAAGCGTTCGCCCGCCACGGGCTCGAAGAAACTGCCCTCCGCAACCGAGACGTTTTCGATTCCATTCAGGCGCGCGTTCATTTGCGTGAAGTTCAGCGCACGCGGGTTCGCATCGGTCGCGACCACGCGCTCCGCGTGCGCCGCCAGCAGCAGCGCCTGACTGCCGGAGCCCGTCCCGAGATCCAGCGCGCTCGCCACCCTGCGTCGGACGGTCAGCGCGGCCAGCGAAGCCGATGATGGGCTCGCTCCGCTCATCACGAAGTCGGCCGGCATCGGTTCGCCCTCGGGTGGCAGGAAATCATTGAGCAGCAGCAATTCCTGCCACGGCGACAACTGCGCCGTCGCCCGCACGCCGTCCGGCACGCGCTCGATCATTCCGGTGTCAAAAAGTTGCTCGAGGTTTACCGGCGCGACCGCCGCGCGCAATCCGTCCTCCGCGACCACCAGGTGCAGCGCGAACAGCCGCGCCAGCGTGTTGAAGGAAGTCGATGCTTCGGTGCGGAGCAGAGCCACGGGCAAATCCACATTCTGCTCGTTGCGGCCCTGGAACAATTTGGCGAGCGCGGCCTCGGTGTAACCCGCCCGCCGGAAGACCTCGCGCAGCGGTGCAAAATCCGGGAGCAGATCGGGACGAAAGGGCCCGGCGGGGAGAGATGGCGCGTTCATCTCAACCGAAAATTTTCTTCAGCCAGGTCCGCTCCGGCACCAGGCCCTCGCGCGCCCTGGCGCTTTCCGGATCATTGATCGCGGCCCACAGACTCAACGCTTCCTGTTGGGCGCTTTCATCGGCTGGCCCCCCGGACTCCCCGAGGATCGGCACGGACGGCGGAGCGGCGCGCAAACTGAAAAACTCCTGCGAAGCGGGCTCGCCGGCGATCACGTCCAGCCACGGCTGGCGGAGCGGCTTGCTGAGCAGCAGAGGCGCTTCCGGATCGATGATCGCGGCAAAAAAACGGTTCCAGAAAACCAGATCATGAACGGCGGCTTCCGCCACCGCCGGCACACGGACACCCACCGCGGGCGGTTCGGCGCGTTCGCGGAATCGTCCCCGCTGATACGCCGCCATGTGGGAGCGGACATCGCGCAGGATTTCCGCCAGCGGTCCCCGGACGAAATCCTCCCCCAGCTCAAAATTGAGCCCGGGCAACTGCTCCGCCGGGCCGCCGGAAGCGGCCTCGCCACAGCGTTCCCGCGCCTCCGCGATGATCTCCCGGACCTTGGTTGCCAATCGTGTCGCACCGCATTGGGCTTCGACCGATTCCAATTGGGGCAGGACGCGCGTGAGGGCGGCTTCGGCGGATATCCCGAAGCCGTGCGCGCAGGCGACCATGGGGTAAAGGGCGCGGCGCTTGCCATCGGTCGAAGGCCACATCCGCCCGGCGAGAACCTGCGCTTCGCGCGTCCAGACGAACTCGTGGTGGATCGCCGGGAGCCGCGCCGCTTCGTCGAGTTTCTCCCACGCGCCGGAATCGAGCTGGCCGCCGATGCCCTGCCGGTAGATCAGCCGTTTCGCGGCCACGAGGCTCTCCGTCTCGAGGCCGAGGTCGTCCATGTGATCATCCCACGCCGGATGCTTGCCAAACACCCCGAGGCAAATCTGCGGAGCGGCCCCGGCACCGGCCGAAGCGTCCCGCAGAAATTCCTTGAAGAACGATTTCATTGTCCGCCGAGGCCGAGCGCTGCGCGCGTCGGCCAGTCGTCAAATTCCGGCAACGGCATGTCAAAACGGAATTCGAACCAGAGCCGTTTGCCGGCGGCGGGCACGAGATTGAACTGCCAGCGGCGCCCGTCGCCAATCCGCCGCGCCTGCCGTTCGTAGAGCACGCGGATCGCCGTCCAGTCCGCGGGCTGGGGCATGTCCATGAGGACGCGCGGGTCGCTCACGCTCTGGAGAAAGTGGAAATGGAACGGCTCGAAAATCGTGAATTTTCCCAGCTCCACATCGGTCGCCGCGCTGCTCGCGACCGCGCCGATGGCGCCGCGCTTGATCGGCGTGGCGTGGTCGATTGTTCCGACCCGCAGCTCGATGGCCTTGTAGGCCTCCATCGCGACCTGCTGCCCGGAAAGGCGGAACTGCTCGTTGCGATTGAGGAGCATGATGGTGCACAGGCGGAGCTGCTTTTCCGGCGTGAGCAGCGCGTCGCGGATGGGATCGAGCAGGGTCAGCTTCTGCCGGAACTCGACGAGCGGCTGGCGGTAGCCCGACTTGACGCCCGCGAAGGCCGGACTGTCGAGGTCGCGCTTCAATCGCTCGAGCAGGCTCGCCGCGGCCACCACATCGCTCTCCCTGGCGATACCGCTCACTTCCATCGGCGCCCAGACAAACGGAAAGCGCAGTTCCTTGCGCAGCTTGTCCCTGGCCTGCGCGAGGTAGGCCTTGCAGAATTCATCGCTATGCACCCGCTCGGCCCGCAGCAGGCAGTAGCCGGTGATCGCGAGCGCCTTGTCCTGCAACTGGCCCTGGAATCCCTGGACCTCGCCGCGAATCTGGTTCACCCGCGCGATCACGCCCGCCAGCGGTTTCCACTCCTGCCCGACGAGATCGAGCGTCTGCGCGTAGCTCAGCGCGGGCGAGGCCTTCACGGCCTTTTCGTACAATCCCCAGCGGGTTTCGTAATTGAGCGCGCCCGTCTGTGGGTCGGCGAGATAGAATTCATCGAAGGTCCGCAATTGCGCGAGTTCCGTGTCGGACAGCGTGGGCTGAAATTTCTCTTCGAGTTCCTTCAGCATGGGGCCGAGTTTTTCCTGAATCTCGCGGAAGAGCAGATAGTCCTTTTTCTCGCCGGTGACCGCGGCCACGGCCAGTTTCAGCTTGTTGGCCTGGAGGATGGCCTCGACTTCCGCCTGGATGCCCCGGCCGATTTCGAAGCGCAGGCGGAGATCGCGGAAGAGGCGTTCGTACGCGGCGGCGAGGGAGACGGGGCCGCCCTCAAACAGCCCCGCCTTCTTGGCCTGGCTGATCGCGAGGTCGAGGGAAAGCCGGCGCGCGTCGAGCAGGGCGTAGGCATCGAACACGTCCTTGTCGGATTTTTCGACCGGCGCCGGGGTCTTCGCCGCGGTGGAGAGATCATTCTCGATGCGGCTGAACTGCTTCACTTCCTCCAGCACCTTGAGGATGAGCGGAAAGGTGTCCGACCGGCTCTGCGCGGCCCACGCGGCGTCTTTCAAAAAGCGCGCGAGGCCCTGCGCGATGGCGGTGTTTTCCGCGAGCATCGATCCGCCGGAGGTCCAGTCGGCCGGCCAGAGGCCGGATTCGGCGTAGGTGAAATCGAGGGTCTGGACGAGCGCCGGATCGGACTTCGGCCCGGACGCGAAATTCAACAGCGGCGGGAGTAATTTTTCGCCGGTGAACGCGCCGACGCCGCGCTTCTCGCGCCGGTTGACGACGCCCGCTTCGAGACGGATCAGCGCGAGCAGCGCCTGGCCTTCGCGCACGGCGTCTTCACTGCCGACGCGGGGCGCGGGTGAGGCCACGGACATTTTCTGGCGCGCGGCGTCGAGCAGCGGCTTGATCACGCTGCCGTCATAGACCACGCGTTGCGCGCGTTTGCGGTCGCGGTCGATCTCGACGCCGAAGGTCGAGAGCGGGCGGAAGACGGGCGAGACATTGAGCGGCGTCGTGGCGAGGGTGTGCAGCTTGGGATGGAAACCGGCGAGCGGAAGTTCCGGCTCATTGAAGAGCTGGCGGGAAAGCGCGCCGACGCCAGGGCCGACCGGTTGATCCCCGAAGTACGTGAATTGCGCGCCGGTGTCGCGCTGGACGACGGGCTGCCAGGTATCGCCGTTCCAGCCGTCGCTCGCCCGCGCCCAATAGCCGCTCTGCGTGCCGACGCTGCTCCGCAGCGCTGAAAAGCCCATCCACGAAAACCCGAGCAGCGCGAGCAGACCGGCCACCCCGGCGCCGAGCAGCGTGAGCCGCCGCCGCAGGACGAGCTTCTTCGTGTTTGTCGCACGCGTGACCAGACCGCGTTCGCGGAAACTCTTTTCCAAAAACACGTCGCGCAAAAAGTAGGAGCGTTCCCGTTCCCACGCACGGCCCTCGGGCAGGGAATCCACGGACAGCCGCAGCGCCTGCGCCAGCTCCTGATCGAGCGCCGAGCCTTCGCGCAGGGACGAGGTGAAATAGATGCCGCGCAGGAAAAGCGGGCGTTGCGACCACGCGCCGGCGATGAAGATGGTGTCGAGATATTGCCGCAGATTCGGAGCGACGAGCGACACGCTGTGCGGCAGCGCATAGAGCCGGTCCACTTCATCGGTGCGCTGCGGAAGAGCGCGCGCGATCGGATCGAGGAGCAGGCCCTGCCGCCGCCGCCGCAGGCGCGCGACGACCGTGTAGATGTGATCGTCCACGAGTTCCGGCCGGAAGGGCGCGTCGAGCGGATCGGGATTCGACCAGCCCATCATCTGGTGCTGGGCCTGCGGATCGACCATGTCGTCGAAAAACTCCCGGAAGCCGTTGAGCAAATCGCATTTCGTGATCACGACGTAGGCGGGAAACCGCACGTCGAGCTGCCGCTGGATCTGTTCGAGCTGCTGCGCGATCTTGCCGGCCTTTTTCGCGATTTCGTCCGGCGTGTCCTTGATCAGGCTGTCCGCCGGGATGGCCAGCAGCAGGCCGTTGATCGGGCAGTTGATGCGATGTTTGCGGAGCATCTCGAGGAAGACGCGCCACTCGCCGGTCTGCCCCGGCTCGACTTCTTCGAAAAGCAGGCGGCCCGCGGTATCCAGAATCACGCCGTGGTTGGTGAACCACCAGTTCATGTTGATCGTGCCGCCGACGCCCTGGAATTCGTCCTGCATGCCCGGCGGGAAGCCGACGTTACTATGCCGGATCGCCTCGGTTTTGCCGGCGCCGGGTTCGCCGACGATGACGTACCACGGCATGTCGTAGAGGTTCTTGCCGGCGGCGCGGAACTTCTCGATGCCCTTTTCAAAAGCCTGCGCGAGTTCCTCCAGCCGCGCGCGGTGCGCCGGATCGGAAATCTGGTTGGGCGCCGTCCCGGTGTGCCCGCGCAAATCGCTGCCAAACGACGCCGCCTTCTTTTCCCGCTTGCGCTTGATGATCCAGAGGAAGCCGAAGACGAGCAAGCCGACGACCAGCAGGCCGCCGATGACGATCATCGCGACGATCGGGCTGACGGTGAAACTGAGGCCGAGCAGCGCGGCGACCGCGATGATGCTGAAAACCCAGCGCGTCCAGTTCGGCAGGCTGCCGAAGGCGCTGAGGATATTGTAGATCAGGTCCATGCGGCGCTCAGGAGTGAAGGCACGGCCCGTTCATTTCGAACCCGCGAGATCATGGGTGAGAATGGTTTTAAGCGACTCCGAAAGTCCGGTGGACGCGGTGCTGAAGAGGTAAAAATTGACGGCCATGACGACGAGGAAAAGGCCGAGGAAAGCGATCGCCATCGTCGCCATTTTCAGGCCGGGCGGCTCGACGAGATCGCGTGTGTCGAGATGTTCGTAGGCCTCCGGGCAGACGCGCGCCGCGTGGTGCGTGTCGATGAACTGGGCTGGAATGCGTTTGCCGAGATCGAGCATTTTCTTGCGCAGATACTCGGCCTGGCCGGCATACCAGCCCTGGAAGCCGAGCCCGATGCAGGTGTAGAAAATGGCGAGGCGCTCGTCGGCTTCCGCGCCCTTTTCCGCCAACGTTCCGTCGAGCGCGTCGAAGAATTTTTCGTCGCCCGCCAGCTCGTTGAATTCATAGGCCAGCCGGTGCTTGTTCCACTGCGGCGCCAGGCCCAGCTTGCTTTCGGCCATCAGCGAATCGACGAAGAAAATGAGCGGCACGTGCACTTTCTCGAACTGCGCCTTGAGCGCGGGAGTGGCCTCGGGGTGCTGCGCCATGTCATTGAAGATTTCCTTGATCAGCGTTTGCAGCGGGCCGAGTTCGAGGCCCTCGCCGCCGGGATTGCGGGCGATCCGGTTCAGCATGCAGACGTATTGAAAAAGCGGCTCGCACAGATCGACGAGCGTGAGCGACGAGGTGGGCGCGGGCGGCGGCATGGGCTAGGTGGCCGCCGCGGTGGGCACGGTCATGTAGAGCGAGATGTCGTAGTCCGAGCGGCCCTGCTCGGGCCAGACGACGACCGCGGATTTCTCGACCTGGATTTGGTTCCAGCTCCGGGCGCTTTCCGTCCGCATCAGCCGGAAATAGTAGAGCCCGGACTGCGCGGGAAGTTCGAGCGGGGCGAAGCGCTCTTCTTTCAACATCACGCCGCGAATGGCCCGCGTGGCAAGGCTGCGCGGCATGACCTTGAACTCGTCCGCATTTTCCACGAGCCGCGCCAGCGCGCGGGGATCCTCGGTGGTCTTGATTCCGAGGAAGTATTCGTTGGGCAGCGCAAAATGCTGGTCTTCGAGGGCCGCGGTGAAGCGGCCTTCCACCTCGACAAAAGGAACCCGGATGAAGCTCGGCGCGACCGCGCCGCGGAGCAGCGAGCGGATTTTCGAGGAGAGTTCGCTGAAGGCCAGATACGGATTGTCGTGGTCGTAGGCGGAGGCTTCGAACTCGTCGCGGTCGGGATACAATGCGGCGAGTTCGGCGAGCAATTCCCGCAGTTCGAGATAGATCGGGAACGGGGCCATCGCGGGCGCTTCCGCCAGCGAGGGCAGCCGCGCACTGAAGCGATTCAAGGTGCGCAGCCGCATCATCTGCTCGAATTGCAATCCGCGCAGGTTCTCCAGGCTGAAGCCGGCCCGCGTCAGTTGGACGACGAGTTCCTTGCGGCTGGCCTGCACCTGGCTGGCGAGGTCGCGCACCAGTTCGCGCAGGACCGGGGATCCGCTGAGGATCAGACAGGGTCCGATGTATTCCGGGTCCTGCCGCGGGATGCCGATCTGCTCGCCGACGCCGCGCACGATGCGCAGCAGCGGGACGACTTCGAGATCGGAACCGTCTTCGTTTTCGAGCAGGAGCCGCGCATTGATCCGGCGCACCAGCACCGGCTTGGGATTTTCGCCGGTGTTCTCGTCGGAAAGCTCCGTTTCCGCCGTGCGATAGAGGACTTTCACCCGCGCATCCACGTTCTGCCCGGCTTCGACGGTATTCGCCCGCCGGTCGAACCAAAGCGGAACGCCGAGGAAAACGTAAAAGCTTCCGCCGCTCGTGGCGAAGGCTTGCTTGATATCGAGCGAAGGCAGTTCCGCGTTCTCCGGGAAGTTGAGCTCCAGCCCACTCGGCATGATCACGCGCAGTTTTTCAAAGCGCAGTCGGAAATTCTCGAGTTCATCGGGCGAAAGACGTGATTCGACGACGCCGTACGGATACGCCCAGCTCAGTTTTCGTTCCGCACCCAGGCCGTCGAAGATGCTCTTCTGGAGACGCTGGAGATGGTGGGGAAGAAGGAAGAGTCCTTCGTGCCAGTGGATGGGAGCGGGCATAATTTGGTTCGCCGGTCGGGGACGGATCAAACGGGCAGCGGACCGGACAGAGGCCGGTCAGGAGCCTGGATCGGATTGAGGCCGGCCCGCGCCGAGGATTAAGTCTTCAGTATATTTGGCGATGATATTGGCGATCTCGCTTTCGATCGCGACACCGGTCGTTTCATAGAAAATCTCGTTGTACTTCCGCCAGCATTTCTGTTCCGTGCCGATGAAAAAACCGGGGTCGGCGTCGGCTTGCTCCTTGATGAGCAGCGGGGAAAAGCGCGTCAGGAATTGCCGGGCGAATCCCTCTCCGGTCGCACCGACAGCCGCGAGCAAGCCCGCGATTAACTGGCGGGTTTTGTCCACGATCTGGCTGATCTGCGCGGTGGAAACCTCGCTGTCGCCCATCAGATAGGGCCCGGCCAGTTTCTTCAAATCACCGGTGATGCCGGGGTCGCGGCGCACGATCGAATTCGGCGCCAGGCTCTTCCACATGTTCCAGGCGAGCTGATCCATCGTCACCACCAGATCGACCAGCACGGCGACGAGCTTGAGCGTGCGCTGACGATCGAGGGGCTGGCTGGGATCCAGCGAAAGTTTCTTCTGCAACTCGGGCGGAACCTCGTCGCGGTCGCCGGGGGTGTTCGTGACCGTCACGACCAGACCCGCCTGCTGCAAACGCTGGGAGAAGTGCTGGCGCGTCTCCTCGGGGAGACTGGCCGCGATCGCCGAGAGTTGCGCGACCAGAGCCTCCGGCGAAGCTGGTTTCGGAGGCGGCGCGGCCGGGGCCGATGGCGCCGGCGTGGGAATCGGCTCACGCGGTCTTTCTGCGGAACCTCCCCAGTCCGGGAAACGTTGGGCGAGCGCTTCGAGAAATGCCCCGCGCGCACTGGGGGCGATCTCCCGCATTTCGCGCACGATCTCCTCTTCGACGTAGCCCACGCGGGCCGCCGGATCGTCGTCCGAAAAGCTCGCTTGCAGCATTTGCAACCGCGCTCCTACCCGCGCGGCCCATGCGTTCTGGTCTGGGAGATGAGGTGTCATCGGGGAATGCAAATCCGCATTGACCATGAAAGCGCTTTGCATGGAAGTAAAAGAAAAATCCACTCGCCAGTCGCGCCGGTTTGCACAGGATAATCAAAATCCGCGCAGCGAGTGCGAGTCACATCCCTTGCCCTTGCTCCGAATCAAAATTCCCAGACCCGAAGACCCGCCCCCGGCCATGACCCTGGACACGGAAAATCTCGACGCCGGCTATCGCGTGGTCCCGCTGCAATCCGCCGCTTCGGGGGCGGCGCTGCGCGTCGGGCTCGTCGTCAAATCCACTTCGGAAGCCGCGGGCGGCGCGTTTATCCTGCTGCGGGAAATTGCCGATGCCTCGGTGTATCTCGGCGCCGTCACGGATGCGGACAGCCGGGTGCGCGAGTGGCTGGAAATCTGGGTGCAAAACATCGACCGGTTCGCGACAAGTTTTCCGGCCTATCGCGATTGCGCCTCGAACGCGGTGCTCGATGCGCAGTGGACGCAACGCGCGGCCGCCTATCGCACTTTGGAATCTGCCTCGTTCCTCAGCCTCGGTTGGGAAGCCGCGCCCGCACCACCCATCGCCTTCGATGCCCATTTGCAAGCGCCCGCCGACGCGCTCCTCGGTTCGTGGGAACTTTGCTGCGACGATGCACTCCTCACGCAAAAGGGTCTCCCCGCCTTCAGCACTTCGCTCACGCGCTACCTTTATCAGCCGTCCGCCGGCGCCGCGACTTCGCTGGTGCCCATCACTTCGGAAGCGCCCACCAACGATTCGACGCGCGACTTTGCCGAGGCCTTTCCCGGCACGCTGGCTTTCAATCCCGGCGGGCGGATGATGGCGCGCACGTTCGCCCCGATCACCTTCGAGCAATGGGTGGATTTGTTGTCCGGCGTTCCGTGGCGTGGGCTCGATCATGCCGGCGAGGTCATTCGCCTCGGTGGCGTCTATCGCACGCTGCAGGATTCCTCCGCGATGCAATGCGGGGGCGGCCATTTGTTTCTCGGCCGTCAGGGAATTGCCGGGCGTCTCGCCGAGACCTTTCACCTCAAATTACTCGCGATCACCGCGGTTTTCCGCCTCGTGCAGGCGCACGTTCAGGCGAGCCAGCTTCCGCTCCTTAACGTGAGTGCCGCGAGCTTCCGCGTCAGCCTTTCCCAGTCCGATGCCGCGCTCCCGTTCCTGTGGAATTTCCGCGCCTCCATGGCGGTGCCGGGGGAAGCGATGGCGCTGCCGGTCGTGACGACCGAAGCCCGGTATTTTGTGCCGGCGAAATTCGGCGGGACTTCGATCTATCGCCCAGCCTCGCTCCAGGCCCCGGTGGACGCTGCCGGCCAGGTGCGAATCCGGAAAGTGACCATGGCGCGCGCGACCGAGGCCGTCATCGAAGGAACGCTGGTGACGCAGGAACGCCTGGCGGCGGGCGGCCATGATCTGCTCTGGCTGCGCCTGCCGCTGCCCTCCGGTCGGATCGATCTCTACGCGCGCTGCGAAGCCGCGGAAAGCGTCGGCGAAATCCGCTTTCGCACATTGCCGCAGGAGTTGCCGCCCGCCGCCATCGAGGCGCTGCGGAAAGCCGAAGGCGTGGTATTTCCCACGGCGCCTTTCCAAACCGTGCCTCTCCTCAGCACGCCCTGCGATCTTTACGCGCTCGCCGTTCTCGCTCTCCGCACCCTCCTCGTCGATGACGAGATGGCGTTGCCGGTGGCGCTCGACGAATTCCTGAGCTTCGCCCGCAAAGCCGCGGCCACCCATGATCCCGACGTGACTTCCGGCGAAAATTTGCGCGCCGTCGCGACGGGGCATCCGAAGATCAGCGCCGCGCTCGGCCCGCATCGCCTGGTCCGGGAAAAAATCACGCCCGAAGCGGCGCTCTTCCCGCCCGAGCTTTGGTGGGACACGCTCGCCGTCATCATGCGCTGTTTTCCCGGCTGCGGACCCGACAGCTTCTGCCGCGACTTCGGCGACGCCCCATCGCTCGCGCTGGAAAATGCCTTCAAACAACCGCTGATCGCCCTCGATCAGCTCCTCGTCCGCTCGCGCAGCCTCATCGTGGTGGATTGGGCGCACAACCGCGAGATCCGCTCGGTCATCGAGAAGTTGCGGGGCAGCGTTGTCCCGCATTGAACGCGTGCCCATGAAAAAAATTGATCGCCCACGGAACGCAGTGTTACGAGTCACGCCATGAGACCCGGATCCTCGTCGATTCAGTCGGGATTCACGTTGCTAAGCGCACTCGAGGAGTCCGACCACGAGTGGATATTCACCACCGGCTCCGAGCAGCCGACGCCCGCCGGCGCGGTCATCGTGACTGAGGGGGTGCGCGGCGAGTTCATCTATTTTGTGCTCGACGGATTGTTTGCCGTTTCGTCCGCGGCCCTGGGGGGGCGCGAGATCGCGCGCCTCGGTCCCGGGCAGATTTTCGGCGAGATGTCCTTCCTCGAAGACCGGCCCACTTCCGCCACGATTTCCGCCATTGAAGATTCCCGCGTCCTGGCCGTTTCACGCGACCAGCTCGAAGCCCGGCTCGCGGCCGCTCCCGGAATGGCGGCCCGGTTTTACAAAGCGCTCGCCGTCATTGCGGCCGGACGCCTGCGCGAACTGCTGGGGACGCTCGCCCGGTGGATGGAAGCCGAAGATCGCCTGCCCGTCGCACCCGAGGTCCTGGAACGCTGGCAGCAGATCGCGGATCGCACGCAGCGCTTCAAACAGCAGATCCTGCAGGCGGACAAAAGCGATGCGGCCGCCGCGGACCTTCCCGGTGCGCTCGCGGAGTTCAGCAAATTTGTCACGGCCGCAATCGGCGACGCTTCGGTGGAAACCGTCGATGCGCGCGACGAACTCGGCGCGCGGATTCAGCGCGAAATTCTTCCGTATCTGCTCAAGTCGGTGACCGTCGAACGGCTTTATTACAAGCCGCGCGGTTATCCCTGCGATTACGAAACCCTCGCCTTGATTGCCGCCGATCAACCCGCCGGCACCCGCCAGTTGGGCGCCCTGCTCGATCGGGCCTTCTTGCAGCTTCCCGTCATCCGCGCCGTTCGCCATCGCAAGGACGCCCTCGTCACTGCCATCGGCGAAGCCGCGCGCAGCGCCTCCGCCGGCCTCCGAGTGACGGGCATCGGTTGCGGGGCGGCGGATCCCCTTTTCGACGCCTTCACCGCTTCCGATCAAGCGGCGATGACGGGCACGATCATCGATTTCGACACCCACGGACTCGGCGCGGCCGAGACCCGGCGCAAAGCACTCCGCCTGGACGAGCGCGTCCAATTGGTCAGCACCAATATCGTTCGCCTCGTGAGCGGGCGCGGTGAACTCGAAGTGGAGGAACAGGATGTCATTTACGGTCTGACGGTCGCCGACTATCTGGACGACCGCCTCCTGCTGCGCTTCCTCAATCAAGCCTGGCGCAAACTGCGTCCAGGCGGGCAACTGCTCCTCAGCGGCCTGCATCGCAGCAATCCCGACCGCGCCTTTCTCGACCACGTTATCGATTGGAAAGCGGCGCATCGCAGCGAGGAGGAAATGAACGCGCTCTTCAACCAGTCCAATTTTCAGAGTCCGGCCAGCCACTTCGGTTTCGACCGGGAAAAAATCACGTTCCTCGCCGCCTGCCGGAAAGGCTAGGGCGCCGCGCACGCCGGACTTGCCGCGCACACTTTCTTTATTCTTCCTGCTCGCGGCACCGTTTGTTAGAGACGCGCATGAGTGAAACTCAACCCTCCCCGCTGACCCTTGAGGAACTGCCGGAACTCCGGCGAAAAACGGAAGCGATTTCTCAGATCCTCAAGCAGCAAGTGGTCGGCCATTTTGAGACCCTCCGCCCGTTGCTCGCCCCGGAAAGAATCCTCGGCAAATTGGCGGGTGGAAAAAGCGAAGTTGCAGGGGCGGAAGTGGCTTTGGAGGGGTTGCGGCGGGATTACCGGCCCTTCACTCGCAAGCCCTACGACCTGCCCGCCGATTTCAACACGACCTGGCTGCCTCTCGTGGGTAACGCGCTGGAGCTTCACCCTTGGGAATACGCCCAACCAGTGGGGAGCAAGGCGATCACGATCACTTCACCGGTGCGCTGGATTGTGAACTACCGGTCGAACCTCAGCCTGTCGCAGGTGAAAGGCATGCTGACTGGCAAGGAGACGCCACGGCTGGATTACCTCCGGCAGTTCGTGGTCAATGCGCTCGTCCTCCAAATCCTGCTCGCGCGCACGCCCGGCCTCGGTCAGTTGTTTGCCGATTTGCGTTATGAATTGAAGACGGAGACGCTGCCCGAGCTGGGCGGTCTGCCGATGGTCACGATCACCTCGATTCTGAATTCCTTCCGGCCGGCCGATCATCTCATCCTGGCCGCCACCGCCTTTTCCGGCGTCCCGGAGTTTATCGAACTCGTCGATTTGGAATCGCTCCAGGTGCAAAAGGATCTCGTCCGGCAGAAGATCGACCAAGTGCTGCAAGGATAGTGCTTCGGGCAGCGGCTTGCTCCGCCCCGCGGCCCCGGCCCGCGCTCCTCGCACTTCTCGGTAAAGGCCGCTGCTCCTCAGTTTTCCGGACCCCGGCAGGTCGAGAATTTATCTTTTCCAGAAGGCGGGGCTTCGCACGATGACGGGTTTTTCCATGCCTGAAAAAGCCACCTTCGGTCACTACGAGATCACGACGCGGGAGGACGGTTCGCTGGTCGAACTCGGTCCAGGGGCGATGGGGATTACCTATCGCGCGTGGGATACGAGTCTGGAATGCCCGGTCGCTCTCAAGGTGATCAATACCGCGCAACTCCAGAGCCCCTCCGCCGGGCAGCGCCTGGTCCGCGAGGCGCGGGCGGCGGCCCGGCTTCGCCATCGGCATGTCGCCTCGCTCTTTCACCTCGGGATGGAGAACGACGTGTATTTTTACGCGATGGAATTGCTCAACGGCGAAACCATCGAAGCGCGCGTGCAGCGCGAGGGACCATTGGATCCAGCTTCGACGCTGCGGGTGGCGACCCAGGTCGCGCGCGCCCTGAACGCGGCGCAGGAGCATCACCTGGTGCATCGCGACATCAAGCCGGCAAATCTCATGCTCATCAGGGAGGACGATGAAATGATCGTGAAGGTGATCGACTTCGGCCTCGCCAAATCCGGCACCGCGGCACCGTCGCGCCCCGCGGAAGCGATCCGCGGCTTTGTCGGCACGCCGCACTTTGCCAGCCCGGAGCAGATGCAGGAACTGGAGTTGGACGGCCGTTCGGACAGCTATTCTTCGTTCCTCAGAATGACGGTGGTGGCCGCTGGCGCTCCTCTCAGCGCGCCCCTGTTCACTCGCCACCCCGCCAGCGGTTTCTCGGCAACCCCGGCGGCTTCTCGCCACCCGCCCAGCGGCTTCTTGCCAACCCCCAACGGCTTCTCCGGCACTTTGACGCCGCAGGCGTCGTGGAAATGAGCGCGGTTTACGATGCGTCGGGAACTCGGTGAGACGATCACGCACATCGTGGATGACACGGGACTTTTGCAGGCTCAGGCGGAGGAGGTGGGGCAGGAAACGTTTCTCCCGGATCTACAGAAGATCCATAGCGTCGCCAAACATCTGCTGGAGCTGGTTCACGAACTTTTGGGCACCGCGGCTTCGCAATGGGTGGATGTGGATTTTCCCCGTCTTCGTTTCGAGATCCGCACGGCGCTCAACCACACCGTCGGCTACATCGAGATGCTGCAGGAGCGCGCCTATGATTTGGATCAGCGCGGATTTTTGCCGGCTTTGGACAAAGTTCACGCCGCCTGCCGGAGACTGCTCGCCCAGGTGGTCGCAGCCGCACCACCCGCCAGCGCGGATTCGTTCCCGACCGACGGCCGGCCCGGCAAGTCGGGCACGACGAAGGTCGAGGAAACCGCGCGGATAGCCGGCACCCTGCTCGTGGTGGACGACAACCTCCAGAATCGCGAGCTCCTCGGGCGCCAACTCCGAAGCCTGGGATATCGGGTCGTTCATGCCGGGAGCGGCCCGTCGGCCATGGAGCGGCTTCGGGTCGAGGACTTCGATCTGGTGCTGCTCGATGTCGTCATGCCCGGCATGAACGGTTACGAAGTGCTCCAATGGCTGAAGGCGGACGCCAGGCTGCGGCCCATCCCGGTGATCATGATTTCGGCGATGAACGACACCGAAAACGTCGTGCGATGCCTCGTCATTGGCGCGGATGACTACAGTCGTAAAACCTTTCGACCCGATTCTGCTGAAGGCGCGCATCAGCTCTTCACTCGAACGCGGCCGGTGGCGCAAACAGGAGGCGACCTACCTGCGCCAGATCGAAGAAGAGCAGGCCGTTTCGGAGCGGCTCATGCTCAACATTTTTCCAAAGTCGGTCGTGGAGCGTCTCCGCCAGGGCGAAGTCACGATCGCCGATCACCTGCCCGACGTGACCGTTCTTTTTGCCGATCTGGTGTCGTTCACCCCGCACACGGCCAGCATGCCCGCGGTCGAAATGGTGCGGCTCTGCAATGACATCTGCACCGCCTTCGACCTGCTCGCGGAGCAGCGGCAAGTCGAGAAAATCAGAACCTTCGGAAACACCTACCTGGCGGTCGGCGGGCTTCACTCGCCGCCCGGCGACCGTGCGGGCGCCGTCGCCGAATTCGCGCTCGGGATGCAGCGCGAAATGGAGTATTTCCGCGCCGCCACCCAGCGCCCGCTGCATTTGCGCATCGGCATCCACACTGGCCCGGCCATCGGCGGGATCATCGGACGCCATAAGTTCAGCTATGACCTCTGGGGCGAGACGGTGAGCATCGCCCGCCTCCTGGAGTCGCGCGGCGAACCGGATCGCATCCAGGTTTCCTCGACCACGCACGCGCTCCTCCACGAGCGCTATCGCTTCCAGGAGCGCCGGGAGGTCGAGACCCATGGCGCGGCCCCGTTGATCACCCACGATCTGCTTGGGAATGCAGGTTGATCCTCGCCGGGCCGCCGGTCTGCGACTGCTGCGCACCGGCAAGGGCGAGCGCGAGATGCCCGCCGTTCGCCGGCGCGGCACACCTCCGACCTGAGCTGGGTTTGCGCTTGTCAGCGCGCCCCAGCCTGCCCTCTGTTTCCGCGACACACTCATGGCGTCCAACTATACCGAAGCCAGCATCAAGACCCTCAGCTCGCTGGAGCACATCCGCCTCCGTCCCGGCATGTACATCGGGCGGCTCGGCAACGGCGCCCACGCGGAGGACGGCATCTACGTGCTGCTCAAGGAGACGATCGATAATTCCATCGACGAATTCATGATGAGTCAGGGAAAGAAGATCGAGGTCGAGATCACCGATCGCAGCGTGAAAGTGCGCGACTACGGCCGCGGCATCCCGCTCGGCAAACTGGTGGACTGCGTTTCGATCATCAACACCGGCGCGAAATACGACAGCGAGACGTTTCAAAAGGCCGTCGGGCTCAATGGCGTCGGCCAGAAGGCGGTCAACGCGCTCTCGTTGAACTACCGGGCGCAGGCCATCCGCGAGGGCGAAACGAAGGTCGTCGAGTTCGAGCAGGGCAAGCTGAAGACGCAGTCGCGCGTGACGAAGACCGCCGAGCGCAACGGCACGCTCGTCGAGTTCACCCCCGACGAGGCGCTCTTCGGCAAGGACTTCAAGTTCCGCGCCGAGTTCATCGAGGACATGCTGTGGAAATACGCGTTCCTCAACCGCGGCCTCACGCTCACGCTCAACGGCCAGCGCTTTAAGTCCGAGCATGGCCTGAAGGATCTGCTCACCAAGGAACTCAGTGGCGAACCGCTCTACCCGATCATTCATCTCGAGGGTGAAGACATCGAGGTCGCGCTCACGCATGGCAACCACTACGGCGAGGAATATTGGTCGTTCGTGAACGGCCAGCACACCACCATGGGCGGCACGCATCTCGCCGCGTTTCGTGAAGCGCTCGTCGCCACGGTGCGCAACCATTTCAAGAAGGACTACGACGCCGCCGACGTGCGGCAGTCGATCGACGCGGCGATCGTCGTGCGCGTGCAGGAGCCGGTCTTTGAGTCGCAGACGAAGACCAAGCTCGGCTCTGCCTCCCTTGGCCCGGAGGGTCCGACGATCAAGGAGTTCGTGGGCAAGTTTCTGCAGCAGTCGCTCGACACTTACCTCCACAAAAATCGTGAGACGGCCGAGATCATCAAAAGGAAGATCGAGGAGAACGAACATGAGCGGAAGGAACTCGCCGGCATCCGCAACATCGCCAAGGAACGCGCCAAGAAAGCCTCGCTGCACAACAAGAAGCTCCGCGATTGCCGCCTCCACCTCGGCGATAAGGATCGGCGTGCCGAGGACAGCACCCTCTTCATCGTCGAGGGCGACTCCGCCGCCGGTTCCCTCACCGCCACGCGCGACGTGCAGACCCAGGCCGTCTTCGCGCTCAAAGGCAAACCGCTCAACACCTACGGCCTGACCAAGAAAGTCATCTACGAGAACGAGGAATTTCACCTCCTCCAGTCCGCCCTTAACATCGAGGACGGCCTTGATGGCCTGCGCTACAACAAGATCGTCGTCGCCACCGATGCCGACGTGGACGGCATGCATATCCGGCTGCTGCTGCTCTCCTTTTTCCTGAAGTTTTTCCCCGACACCATCCGCAACAACCACCTCTTCATCCTCCAGACGCCGCTCTTCCGCGTGCGGAATAAAAAGGTCACCAAGTATTGCTACAGCGAGCAGGAGAAGCAGGCCGCGATCAAGGTCCTCGGCGCGAGCCACGAGATCACGCGCTTCAAAGGCCTCGGCGAAATCTCCGCCGGCGAGTTCAAGGATTTCATCGGCGAAAACATCCGCCTCGACCCGGTGAACCTCCACCACCTCCACAGCAGCGACGAACTGCTCTCCTTCTTCATGGGCAAGAACACCCAGGAACGGCAGGACTTCATCATCGAGAACCTGCGCGTGGAGAAGGATCTGGTGGAGGTGTGAAGAAAAGGATCTGGCGAGGACTAACCCGGGCCTCCGCGGTAGGCGCTCACGGACGACGGGAAGCTGATGACTGGCCTAGTCTATATTCGGCCGAAATGCTCGCGCCGATCCGCGGGATTCGTCGCCCAACCGTCTCAAGTCGGTAAGTTCATGGGAATAGCGAATTGCCTTCATTTGCTTCGAGGAGTCTTGCGACGCCTCGCGTTCGACGGAATTGCAGCAGACGGGACGGGATTCACGGGGGAATCATTTGCTAAGCCTAGTTTTTGGATAAGTGCCTCC